>Ga0302117_10001366_pt1 | contig 11619 bp, 14 predicted proteins | sample AG5_322_MG_FD_203112 | JGI IMG/M metagenome (GOLD analysis project Ga0302117, IMG submission 203112) | Marine microbial communities from Western Arctic Ocean, Canada - AG5_32.2 | ecosystem: Environmental > Aquatic > Marine > Oceanic | place: Canada: Western Arctic Ocean | collected 2017-10-01 | reverse complement strand
CTCTTGATGGTTCACATACTCATGGGGGTGATGGGCTTGATGGTGGCTTTATTCATAAATCACCGAAGATCAAGTATGACGTTTATGTAGATGGCTATGACCCACTAGCGATAGTTAAGGAAGTTAAGGAAAAGCTCAAGAAGGCAAAGAAGAAGAAGAAAGCGGTCCGGGCAGCAGAGCCAGACCAGGTTATAGAAGAATCACCAGAGATTTGGATCGATTACTTTAGCAATGAAGCAAGTAATCTGTCGAGGAAGAAAGAAAGGAAAGAGATAGAAGCCTTACTTAATAAGGCAATGTACAGCATTCAGTTACGAGATGAGCAAATATTAGAGGCACAGGTTCGAGAAAAATTAAGGCTGAAACTAGTCGAGGAAGATAATCAGATGTTATTGTTAGCACTCTTAATGGCGGCTTAATGGACACAACTAAAACAGATATAGCTAGGGCAGGTAGGGCGCAAGAGATTCTTGATAATCCTGAATTTAAAGCTGCCTGTGATGATATAGAACAAGGAATTGTAGATAGGTGGAAGGCATCGAGCATTAATGACAAGGAAGGTCAAATCTACCTGAAGTTAATGTTAAAGATACATGGTGACTTCATAGGAACATTAAAAAGGCGGCTTGATAACGGCAAAATGGCTGATATTAAGGTAGACCGCCAAAACAAGATTGCTGGTATTTTCCAGCGTTAAAGAGGAAGAAATATTATGGAACAGCAAGCGACCGAAGCTCCAGAAGCAGTCGCAGACGTGTCTGACCGTCTGGACAACTTACTTGGCGAACCAGTAGAGGAGGAGCAACAGACGGAACCCGAAGAATTAGCAGAAGAAGATGAGGGAACTGAAGTAGAAGCTCAAGAGGAATCCGATGAGGAAGAACCTATTGAAGTGGAAGCAACAGACTCAATAGAAGTAGACGGACAAGTCATAGACTTGCCGGAGGGTACACCTCAAGAAGTTATTGAGGCGGTCACTACAGCGATCACAGAGAAAGAGCGGTCGTTGAAGTCTGACTACACCCAGAAAACACAAGAAGCGGCTGAGATGAGGAAGGCAGCTATTGCTCATTATCAGCAAGTACAGCAACAAGCAGTCTTTCAGCAAGAACATATTGAAGCTGTTTCACAGTTACAAAATATGGCAACACAACTGAAGGAGTTTGAGGCAATCAATTGGGATGCGCTGGCAGATAAAGACCCGGTCGCGTTCCTAAAGTACCAACACCAGAGAACTGAATTAAGAGAGGGCCATACCAAGCTGTCACAGCAACTGAACACCAGGGCAAATTCTGTGGCGCAACAGCAAGCTCAACAACTTAATGAAACAGTTCAAAAAGGTCAAGAGGTACTGGCTAATGATATACCGGGATGGGGCGCTGAATACGCAGCCAAGCTAAATACGTTCGGACAGAAGGCCTATGGCTTTACTGCTGATGAGCTTGACAATATTAGTGATCCTAGAATAGTTAAAGCCTTAAGCGATGCATTTAAGTACGGGGAATTACGAACTAAAGGGGTAAAGTCTAAGCAATTAAAGGCCGTTCCCAAGAAGTTTGTTAAGCCTGGCGCTAAAATAAACAAAACTTCAGAAACGGAGCGCCGCCAACGCAAGAGTCTTAAAGACACAGGCAAGGGCGCTGCTACATTAATCGAAAAATATTTATAGAGGATTACACTAATGGCAACATTTCAAACATACCAAGCTAAAGGTGATAGAGAGTCACTTTCAGACATAATTAAAGATATCTCACCAGAAGAAACTCCAGCACTAAGTAACTTTGGTACAGGTACAGCTAATGCTACTTTTCAAGAATGGCAAACAGATGTGCTTGCAGCAGCTAATAAAAACAATGCGATTGTTGAAGGGGCTGATTCTACCCTGCCAGCAATAGTGCCTACAGTACGTCTAGGTAACTATGTGCAAGATGCAGAAGTTAGCTTTGCTATCACCAATGTGCAGGACAAAGTTAAGAAAGCTGGTCGTAAATCTGAAAGTGCTTACCAAGTAGAACGAGCATTCCGTCAGATCAAGATCGATATCGAAGCATCATTAACTACCAACAACGCTGCTGTTGCTGGCGCTGCTTCTACTGCTCGTAAATCCGCTGGGCTAGAAACATTTGCATGGGAAGTTAATTCCCACGGAACTGGTTCTCCAGTAGGTTCTACCACAGTTGTTACGGCTGGCGCTCCAACTACAGCACCTGTTGATGCTGGTACTACCAGGGCATTTACTGAAACACTACTGAAGGCTGTTATTTTGGCTGGTTTCAATAAAGGCGCTCGTTATAAAATGGCTCTATTGCCATTTGGACAAAAGCAAGCAATGGCTACCTTTGCAGGTGTTACTGGAACACGGATGAATGCTGAAGTTGGCAAGAAATCTATGGCTGGTATCATAGGAGCTGTTGATGTATATGTGTCTGATAACGGAGCTATTATGCTTACTCCTGATGCACACATGAGAACCAAGACGGTACTGTTGGTTGATCCAGAATGTGTTCAAGTAGACTTCTTGCAGACATACGAGCATGAAGAGCTTGCTAAAACTGGTTCTGCAACTAAGCATCGTGTTGGCGCTAACTTTACTCTAGCAGTTAAGAACCCAAGAGGTATTGGGAAAATTGCTGATCTTAGTTAAGTAAGCGTGTTTTAACCCTGCCTCTTGGTAACAGGGGGCAGGAATTAGAATATGTTAATAAAAGGGAACTACAATGGCTAGAAGATTGCTCTCACATAACAGTATGACTGGAGTATCTGAATATTTTCACGAAAATGGCGCAGATAGCGGTAATTATGTGATAGAGACTGAACAAAAGAATCTCGATCATATTACTGACTACTGCAAAGAGGCTCGTGAAGCTAATAAGATGAAGGGGTACGGTGAAGGTAAGGTAGACTATAAAATTCCGGCAGCTATTGCTGGGCAACTAATGAAGAAAGGGCTGCTCTTTGATACCGTATACATGGCTAAATTCAAGCGTGAGAACCCTCAGTACAGATTGTTTGATGCTGGTACTAAATATTTTAAGGGGGGCTTCTAAGTGAACTACACAGAGCTTAAAACGCAAATAACGTCTTACACTAAGAGGGCGGATTTGGAAGCAAGCATAGACACATTTATAGACTTCTTTGAAGCTCATGCAAATGCAACGCTCCGGGTAGCTCCAATGGAGGTTAATATAACCGCAACCCCAGTAAGTGGGCTGGTTACTCTCCCAGCGGATTATCTGGGCATGAGGCGCGTTAAGTCAGGTACATCAACTATTCAATATGTAACTCCTGATAAATTATTAGACTACGGTACGACTTCAGCAAACGTATACACCATTGTTGGCAACGTACTTGATCCAAATACCTCGGAAGATATTGTCTACACCTATTATCAGAAAGTTCCGCCATTATCTGCATCTAATTTAACTAATTGGTTGATAGACTCTTATCCAAATGCTTACTTATATGGTTCTGTGGCAGAGGCAATGATTTTCTCTAAGGGTGATGCTTCCATTCCGTTACAGCTACGGGAGGCAACACTAAATGGAATTATAAAGAGTGATAAAAAGGCGCGGTGGGGTGGAACACCTTTACGACAGAATACTTCTAATAAGGATGTTATCTAGTGACTCCATTCTCAGCAGGATTTGCGCCTGATCTTGATCCTACAACAGAGGGGGTCATTACAGACTGCACTAATATTGTTCCTACTTTAAGGGGCTTTGAGGGCGCTGCACAGGGTGTTGATGTTGGTATGGACCTATTACCATACGCTGCCCTTCATGCTGGGCTAGTGGTTAAGTTAGATGCCTCTAGCAGACTAATTGCTGGAACTGCAACCAAGCTATATGAGAAGAGCGGAACATCCTGGGCAGATGTTTCTAGGACCGCTGCTTACAATGCCAGCACGACATATCCGTGGAGATTTGCTCAATTTGGTGATACAACTCTTGCTGTAAATAAGGGTGATGTTATACAGGCATCTACCACCTCTGGTGCATTTGCTGACTTAACAGCGCCAAAGGCTTCGGTAATTACTGTGGCCTCTGGATTCGTTATATTAGGTAATACGTTAGATGCTACTTATGGCGATAGCTTTGATCGGTGGTGGTGTTCGGCTTACTTAGATGCTACTGATTGGGTTCCTGCTATTTCTACTCAATGTACCACGGGTCGGTTAGTAGACTCTCCCGGTCCTATTACAGGCATGAAGCCATTCGGATATGATGTAGTTGCGTATAAGAATAACAGTATGTACTACGGTCGATACTCTGGTCCTCCAGGTGTATGGGATTTCTCATTATTACCGGGTAATGTGGGAGCGGTTTCTCAAGAGGCAATTGCAGATATAGGCACAGCCCATGTATTTATTGGTAATAACGATATTTATCTCTTTGATGGTTCCTTGCCTAGACCAATTGGCACACCATTAAGGGAGTGGTTCTTTAGTGATTTAGATGTAGCTAATAAGCACAAAATTACCAACGCACATGACTTTGTTAACTCGCTTGTCTACTTCTACTATCCGCGACTAAGTGGAACAGGAGAGCTTGACGGCTGTATAGTTTATAACTACAAAACAAATAAGTGGGGCTTGGCTCATAAGGAAATAGGAAGCGTGGTTGAGTATATTCTAGGTGGATATACTTGGGATACCCTGCCTGTAACAACATGGGATAGTTGGCCTGAAGTTGAATATGACTCACCTTTCTGGATAAACACAACAAAATATATAGCCTTTATCGGAACAGATCGGAAGGTTTATTCCATGACAGGCTCAAGCCTAACAGCATCATTAACTACTGGTGACTACGGTGTAGAGAATCAATATTCCCTGTTAAGTAGAATCACCTTACGTTACCTAAGAGCGCCCACTACGGCAACCACTACTAATTACTACCAAGAGGTCCACGGCAATACCTGGACAGCAGATCAGACGGTTACTGAGTCAAGTGGCAGGTTTGATTTATTCAGGTCCGCACCGTGGCACAGAGCTAAATTTGATTTTACTGGAACGGTAGAGATTGCAGCAATTGATGCAGATATTAAGCCAGACGGGGAGCTATGAGGCTACCTAATAACCCAAGATTACCTGATGAGGATGTATCCTTAGTTCGGTTACTGGCTGATGTAATTCAGCAGGTTAATGGGGTAAACGAGGGTCGCATGAATGTACGTCATGCGGCTACTACTGCAGCACCTACTACAGGTAGTTGGGCGCAGGGTGATATTGTATTAAATAGCGCACCAAGTGAATTAGGCTCATCCCCTAATAAGTATGTAATAACTCAGTTCGTGTGTGTGGTTTCAGGTACACCGGGAACATGGGTGCAAGCAAGATCATTAACAGGAAATTAATATGGGCTTACTGGATCAATTCACAAATCGAGTGAATGAAGATAGAAAAAATCGTGTAAATTACGGTCTAATTCAAGCTCAAAACAGCGCAGACAAGGCTAATTCCGATAAACCAGGGCTTTTTTATGGGGATATGCCAGAAACTATGCTGCTTGGTCTCCAGAATGTTCCTATCCCTGGCACAGATAAAGCAAGGATGGGGCTTAATAGATTTTCACTAAAAATACCCGATTCAGATTTTGAGGTTCCTCCTACTTATGGCGTATCAGCGAACACACCTTTTGGAGATAAAGATCAATACAGCGTTTCTGCTGGTGTTAATCGTCTAGGATCAGATGACCCTGCTCTTAGAGTTGGACTTGGATGGAGATTTTAAATAAATGGGCTTATTAGACAAAAAGAAAAGCCTACTTAATGATGAACAATCTCATTGGGGTGGTGTTGCTAATCGGTTAGTTGATGATGGCTTTAATTTTGGTGGAAGTTTATTGCGTGGGGCTGTAAAAGGGATTGGTAGCATTCCTGTTGAAACACACAATCTAGTTTCTGACATAACTGGATTTGGGCCTAAGATAGACACATTTAGCTCTAAATGGATTGGAGATAAATTAGAGCCATACTTACCTGATGGTAATCCTAAGACGCAAATAGCAGGAGAGTTCATTAATCCTTTTGGAGCGATAAAAGCCGCTTCTGCCGCTTTCCCACTAATGGGGTTAATGTTTGCAGGTAAGGGCGCAAAAACGGCTGATCTATTCAAGCTGCGTAAAGCTGAAGAAATGCTTAAAAAGGGTAGTTCAGATAGAGATGCTTATGCTCAAACAGGATGGACTCATGGCTTTGCTGATAAGAAGCCTAGATTTGAGATAGATGATAGTAACGTTGGATTTAATCCTGAGTCCTATAAAAAATTCAGAAGAATGAGAGAAGGCTCTGAAATGCCGTTGTCTACTGCTTTTCCTCATCCAGAACTTTCTAAAGCATACCCATCTGGTGAAAAGTATTCTGGGTATGATGATGCTTCTCTAATAAGGGGAAGGAGTTATGAGGGAGGTGGATCAGCTTCAGCTGGCGGATTTGATTATGTTAATTTAAATTTAGGATATGAAGGACCAAAAGCAGATTTGCCGGGCATGAGAAGCACGGCTCTTCACGAAAACCAACATCTTGTACAAGGTAGAGAGGGTTTTGGAGTGGGAGCAGATCCAACCGATATGCGCCTTGTTCCTACTATGCCTAAAGAGGTTAAAAATAAAGTAGCTGAACTAGATAAAAAATTAGATGAGCTAAAGAATGGGAGTTCTTATGATGATGGATCGGAAGCGGTATTAGAGTACGGCTCTCCAGAAAGAGGCAAAGTGGTAAAAGAATATTATGCTCTTAAAGAACGATATACGGGACAGGGTACTTACAAGAGGTCATCTGGTGAAGCAGAGGCTCGTTTAACACAAGCTCGTAAGGACATGACAGCAGCAGAAAGAGCCAAGTCATATCCACCTGATATGTTTGATGTGCCAGTAGAAGATCAGATAGTATCGTTTGGTGGTGGTAAGCAGATGATGAGTAAGGGAGAACCTAAAGGAACGGTTCAGTACAATAAACTTTATCATGGATCGCCAGAAAAAGACTTAAAAGAAATTTCTATTTCTAAAAGCAAGCAATCGAAAGGTTTTATGCCTCATATTTCTGCTACTGAAAATCCTTTATTAGCACAAGCATTTACTAGGGGAGAGCTTGGAAATAAACCAGCAGGGCGCGTCTATGAAGCCACAGGGAAATTTAACCTTATTGATATAGGTACAGATGAAGGTAAAAAAATATGGGCTGCTCTAGGAAAAAAACCAGAAAAGGCGCTAGAAGAGGGTTTCGATGGGGTTCAATTATCAAGTCATTATGAGGATTGGAAACAACCATTTTATAAAGACGTAGATTTCTCAAAATTAAAGAAGGCTAAAGAGATCCAATTATTTAAAAATTTAAAAATCAAAGAAGGATTGCTAGGTAAATGAGCCTACTAATTGTACCTTCGACACACATAGACTATGCATGGAACACAGACGGCGCATCATGCCTAGCTGAGTCATGTACGGTGGATGAGATAACACCAGATCAACTAAAGATGATTTTATCTCGCGGTGAGAGGACATTGGTCCAGATTAAGAATGGTGATAAGACAGGGTGGGGAGTGTATCGGATAGACCAGCTCCCAAACATACGAATATTGCATATAACTAACCTTGTGGCGCATAATACATCATTTGAAGGTTTTTTTGATGAGATGAAAAGAATAGCTAAAACTTATGGATGCTCATCTGTTCGGTGTTCTTGTAGTGCGGCCCATGCTCGGTTATATAAAATGAAGAACGGATTTTCTAAAGTGTACGAAACTATTGAGGTTAAACTATGAAGCATTTTGAATTTGATGACGGTCCATCGATAGAAGGATTTAAGCCTGTAGCTGGAAAGATGAAGCTATATAAGGGTGGAGGAGGAAGCAGCACCACTAAGCAAGAGATTCCAGAAGAGCTAAAGCCACTTGCTACTGAATATACAACAAAGGCTATTGATGTTGGTAGACAGGACTTTAACCCTTATACTGATCAACGCTTTGAAGACATGAATCAAACCCAGAACTTGGGAATGAATATGGCTACGAACCGGGCGGTGCAAGGCTCGCAGACGATGGATAATGCAGAGCTTGGTTTAAATAACCAAATGTTCGGTGATGATAATATTGCCACAGCTAATCCTTATGGAAACATCAACGCAACAGCGAATCCTTACGGCGCTACTCAAGAACAAACTAACCCTTACGCTGGTTTAAATCCTTACCTGGACCAGACTATTGCCAAGGCACAAGGTTCCGTTGTAGATCGGTTTAATAATATGACCAAGCCACAAACAGAAGCGGCTATGAACCAATCAGGGTCATTCGGCAATTCGGGCTACAATCAGCTCATGCAAACCCAGCAGAAGGCAGCTGGTGAGCAAATGAGCGATATAGCTAATCAGATGTATATGCAGGACTATGGAAACCAACAGCGTATGGCAGATTCAGCTATTGGTAGAAATCTTCAGAACCAACAATTCCTTTCAAATCAAGGGGATACATACGCTGGGAGAGACTTACAGGCTCAACAAGCTAATGCAAATATGGGGCAGAATTTTGCTGGAAGGCAGGACTCTGTTAGCCAGAACCAGGATGCTAAGAGATTGCAAGCAATTGGCATGGCTCCTCAATTCGGCAATGCTGCTTATCAGGATGCAAGCCAGTTACTGAATGTAGGTGGAATGTTACAAGATGATGCTCAACGTGGATTGGATTTTGATTACCAACAGTTCCAAGATGAGGCTAACTTACCTTACAAACAACTAGCTGCACAGTCAGGTGTCTTTGGAAGTAACTTAGGCGGATCGTCATCTACAACCAGTAGCGGTGGAGGAAAGTAGTGGATGAACTTGTTGAAATGAACTCGGCTCTTGAGAAGATGGATGGTGATTTAATCCAGAAGCTATTTAAGTTGGAAGCAGGTTTTAAAACACTTCCTCAAGTGGACATTCCGAAGACTCATTTCTTTGCTAACAAGTTATACGCAAGGTCAATTGATATCCCTAAAGGCTCATTAATTATTGGGAAGATGCATAAACATAGCCAGATAAATACAGTATCAAAGGGTGATATATCTGTGCTTACAGAGGATGGATGGAAGCGATTCCAAGCGCCTCATACCTTTGAGTCATCCGCTGGTATTAAACGGGCTGGATATGCCCATGAGGACACCGTATGGACTACCTACTGCGGAACAGAAGAAACTGATATAGAAAAGATTGACGATACTTTGACGATAGGTAGCTATCAACAGTATTTGGAAGTGAAGGATAAATTATTAATAGAGGAAAATTGATATGAGTTTTGTAGCCACAGGAGTTGGAGCTGGGTCATTGGCAGCGTTAGGCACAAGCGGTTTAATTGCAGCAACGCCAGCATTAGCAACAGCCGGGGGTCTTGGAACGGCTGGGGCATTGACGGGAGTAGGGGGAGGATTATTAAGTGCCTCACAAGCTGCCACTACTCCGCTAATTACTAGCACAGTTCCACAGTTCTCTGCACAAGCAGCCTCACAAGGGGCATTAGGTAATGTAGTAAACCCAGCAGCAAATGCTCTAGGTAACGGAACAAGTGCATTAGGAAATTCAACCGCCTTTTTAGGGGGTACTCCTTCCAATATGATGAGTGGTATGACTTCAGCTACCCCAGGAATGTTTGACGGGCTTGGTGGAGCGATTGAAACAGGATTAGAGAACCTTAACAAGGTAGCGCAACCAGCAGCTAATATTTCACAAGCTGTTGCACCATTTATGTCAGAGGAACAACCTATTCAGGCATCACCTATTGCTCCGCCAACATACTCTAATAATTTGAATGAACTTGTAGCTCAGAATGAGCAAACAGATCAGCAGAGAATGCAAGACGAAATGATGAGGCGCATGGAGCAGAGAAAGAAAATCCAAGACTTGGCATTAGGAGGGGTGGCATGAAGTTTCCAGAATTCGACGAGCTAGGCAATATGATAGGGCAGGGCTTTGATAGTGGGGCGCAAGTATTAAATAACCCTGGAGTGCAAGGGCTACTCGCCGCTGGTTTAGGTGCTGCTTCTCAGGTAGGCAAGCGAAATACTGGCCCACTCAACACTTTGGGTGCTGCTGGTCTAGCAGGTCTAGGGGCTTATGGTTTAGGGCGGAATGTTAATAGTCGGAACAAATATAACTTAGCAAGAATAAAACAACTTCAAGAAGGGCAAGATCAGGAAGCGGCGAAGTTGCAACTGGCAGCAACTGAGAAACAAGGTCTGAAAGATTATCTTGGAGAGCGAAGAGCGTTCGCTACAGAAGGGATGGGGATGAATAATCTTAGGGGGCAAGTATCTGATATCCGAATGAAACTACCAAATATGCCTAACGAGGTTCCATACGCACCTGCACAAGGGCCAGAGTATAAAGGCGCTCAAGAACAAATGAGAGGTATTCAATCAAAAGTAGACGATTATGACCAAAGAAATCTCTTGTCTCAAATGGACAATAGGAACCCTGTTTTAAATAAACTCCTTGAGGGTAACCAAGGGGCGGGCGGTGGCACAGATGGACTGCCCGTTAAAAGTATACAAGAAGATAAATATGCACAGGAGTTGTTAAGACTTGACCCTTCAGGCAATCGTTATAACGAGTTCCAGGAACAACTAAAGAACGCAAAGCTCATGAATATCGGGGATAAGTATCTTGTTCTTGATAAATCTGGAAAACCTAAAGCCTCGTATGATATTAATCTAAAACCAGATCAAGAAATCCCTTATATAGAAAAAGTAGCGATCGCCAAAACAAGCGCAGTAGAAAGAACTAAGAACGCTGAAGAAATATATAATGAATATGGCCTTAAAGGTGGAGGTGAAATAGTAGCAGGTAATATTAAACGTCTAGATAGCGCGATGGAAGTCTTAAAGAGAACTCCTAATTTTACAGGGCCAAAGTTTGAACTCATGTCAGATTCAGCAATAAAGCTGTTTTATCCTGATGTGTGGGAGGCAAAGCAAGCTGTAGAATTGGTTATTCAGCCAACACTTAAAGAAACATTGGGCGCTCAGATGTCAGAACAGGAAGGGGTGAGAGTATTTGACAGGAGTACAGCCCTGGCTCTCCCACCAGAAGCAAACTATAGAAAATGGAGTCTTTTAGCAAAGCAAGTTAAGGCGGTGCATGAAGCAAAAATGTCTGTAGTTAGATACATACAAAAGAATGGCAGTATGGAAGGATTTATAGGAAAGCTTCCAAGCGAGTTTGAATATACTGACAAGGCTCTAGGCTGGGATAAGCTCCCAGGGTACGAGAAAGCCGTGGGAGAGATGGAGATTGTTATTAGAGGTGGTGCGAACAGTAACAAAGGTAAGCGCAAACCATTTTTAGATAAAAGCAAAGAAGAAAGGTTCCAAGAATTTAAGCGGCTCAACCAATAATAGGAATATAAGATGGCAGCTTTATCAGAAGAAGAGGAATTTGAGTTCCGTTTAAGGATGGAGCAAGAGCAAGGTGACTCTGGAGCAGTCGAGGGGCCATCCAAGCTAGATAAGATGAAGATGGGGTTTGGAGATCAGAAGTATGGAATAGAGCAATTCCTTGATAAGGTTTCTCCTGATGCTGTTAAAGATGCCGTGGGAGGTGCTGACAAGTTTCTCTATGAGAACACAGGAGGAACTTTTGGCAAGCTGCCCG
>Ga0302117_10001364_pt1 | contig 11631 bp, 7 predicted proteins | sample AG5_322_MG_FD_203112 | JGI IMG/M metagenome (GOLD analysis project Ga0302117, IMG submission 203112) | Marine microbial communities from Western Arctic Ocean, Canada - AG5_32.2 | ecosystem: Environmental > Aquatic > Marine > Oceanic | place: Canada: Western Arctic Ocean | collected 2017-10-01 | reverse complement strand
TCCGGCTTATGGGGAACGATGGCGGGCCCGGAGTCACCGCCGGTTTGCCACCCCTGCTGAGAATCAAGGAACAATCCGCCTTTCGATTTTCCCGTTTCGCGGGAATGGCATTCATAGCAATGTTTAATGAGGACGGGGCGTATTTTCGATTCAAAGAATTCTAACTTTTGGTTAGACTACGCAATAACACACGAACCGTCAGTGAAGATTGCAAACCAGACCACAATAAGTGCGTAGAAGAATTTAATCATTCCCTCAGTTTAAACAAGATGTTCGTTTACCGACAGATAAATATTGCAGCGGAACCAACCTGACCGCAGCTGATTCCTGCTAAGAACGTCGACTGCTCGTTTTTTCAGCAGGCCTAGGGTACGGCCTGGAACATCTGTTGGATAATCAATTCTTTGTTCTTGATTTTGATCTGCAAATCAAAGAAACCTGCGCCGCGCGACACGTGGGGAAAGGAGACGGAGAAATTCTCCCCTTGTTTGCGGAAAGCCATCGGTTTTTCCCACGCTATCTTTTCAAAACTGGCCTGGTTTACCGCTGGCTCGACAATATAGTTCTTTGTCAAAAGCAGGCTTAAAATCGATTCTGCCTCTTCCATAGTCAGTCCTTGTATGGTGCGAGTACGATACTCTTTCTTATCCACCTTCAGGATGGTTTCTTTTTGCGTTCCAGGTTTTCCTGCCCAGTATGCTCCTAGTTGCAAGTCATTTTCCTTGGGTTTCGCATTAGGATGCCACCACTTTTTGTAAGTTACGCTCAACACTTGGGTGGAAACTTCGCGGCCCTTGACTTGCTCGACTCCCCGCACGCGAATACCGCGGGCTTGTGTCGGATAAAGATTGTAGGTGGAAATCTTGGCGACCTTCTTGATGCCTCGTTTAGCTGCCAACTGGACAACGATTTTCTCTTGATCCTTGGTCAGTACCGAACCGGGTACATAGTCCCGCAGAATTTGATCTTTTTCGGCCCCGTCCAATTGAACCAATGACGGCGTGCCAAACCAAGTAAAACACAAAGCCGATAAAACAAGTAGTAGTTTCTGCATCTAACGTATCGTTCTTTCTTAATAAATATCCACTGATAAACGTACCAAGATTGTAGGGTATCCTCGGTTGACAACTAGAGGTGCTATTGTATCCGCGACAATATATTTATTCTTCACAATCGTTCTGATCAAACCAGCTGTGGCGACATGGTGAGTTAGGCCATGACACCCTTGACCACCGAGCCATGGACATCAGTCAGGCGGAAATCTCGTCCTGCATACCGATAGGTTAGTTGTTCGTGTTCGAGACCCAGTAGGTGCAGCAATGTAGCGTGCAGATCGTGCATGTGAACCTTGTCTTTGACTGCTTTATGCCCAAACTCGTCGGTGGATCCGTAGGCGAAGCCAGACTTTAGACAATCACCAGCCAGCCAGGTCGTAAATCCCTCGGCATTGTGATCGCGGCCGGTGCCGTTATTTTGAGCGTATGGCGCACGGCCAAATTCACCGCTGAACCAAACGATCGTATCCTCCAACAGCCCACGCTGTTTAAGATCCTGCAGTAAACCAGCGATTGGCTTGTCAACCGCCTGCGCCTGTGCTGCGTGTTGGGGTAACTTCGAATGCTGATCCCAATTGTTAGCCCCCCCCGCCGCGCCGGAAGTGACCTGAACAAACCGAACTCCATTTTCGCACAGTCGGCGTGCCATCAGGCACTGACGACCAAAATTATCAGTCGCCTTTTCACCGATGCCATACGCCGCCATCGTTTGTTGCGTTTCGTTCCTAAGGTCGAGCACATCGGGAGCATTGTTTTGCATCCGCCAGGCCAACTCGTAGGAACTGATGAGCGCCTCTAATTCAGAGTCTTGATTTGTGCTCTTCATTTGTTCTGCGTTGAGACGCTGCAGGAACTGGAGTTGTCGGAGTTGCTCGTTATTGGACAAATCAGTGTTGCTCAGGTTCCGAATCGTTGCGTTTTCATCAATCTTCCCAGCCTTACCAATGGCAGTGCCTTGATGTGCCGCTGGAAGAAAAGCGCTGCCGTAATTACGAGCGCCACCAGATGATGGTATAGGGCCTAGAGAAATAAATCCCGGCAAATTTTCATTTTCAGACCCCAGGCCATAGTTAACCCAGGACCCGAATGATGGACGCACAAAACTTGTGGAACCACAGTGCAGAAAAAGAGTTGCCGGTCCGTGTGCAACGCCCTCAGTATGCATCGAGTGAATGAAGGTAAGGTCGTCTGAATGCTTCGCGGTCTCACGAAACAAATCAGAAGTCAGACGTCCCGACTCTCCATATCGCCTGTATTTCCACATGGGTTTCATGACGCGTTCAGAAGTACCACGTTTTCCGGTGTTAGCAATCGTACGGGCGTCGTCAAACGGCATTTTCTTACCGTCATTCTCGTATAACGCTGGTTTATAATCGTAGGTGTCGACGTGACTTGGCCCGCCCTGCATAAACAGGAAAATGATCCGCTTCGCTCTGGGGCGAACGTGCGGCGATTTAGCCGCAAGCGGATTCGCCGCTTGAACCGAATCAGCACATAATCCGGCCAAAGCCAAGCTACCGAAACCGCAGGCGGCCTGTTGCAGGGCCGACCGTCGTGTCGTGCAATTATTAACGGAACTCATAAAATAACACCTAGTTTAACGGATGTAACGGAATTCGATCGTCAGAAACATTGATTGTACCATCTGCGTCCAGGCATCAATCTGGCCTTTTTCCGTCGTATCGATCACTGACTTCAAAAACTGTTGGCTTAGCGACACCTCTGTCTGCGTCGCATGTCGCCCGAGGATTTGCAGATAGGCGTGAACAATGCGATCGCCTGCTGTTAGTTCCGATTGCCTCAAAAGCCGTTCCGCCGTAAGCCTAGCTTGCGTGCGAACAAACACATGATTCATCATGAACAGTGCTTGGGGAGCTACAGTACTGACGTCGCGTCGGCCGGTTACCAAACTTGGATTGGCAAAATCGAACACTTCAAACAGTTCGGGTAAGCTACTTCGAAATACGGGGACATAGACACTGCGTCGTGGCTCCTGAAACCGAAAGCCAACGTCCGTGGTAAGATTCACTGGAAAAGTACTCCCTCCCATCTCTAATTCCAACGTGCCGCCTACAGCCAACATCGTGTCACGCAGCGACTCAGCATCGAGGCGGCGACGATTCATGTGAGTTAAGAGTCGATTCTCCGGGTCTTGTTGCTGCGTGCCTCGCGAGGACGAAAGGCGATAAGTTCTGGAAAGCACAATCGTCCGGATTAGTTTCTTCACAGACCAACCTTGCTCGACGAATTGGACCGCCAGATGATCAAGCAGGGCAGGATGTGAGGGTGATTCACCCGTCGTGCCAAAGTTGTCAACTGTGCGAACCAGTCCTGCTCCGATCAGCCAGTGCCACACGCGATTCACCATCACGCGTGATGTCAGCGGATTGGCAGGATCGACGATCCATTGGGCTAGTTCTAAGCGGCCGCTACTGCTCGTGGGCATCTCGGGCGCTGGTCCGTAGTTAGCAACTTGCAGCACGCCGCGGGGAGCAATGGCACCCAGATTATCAATGCTTCCGCGAATATGAATTTTCAAATCCGTCGGCTTCGATTTTTCGACTGCTGAGTTAACCATCTCGGGGACAGGTTTTTGTTTATTGAGTCGGGAGAGTTCTGCTGTCAGTGTCGATATTTTCTTTTTGAGTTCCTGTTGTTCTACGGCTGCCAGTTCTTTCGCCACTTGTGATGCGGAACGGGTTGTGACGGCGTCCTTGTTGACAGGCAGAAACTGTAGGGCGTCGGCCGTTACAATTCCGTTGGTCCCCTCGTTCGAGATCAGGACGCGATTCTGTTGATTTGCAGTAAAGCGATAGGTACCGAGTGAAACGAAGCGCCTGTTAAGGGGTGGTTCTTTTCGCATGTCGACGACCACTAACCCTTTACCCGCAGCGCTGAATATCTCAATTGGCACATTGGATGCACGCCCGCCCCCCCACGAATAGGCAAAACGCACTTCATATTCCCCATCCGCGAGTTCGGGAATGTAGGTAAGTGTCTTGGCCCCTTTTTCCTTATTGTCATCGTGAATGTAGCCTTTACCGACATAGTGTTTGGAATACACTGAGTGCGTCCATTTACCAACGATTTTCACGTCGTCATCATCAACGACGATTCCTGCTAACGAAGAGGCGCTAACAACTTTGGGAAACGCCGTTTCCGACTGTGGATCGAGTCTCGATTTCAGTGCGATGATTTCGTTCTCTACTTTGGCAACCGACAAATTGTGGATCTCCGATTCTCGCTGTACCGCTTCAGTAAAAGGCAAAGGGATTTCCATGGTCGTCGAAACATTCGAGTGTTTTAACGCCTGAACATTCTTAAGAATTCCTGCCATCGCATAATAATCACTGGTAGGGATGGGGTCGAACTTGTGATCGTGGCAACGCGCGCAGGTGATCGTTTGTGCCAACAGGCCTTTTCCTATAACGTCGAGCTGTTCGTCGACAACATCCATATCTAGTTGGGTTTTGTTTTGGTTCTCGAGGAGCGTGTCGCCCATCACCAAAAAAGTCGTGGCGATGAGACCCTGTCGCTGTGCGGCGACTGATGATGACTCTAGCAAATCGCCTGCGAGTTGTTGTGTGAGAAACTGATTGTATGGCTGATCGCTATTGAACGCTTCAATCACGTAGTCGCGATAACGCCAAGCATATTTGAGCAATTTCCCCCGCAGTGACATCGACTCGGCAAAACGCGCCACATCAAGCCAGTGACGCCCCCAACGTTCACCAAAGCGCGGTGACGCCATCAGTTGGTCAACAAGATTCTCGTACGCCAGCGGCGACTTGTCGTTGATGAACTGAGTGATCTCTTCTGGCCTCGGAGGCAAGCCGATGAGATCGAAGTAAATTCGACGCACTAAGATAAACTTTTCCGCATCAGGACCCGGCTGCATCTTTGCCGCTTCCAATCCAGCGAGCACAAAATGATCGATGTCGTTACTCGGCCAAGAGCTATTTTTCACCGCAGGTATGACAGGTGTCCGCAGTGGCTGATACGCCCAATGTTTTCGCCCGGCTTCGATATCGATCGAACTCGGTTTGGCAACTTCGGTCGAGGCGAGACGAGGATCCTCCGCACCATCCGTAATCCATTTCTCGAAGTCCCTAATAATTGCTTGGGACAATTTCTCCTTCGGAGGCATCTCGAAGTCTTCATGTCGCAACGCGGAAATTAACCGGCTTTCTTCTGGCTTGCCTGGAACGACCGCTGCTCCAGACTCGCCCCCTAGGAGCAGACCCTGGCGGGAATCAACGAGCAAACCTCCACGGAGCGTCTTGGAATCGGCGGCATGGCATTCATAACAATGTTGTACTAGCACGGGGCGAATCTTTAATTCAAAGAACTCCAGCCGTTGACGATCAGCAGTCGGATCTGCTGCCCAACTAGAACCTCCGGTGAGCAGGATCGCTATAAACAACATTTGGCATCGCATTTAAACGAATCCTTAAACAGGGAAATCACTATAAAACAGTCAGCTTAAAGTTGAGAATCCAGCGAGCGAGGCAAACTATCATAGAGTGTTGCCACTGCAACCAACGCTAGTTGCGGACGCGTGCTTATAACTTCAATTCTAGTTTACGCTTCCTTCCTAAACAATATTGATGTCGAAAATTGTAGTCTCCCGGATGGCTTTGTGTTTCTGCAACTTGTTCTCTCTTTTTGGACCGACCACTTCGCTGCTCGCCACCACTATCAGAAACAACATTCGTAATATCAGCGACTCCGTTTCGTCCGAACAACTCATGAAGAAAAATGATCCTCCGCCATCTTAGAACCGGTCTTCGAAACAACGGCTCTTTGCTAAGAATTGATCTTTTTACATTACATAGATAAAAGCTAAAATACTGTCTTAACATTTATTTCCCCAGAGTCCTTCCTTGCCGTTTGGAATAGAATGAAGATACCGTTAACAATAAGTACAGCCGGCAATTTATAAAGCGTTCTGGTGTAGAGGCACTCTTATGTCGCACAAAAATCTCATTCAACGGCGTACGCTTCTCAAATCCGGTGTCCTTGCTGGCACTGCGTTGACCCTGACAGATCATCTATTTAAATCTGAATTGGCCAAAGCCCAAACCGGCGTTTCTGCTCAAGATACAAACTGCATCATGCTTTACATGACTGGCGGCCCTGCACAACAAGAAACATTTGATATGAAGCCTGATTGTGACGACAGGTTTCGTGGTGAATTTCTGCCGACCTCAACCAACGTACCCGGTATTCAGATTTGCGAACATCTTCCACAGCTAGCCAAGATCACTGACAAATACGCGATTATTCGATCGACATGGCACGAAAGCAATACGCATGGTGTGGGGGTTCATTACAACCTTACGGGATTAAAACACGCTCCGCGTCAACGTGGTGAACCGCAGGTATCTCGAGACGATCCTCCTAGTGTTGGCGGTGCGATAAGGCAACTTCGTGGGGATCGTAACGGACTACCTGCTGCGGTGCATCTACCGGTAAGAATCGGGGATCAAAACAATTTTCGATGGGGCGGCCAACACGCTGGTTTTCTTGGTCAGCAATACGACCCCTTAACCCTGATTGAAGAATCCTGGAATCCAGGTACGCTTCCGAACAGCTTCTTACCGCCCAAGGGCGTCGGCATCAGTCGCCTGCGAGATCGTGTGAAATTGCTAACGAACGTGGAAAACACCAAAGGAACCGGCTCACCTCAAGACAATCCCGATCTATACGTAAAGGCGCGCGAACGCGCGCTGAGTATCCTGCAATCTGATTCAGTATGGAAAGCGTTTCTCATTGAGGAAGAAACATCTGCAACCATTGAACGCTACGGAGATAATAAATTTGGCCGAAGTTGCCTCGTCGCTCGTCGCTTGGTGGAGCGGGGCGTTTCATTCGTGACTGTACCCTGGATGCACCTCCATTCCACCAAGAACTTCGATACACATGCCAAGCACTTTAAAGTGATGAAGAATTTACTACTTCCTCCGATGGATCGGGCCATGTCAGCACTGTTTGAAGATCTGGACGATCGCGGGCTATTTGATAACACTCTGGTGGCATGGACGGGAGAATTTGGCCGAACACCTAAGATCAACGGGAACGCCGGGCGTGATCACTGGGGCAAAGTCTACAGTACGGTCCTTGCGGGCGCGGGGATCCAAGGCGGCCAGGTATACGGTGAGACCGACAAAATTGGCGGCGCTCCGACCGACAGTCCCGTATATGTCAGTGATTTTATCGCCACTATTTACAAAGTACTGGGCTACGACAGCAGTACCCTCGTACACGACAGATTAGGTCGGCCGCATCCAATTGTTCAGGGCCAACCGGTAAAAGCTCTCTTCGGATAAACCCATACACGTCGTTACCATTTAGAAGCAGTGCGAATAAAGACGTATCCACGTCTAATATACTTTGGACCAACTCGCTGCAGATGACCAATTCCTATCCATTCACATTCTGATAAACAGGATGCACGAACTCCAAATTCAGACGACTACCATTAGCTAGCGACTTGATAACTCCGCAACCTAAAATTACCGATTGCCCACCTTGAAAACTGCCCTTAACAGCAGGATTCATCTGAGCCATAGTCATACCGTTCATCTCCATCACTTCTAATTGCGGATCAACGTCGCGGCAATCGCTGGCCCATACCCCTTCAACTCTCAGCGTATAATCCCAGATCCTATCCTCGCTAATAATTTTGCTGAACCATCCACTAAGGTGACATTTATCACTAGACGCATATTGCCCGGGGCATGTGTGTCCGGAGGGGAGGACTTAGCGGACTCCTCGTCCCGCGGTGTTCCATCGCTTACCGTGGGATTGAATTCGGCGATACTATCTTGAATATCGTCCAGAAAAGTAACGTTAGCATTCATATCCTATATAGAAAACACACCACATAAGAACGTCAACGCAATTGTTTTCATCACAACATCACCTAATAGTGGGTATTAATCTGGCTTCAATTTTATTCATCAGCGGCTTGAGTCACCGCTTACTATTAATTACCCCTGAACTGCTCTCTTATTTTGTTTATTCAATAGGCCTTATTATTGCGAACCACCCAAATGTGCGAATTTTGTAATCAACTGTTCCATCAAGACAGTCAGCACATACCTATGCCGCAGGCCAGCGGACGGGTAATTGCCTATCTTTTATCGTTATAGCGAGTGTTGCTACCAACGTAGATTATCCGTCAGTTCACCGACGAAATTGCTATAATACGCCTGTATAAAAATTTCGCAAATCCGTTTCTTTTTTAACCGGGCTCGTAACAAATGAAATACACACGTGTGATTACTGCCCTCCTTTTGATTGCGTCATCGCTGAACGCACAGACGTTTGTCGACGCTACGGCAAAATCCAAACTGACCAACATGGCGGGCGGTTCTGCTGCCTGGATTGATTTCAATCAGGATGGTCACGAAGATCTCAACGTTTCAAATCAGATCTGGATTAACAACGGAGATTCCACGTTCAGTCAACTTACCGACTGCGGTCTAACCGGATCTGCAGTGTGGGCGGATATCAACAATGACGGATATCCAGATGCTATGTGCTGGACTGGAACTGGACATTTGTTTCTCAATCAACAAGGGACTTCCCTAACCAATATCAGTGATAAACTGCCAGACCTGCCTACCATGGTTAGCCTCGCCGCGACCATGGGCGACTTTAACGGTGATGGACTGGTCGACCTGTATGTCGGCGGTTACGAAGGCCCAGGTTATTTAACCGATGTGATGTACTTCAATCAGGGAGCGAACACCTTCAAGGAGGTCTGGCGAACTAAGGGTACCACCATGCCGGCCCGCGGCATTACCACTGCTGACTATGACGAAGACGGTGACTTAGATATTTATGTTTCGAATTACCGCCTAGTTCCAAATACCCTGTGGAATAACGATGGTCAAGGAAATTTTACCCCCGTCGAAAAAGCAGCCAAAGTCGATGGTGATGGCGGTCTAGGCGCCTGGGGTCATACGATCGGTTCCAGTTGGGGCGATTTGGATAATGACGGGCATCTTGATCTATTCGTAGGGAATTTCAGCCACCCGCCTGCCTATCAGGATCGCGCGAAATTCCTACGCAATTTGGGAAAGGATGGTGGATATATCTTTGATGATCGAACCGCCACCGCAGGACTTGCCTGGCAAGAATCCTTTGCCTCTCCGACTCTAGGTGACTACGATAATGACGGTTGGTTAGATCTTTATTTTACGACGGTCTATGGGGGAGATCATTGCGTACTGTACAAAAACGCAACCGATTTTCACTTCAAGGATGTTACAGAGACCTCTGGAATTAAAGCAGATACCACCTACCAAGCCGCTTGGGGTGACTATGACAATGACGGCGATTTGGATCTTGTAACCAACGGACTTCTCTATGAAAACAAAAGCCCCCGAAAGAATTTTGTTCAAGTGAAACTCGTAGGAACAGGTTTGATAGACAGAATGGCGTTGGGGACTCAGGTGAGGATCACTCTGGGCGACCGTGTTCAAACCCGACAGGTCTGTTCTTCGACTGGGCAAGGAAATCAAAACTCGTCGATTTTACACTTTGGTTTGGGCGATTACACTGGGCCATTGAAGACTGAAGTCTTATGGCTAGGTGGGAAACGGACGGTAACAACACTCAAGTTGAATCGCCTCAATACCATCCACCCCCAATGAAGACGCAGCCTTATACCGGATGATCTCCACCTGTATCGACACGAGCTAAAGGCTCGGACTTATTTTGCCTTTTTTACATCAACAGCCACAATAGATTCATCATCTCGCAAAAACAAAACACCATCCGACAATGCTGGTGACTGACGCGAACCTCGCGTGAATTTTTGTCGACCAAGTTCGATATATTTTTCAGAACTGATCTTAATCACAATTAATTCGCCGGACATCATGCTTACAAACAATTTACCATCGGCTGCCATCGCGTTTCCTTTGCCAAAACGCGACTGTTGCCAAGCCATCTTCCCGGTTGCCGCCTCTACGCATGTCAAATGGGTAATGGGACCAGCTCCTCCGACGTTATCGAACCCGTATAAATAGCCATCGACGAGTATCGAAGTTTGCCACTCATTTCTTAAAACACTGGCGGATCCCTGCGAAACCCAACGCTTTTTAACAGAAAACACACCGCCCGTTTCTTCCACACCCAGTAGTGCCGCACCATGGTTTTCACCGGAGGAAATGAACAGGTCCTTCCCTATTTTCAAGGGTGTCACAATATTACAATCATAAGGCGTCACGTAGGGATGCAACCATAAGTCCTCACCGGACAAACTCACCCCACGCAGATGAGTGCCCGTATAAGTCACAATTTGAGACTGCTCGGCCACTTCAAGAACTGCAGGTGATGAATACCCGATCGTATCACTCCAAGGACGTACCCACGTTGAGCTGCCATCCAAAACCTTAAACGCTGCCAGGGCCGCCCCCTCCGCATGGCCGGTAGCTACAACCACCTGGTCGTTTACCAGCAGCGGCGAACAGGCCATTCCGTAGTCTGCAACCCGTCCCTGCAGCAGACGAACGGTGTCGACTTTCCAGATGAGCTTGCCATCAGCGAGGTTCACAGCGGCAAGAATACCTTCCCCAGTAAAAACAAACGCTTTTCCATCTGCACACAACGGATAAGCTCGGGGGCCATTACCCATCGAATTGCGAAAGGCAGGAGCCACCGCGGTCTCCCATTTCACGCTGCCCGAGTCACGATCGAGTGCCAACACAAATTGTTGACCCTCTTTTTGAACGAGTGTGACGACCAACGAATCATAAATGGAGACGCCCGACATTCCAACGCCCCCAGTCGCACGCCACTTCTCATCGAGACCAGATTCGGGCCAAACGGAGATCAAACCTATTTCCTTAGAGATGCCGTTCCGGTGTGGCCCCAGATGCTGAGGCCAGTCCTCCGCCAAAACTGTCAGACTAACGAAAACAAGAACCACGGCGGACAAATAACGCATCGAACTACCTCTTTATGAATTGAAAATCTACACACCGCCCAAACTAGAACGACCTGAAAAGCCCGCTGACTATGAATTTTAACATGTCAACCAAATATTTTAATATACCAGTCTTAACGATTTTTTTTTCTATCTCGGACTATTAAGGAAATGGTTTATCTTCTTGAGATCTGGCTAACTCGACTCGTAATGCGTGCGTGGTAAAATGGAGTGCAGCGGTCGATAAATCGGTCTACTGCTTACGGATTTGAAACTCAGTTAGAACCGCAGCATGGTCTGATGGAAACTCGGGAAAGCTTCTCTCCAATTGCGATGAGTGGTGTGCAATGACCGTTGAGTTAACTGTTTCTAGGCGTGAACCGTTCGCATAAATATAGTCAATCCTGGCGTAAGAATTTCGGTATTCAGGTTGCGGGCTCTCCTTAACAGGCACAAAACCCTTTCCTGATACATACTGATAACCTATTCCAACGGTTGTCCAAGTGTGTCCCAAAGTTGAATCTAGGATGTCTGGGTTGGACTGGCGAAAAGTGTCCGAAAAACCGTCTTTGTGCATCACCTTGGAGACTTTAATCGGCAAAACCCTCGACTGATTCAGTTTGCTTTGTCGAGTAA
>Ga0302117_10001359_pt1 | contig 11652 bp, 8 predicted proteins | sample AG5_322_MG_FD_203112 | JGI IMG/M metagenome (GOLD analysis project Ga0302117, IMG submission 203112) | Marine microbial communities from Western Arctic Ocean, Canada - AG5_32.2 | ecosystem: Environmental > Aquatic > Marine > Oceanic | place: Canada: Western Arctic Ocean | collected 2017-10-01 | reverse complement strand
AACTGCTGAAGAAGCAACTGCCGAAGAAGCACCTGCCGAAGAAGCAACTGCCGAAGAAGCAACTGCCGAAGAAGCAACTGCCGAAGAAGCACCTGCCGAAGAAGCAACTGCTGAAGAAGCAACTGCTGAAGAAGCACCTGCTGAAGAAGCACCTGCTGAAGAAGCAACTGCTGAAGAAGCAACTGCTGAAGAAGCACCTGCTGAAGAAGCACCTGCTGAAGAAGCACCTGCTGAAGAAGCAACTGCTGAAGAAGCAACTGCTGAAGAAGACAAGTAGTCGCTGAGCGGACTTTGCTTGTTACAGCATATGCAATGACTTTGATACAGCGTTTATCATAATATTCATCGCTATTAATCAATAGCTTGTAAGCGTAGTCAACGTTTTTAACTATTTAACATTTACTGACTCGTCGGCGGGCAAAAATCCCACTTGCGGCATACAAATTCCAATTCAAGGAGAAATGACATGGCAGTAACAGCTGCATTAGTCAAAGAACTTCGAGACAAAACTGGCCTTCCCATGATGGACTGCAAAAAAGCACTCATTGAATGCGACGGCGATACACAAGCAGCGATCGATTGGTTGCGTGACCGAGGAGCCGAAATCTTCGAGAAACGTTCTGGTCGCACAACCGATTTTGGGCGTTTCGGTCAATACTTGGGTTTGGATAAAGCCGCTTGTGCAATGGTCGAATTAAAATGTGAGAGCGCCCCTGTTACCACGCACGAAGACTTCATTCAATATGCTAACGACTTGGCACAAGCCGCAGCTGAAAATCCAAATGCGACTGACGCAGATGCTTTGTTGGCATTACCATGCCCAAGTAAAGATGGCATGACATTATCCGACGTCAAAGACGAGATCTTCAATCGTATTCGCGAAGTGTTCAACATTGGCCGAATCATTCGCATCGAAAGTGGTTGCGCTGGCTATATGCACAATGCAGGTACTATCTCTGGAGTTATCTTGGCTGTCGAAGGTGGCGATGAAGAATCTGCTAGAGATATCTGCATGCACATCGCAGCGATGCGACCAACGGTTACAAACCCAGACGATCTGCCTCAAGAACTTGTCGACGCCGAACGCCAATCACTACGTGACGCAGCGCTTGCTGAAGGCAAACCTGAAAACATTGTCGATCAAATGGTTACAGGTCGCATGCGGAATTTTCTGGAGAACCAAGGCGTGCTATCCGAACAGATCTACGTAAAAGACGACAGCCAGTCGGTCGGCAAATTTGCTGCCAGCAAAGAAATGAAGCTTCTTCAATTCGTACGCTGGGAACTCGGTGATGATGCTGAGGAATCTAGCTCTGCTGAATCAGCAGACGCTAGCGAATAGTCGAAATACAATAGCGGAATTTGTAAGCTCCGAGTAAAATCGGGGCTTACTTTTTGCACTTATGCTGCTACCCTAATCCCAAACAGACAGACACTAACAATTCATTCTTGAAGGACTCCGAACATGACTGCCGCAGCAGCCGAAACCAACCCTATCTATCGTCGTGTTGTTCTCAAGCTTTCCGGTGAAAGTCTAAGCCGTGCTGGCGAGCGTGGCATCAACATGGAAGAGGTTGCCGATATTTCTCGACAAATCAAACTCGCCGTAGAGCAAGGTTGCCAAGTTGCGGTCGTGTGCGGTGGTGGTAACATTCTACGTGGTGCTCAGTTCAAAGAAAAAAATGTGGCCATCCACGAAGCGACAGCACATTACATGGGAATGCTAGCGACAGTCATCAATGCATTAGCCTTGCAAGATGCTCTGGAATGCATTGGCTGTCAAACACGCGTCATGTCAGCGATTCGGATGGACGGAGTAGCCGAGCCTTATATTCGCCGCCGCGCGAGTAGACACTTGGAAAAAGGTCGTATCGTTATTTTAGCTGCAGGAACAGGCAGCCCGTACGTCACCACGGACACCGCGGCCGCTCAACGTGCAATGGAGTTAGAAGCAGATATTCTCTTGAAAGCAACTCGTGTCGACGGTGTTTACAGCGAAGATCCTGAAAAGAATCCACATGCGGTATTTTATCCCGAGTTGGATTTCCAGACGGTGATAGAACAGGGTTTGCGAGTGATGGACAGTACCGCCATTTCACATTGCATGGAAAATAAAATGCCCATCTTAGTGTTCAACTACAAGTCAGACGGAAATATTGTACGGGCTGTACAAGGCGAAAAGCTCGGCACTCGTATTAGCTAAACTAAAGACCTGCCAAAGGGTGGTCAGGTTTTCGATAGCACAAACACTAGACAACGACCATTTGCATCAGTGATAATTGTTATTGTAAATCTTATTCCTAGCGTATCTAAAACATAAACATTCACAATTTTGACGAAAAGAATTCTCAAATGTATGACCAAATTCTAATGGACACTGAAGAACGAATGGATAAAGCCGCGGAACACTTACGGAGCAACCTAGCCGGCATACGCACAGGACGAGCGAACCCAGGGTTGGTGGATTCCATCAAAGTCGACTGCTATGGATCACAAACTCCGTTAAAGCAACTCGCCAGTGTTGGTTGCCCGGAACCGCAACAAATCGTCATTCGTCCGTTTGACCCCAGTGTCATCAAAGACATTGAAAAGGCATTGATCGCCAGCGACCTTGGATTCAATCCTCAAGGTGACGGCAATGTAGTGCGCATCAACATTCCTGCCTTATCTGGCGAAGTGCGACAAAAGATGGTCTCGCGAATCAAGGAACTAGCCGAAGAAACGCGAGTCTCAATTCGTAATGTTCGTCGTGATGGAAACAAAGCTGCGGATCAAGCTGAAAAAGACAAGAACCTAAACGAAGACTTACGAGATGACCTCAAAAACGAGATTCAAGACCTGACGAAGAAATATGAAACGAGTGTGAATGAAGCTGCTCAAAACCGCGAAACAGAAGTTATGGAAGCTAACTAGTAAAACCAACAGGGTTTAACGACAATAATTCAAACACCCGCTGTTTTTCATTTTCAGTTCCCCAAGGTTTGTGCATTTCATGACTCAAAGCCAACGACTCCTTTTGCTAATCCCCTCTTTTATATTTAGCTTCAGTTGTTTTTTAACTATATCTTTGGAACAATCATGTAAACTCAAAGCCGCTGCCAAAGGAAGAGCGCAGCAGGTTGTGTTTCGAGACTCCCCCATCGTGATCGCACACCGTGGAGACAGTGCGACGCATCCCGAGAATACTCTGCCGGCATTTCGCTCAGCAATTGAAGCTAAAGCGGATATGATCGAACTGGACTATTATCACAGCCGCGATGGGATTCCCTTTACTTTTCATGACTCTACCCTTGACCGCACTACCAACGTCACGCAGAAGCTTGGGCTCGCCAAAGTTCCAGCGGGTTCACTCACATGGGACAAGTTGAAGACGCTGGATGCGGGTCTTTGGAAAAATGAAAAATTCCAAGGCACGAAGATCCCCACACTTCTTGAAAGCCTCGATACAATCCAGCAAGGTTCCGTCACGTTAATTGAACGCAAAAAAGGCGACGCTAAAACCGCAGTTGCCTTGCTACAAAAACATAAAATCATAGCAGATGTTGTCGTTCAAGCATTCGATTGGGACTACTTGGGGAACTGCCATGAAATTTGTCCCGATTTAATTCTAGGTGCCTTGGGCGGAGGTGAATTTGCGCAGTCCGATATTTCCAAGATCAAACTTGCCGGCGCACAGGTGGTCGGCTGGAGTTATAAGGACGTGACGCCAGAGATGATCAAGCTGGTTCATGCACAAGGTTGGAAGCTATGGGTGTATACAGTGAACGACCCGAAAGAAGCTTCGAAACTTGTCACGGCGGGAATTGACGGTATTATTACAGACACGCCTAAACAAATCCGTAGCGTGTTAAAACTTACGAAGTAATCAATAACAAACCGCCCGCTCCCCCTTTCACTCGAGGAACTCCCCTGCTTTGGTAGCGAATGAAATTCAATTTCAATGCCCTCATTGCGCTGCACAGCAACGAGCACCAGTGGAATTCGGCGGCAATCGTCAACCCTGTTCAGAGTGCGGCAAGACAATTCGGCTACCCTCATACGTCCCTAAATCGCAAACTCCCAATGCTCACTCGTCTTCGCCGAGCAATAGCCACCAGAACGTAATTGGCTCAATTATCCTAAGTTGCCCCGTCTGTCAAACGCAGATATTTGCGAAGGTTGATCAAATTGGTCAAGAGATATTATGCGAGAATTGCTTAGAATCGATTGTGGTTACAACGCCGATTGAAGCACCGTCCGTACAACAAAAGCAACCACGAGAAGAACCTGCGGACCGAATAGAAGAACCGGCGATTGAACAAGCACATGCATTACAAACACCATCACGTCCAGAGCCAACAGACGTAATAAAGCCTACAGAAGAAATCATTGATCTGGAACCGATTGATGACCTCGAAAGATTCGAGGATTACAACGTAGAGCCGATTCGCGTTAGCCCAACAACTCAACCGACACAGCCAACATCACCGATCCCTACTGGCGAATTTGAATTAGTTGTCCAATGGAATATCGCTTGCCAGACCTGTAACACACATTTGACGATAACTCCTGAGGACATAGGTAAAACCGTACAATGTCCCAACTGTTCTGGTCCAGTCACAATCGATGCGCCTGCTAAACTACCAACACCGACGCGCCGTCGGATTGATGTAACCGTCAATTTGGTTCAAAAAGAGAATCGTGCTGGAACCAAAATTGCGACTAAGGCCGTTAAACAGCCTGCGGCAGCGAAGCCTGAAGTCGAGTATGAACTGATAATCGAATGGGGTGTTGTTTGTCCTGTATGCTATACAGCCATCGTCGTAACGCTAAAAGACATTGATTCCACAGTCGCCTGTCCCGACTGTTTTAAGCCGTTGGACATCGAACGTCCAAACCCAATGCCAGCTGCAGTCAAAAGAATAAAGCATAGCCCCGAATTAGAAGCAGTCACTGAACAACCTGCTTTTAATCTTTCAGCATCCCCGAGTCTGCGGGAACAAATTGGCCGCAACCCCGAAAATGTCAGCAGCGTGATACTCGAACAGGCGGAACACGAGTACAAACAAATTGCCACAACCGAAAATAAGTTCGATGACATCTCGTGGCTGCAAATGCTATTGATGCTTGGGACAAACGTGGTCTTATTATCACGCGTTGCAATGCTTGCAGCTGCTTGGATCGTAAACGTTGGTATTTTGCAAATGGGAAAATTTGTTGGGGATCAGCCTGCCCAGGTCTACATGATATTTATCATTAGTGCTATTTCAGTGATTGTTGCTATCGTAATCAGTATTTTTGCATTCACCACCTTGATTAACATTATCAGACAAACGGCTTATGGCGATGTTGAAATAACGGAATGGCCACCATTTGACATGGTGGACTGGCTTCTTGAATCTCTTATTATTTATGTTGCGATGGGAACCGCAGCCATCCCAGCAGCATTGTCATACATGCTATTTTCAGTAATCCTTCCCGAATCGATGATATTCATACCGTTAGGACTCGCTATTTTAGTAACGGCAGTCATCTTTCCCTTCACCATGCTGTCGATTTTCGAGAACAACTTCTTTTACTTGCCATTTTCAAGAGTGGTGCAGCAGCGAATTATGCGATTTCCAGAACTACTCGTTAAATTCGCCTTCACCTCGATACCAATGATTGTCGTATCTATGCTTACATTTCCAGTTACACTGCTAGCCGAAAGTTTCGTAGTCAAAGCGATCGGTATCACCATCATTTGGGTTTGCGTGGTCATTTACTCCCGCAATATAGGAATCTACGCTTCCTTCCTCGCACGCAGCACCGACGAACAAACGGCATAATAAACCATGCCGTGGGGGCCGGCCCTCACGGTTTAATCTATAACCAAAATGCCCTCGGGTTCATCGGCATTGTTAGGTCTATCGTTTTGTGACGGTGGGCAGCCACGGGGAGGCTATCAGTTTTTTAGTGCGCTGATGTGGATGAAGGTCTAAACTCTTAAAATCACATCCTCAACGGAACCTATCCCCTCGATCATTCAGCATCCACAAAACGCTGCAAATCATCTTCGATCAACTGAATCATCGCGTTGAGCATGCCCTGAGTTTTTTCGACGCTACAATCCGCTTCCATGTCGGCTCTGGTAAAAGTATAGAATTTTATTTTGGGTTCGGTGCCTGATGGACGGACAGCAACATAATGTCCAGCGGTCGCTAACTCAAAGAACAGCAGGTTATCGGTCGGCCCACTGAATACCACCACACTTCCATCGGCGGTTGTTATCTGGTGGGTTAAGTAATCACGCGTCCGCACTACTTGCTGCCCGCCAAGTTCACGAGGGCTTACTCTGCGTAGTTGTTCCATCACTTGTTGCATCCGCTGCATTCCACTGCTTCCAGGCATGTAGATGGTCTTCAAACTTTCTTGATACACGCCAAATTGCTTGTAAAGTGAAGTAAGAAAATCATGTAACGTTTTTCCCTGTTTTTTCAGATCATCTGCTAACTCACATATCAACATGCAAGCTGCTGCACCATCCTTATCGCGGCAATAATCGCCCACCATAAATCCATGCGACTCTTCCGTGCCATAGATGAAATCGCTGGGCACTCCTTCATCGATCGCTGCGGCTATCCACTTAAATCCAACCAATAAATCATCACGTGTCTGAACACCATAGTGTTCGCCAATTCGCCGTAATAGCGAAGTTGTCACCAATGTGGTGATTTGAAAACTGGTTGGGGTTAGCAGATCCTGATCCTGCAACGACTGCATTCGATAGGCCGCTAGCATCACACAGAGTTGGTTGCCGTTGAACGTCTTCCATTCACTTTCGCCAGATAAATTCACTGGCGCCGCACACCCCATCCGGTCTGCATCAGGATCCGTTGCTAAGACAATATCTGCACCTTCCTGTTGAGCATATTTAATGATCGAATCAAACACCGCTGGGTTTTCAGGATTTGAAACATGGTTAGGCACATTTGCAAAATTAGGATCTGGCTTAGCGTGGCCAGGAAAAACAACCACGTTATCAAACTGACAAGCCTGCAAGACTGCTGGTACGACAAATCCACCAACTCCGTGCAGCGGTGAATAGATAACCTTTAATTCTCGAGAAACCTGACCATTTGAAGAAAGGCGAGGAGGGTTGCAGTGTGCGACAACGGCAGCTTGATAAAGCGCATCAATCTCCGCGGTACAAATCGTCACGTCGCCGGATCTGACTGCTTCGTCAAAATCACGAACCTTTATATTCTCAACTTGCTCCATTACTTGTTCAATAATACCGGCATCGTGTGGAGGTAATATTTGACCACCATCATTCCAATAGATTTTCACCGCATTATCACTGGGCGGATTGTGACTTGCGGTGACCATGATGCCACACGCACATTTCTTTTGCCGCACCAAAAATGATACTTGTGGTGTAGCGCGATACTCATCTAAAAAGTAAATATGAAATCCGTTGGCTATCATAATTCCGGCACAGAGTTCGGCGAAATGACGTGATTGGTGTCGCGTGTCATAGCCGATTGCACATGACAATCGCTTGTTTACAGTCGATTGCGCGACTGATGTATTGAGCACGTAATTTGCCAAGCCCTGAGCGCTTTCACCAATTGTACGATCATTAATTGCATTTGAGCCGAATGGATGCATCCTCCCGCGACGCCCACCAGTGCCGAAGGGAATTACCGTCCAAAACACGTCGTCCAACTCTTGCCAGCTTTCTTTGACGATAGCCTTACCAATCGCCGAGACGTATTCAGAATAACGCGATTGCGTTAACCATAGCGTTAGGTTTTTGAGCGCAGAATCTGAGAGTAGACCGGCCTGCACAGCAATTTGTGAGCGGTGAACCAATTCTGTTATATTTATTTTATCTGGTTGGTCCATCAGAATTTAACATCTACCTAGAATCTGTACCGGTAAACAAACGAGTCTCGATTATACGCCGCTCAATCAAAATTGGGCAGTTAACGCAATCATATTTCAGCCATGAAGTACTAGTCACAGTTGCAACTCCCTGTAGTTATCTAAACTCACGAATAAAGTAGCTGCCAGGACATTACTGAATTACCGCATGTTTACGTAGCCTCGGTAGTCGTTAAAATAGTAAAAAGCACCGTCTTGATTTAATGTACGTTTACGCAAGGACATCAAATACGATGAAAGCAGCATATATTACCGAATGTGGTCCCGCCAGTAACATTCAATTCGGAGACATTGTGGCGCCCGTTGCCAGTGGCACGGAGGTTTTAGTACGAGTGGGCGCTGTATCGTTGAACCCAGTCGATACGTATATTCGCAACGGTGCTAACTATTGGGAGCTACCACAACCGTTCGTCGTTGGTTGCGATTTAGCGGGTACAGTTGAAGCGATTGGCGATGACGTTACGCGATTCAAAATTGGCGATCGTGTCTGGGGGACAAATCAAGGCTTGTTGGGCAAGCAAGGCACGTTTGCTGAGTTTTGTGCGGTTGAACAAAACGAACTCTATGCTACTCCGAGCAACGTGAGCGACAACGACGCCGCTGCTTGCTCTTTGGTAGGGATCACGGCACATCTAGGATTATTCCGCGACGCACAACTCCAAGCAGGTGAGACAATCTTTGTGCATGGCGGTACCGGAGGTGTCGGAGCGATGGTACTACAAATGGCGAAAGGCTGCGGCGCAACGGTTATTGCCACCGCCGGGAATGAAGAAAAAGCTGCTCGTTGTCGAGAACTTGGAGCAGATGTTGTCATCAACTATAACACCGAAGACGAGTTGGAAGCGATCTTAGCAGCCGCTCCGGATGGTGTCGATGTGTTCTGGGAAACGCTCCGCGAACCAAACATGGAAGGTATCATCTCCGTTATGAAAGAATACGGGCGGATCGTCATTATGGCAGGGCGCGACGCACGTCCTGAATTCCCTGTTGGTCCATTCTATGTCAAGTGCCTGAAACTAATGGGTTTTGTGATGTTCAAAGCAAATGATAAAGCTCTGCGAGCCTGCGCCGATGATATCAATCAATGGCTTAGCGACGGTTCACTCAAGGCTAATATCAGCCAAGTGTTACCTATGTCCGAGGCAGCTGCAGCGCACCAAATACAAGAAGACAGCACACTGAACCAATCTGGCGCTACAGCCGGAAAAATTGTATTAATACCATCGTAGGCCACAGAGTCCCGACAGTTCGTTTTTGATGGGATTCTTTGCAACCGATCAATCTTGACCGTTTTTGCGTAAACGACCTATACTCCACCACTAATCGAAACACTAATTCGAGTTGGTTTAGGAGCCATCGGTATGACACGCAAGGATGCGAAAAAAACTATAAATCACCACAAATCAAACAAACGCTGGATCGTCGTTGCAACGGCCATCTTGTTGTTAGGTTTAACCGTTACAGCGCGCGTCTACTGGCTTGCTCCACAAGAGGCGACAGCTCAACAAACAACGGCTCCAAAATCAGCCAATGCCATCACGCAAAAACCTGCAGCAAAACCTGCACCGGTTACAAAACCAGCGACCCAATCAGTGGCCACTCGGCCACTCGGGCAAACAAGCAAGCTCAAGATCGTAGCGGAAGTCAACAACCACCAAATCAAACGTAATCAACTAGCACAAGCATGCCTTGACCGTTACGGCAAAGAGGTGCTCGAAAGTTTCCTCAATAAGAAACTAATTCAACAAGCTTGTAAGCAACACAATATTGAAATATCCGAACAAGATGTCATGGCAGAAATCGCTCGCATGGCAAAGAAATTCGGGCTTTCGACCGAACGCTGGTTGCTAATGCTAAAGCAAGAACGCGAGATAGACCCTGCTCAATATCGAAACGAAATCATTTGGCCCACCCTAGCATTACGCCAACTTGCTTCTGAAAAAACCCAAGTTACCCAAGAACAATTGGCCGAAGCGTTTGAATCTGAATTTGGTCCTAAAGTAAAGGTCCGCATCATTGCTCATTCAAACTTAGAACGGGCCAATGCGCTACGAGAACAAGCTATCGCAGATCCGAGCACATTTGGGACGTTGGCCAAAGAACACTCAGAGGATCAAGCCAGTGCCAGTGCCCGCGGACTCATTCCGCCAATTCGCAAGCACGTTGGTAACCCCAGCTTAGAGATCGAAGTTTATAGTCTTGAAGAAGGTGATATTTCTGAGATCATCGAGATTGGCAATCAGTACGTTTTTGTCAAATGTGAGAAACGTATCTCCTCAACTTATGTTGCTCCCCAGTTCCGTAAAGATGCTGAATCACGATTGCGAGATCAAATCAGGGAACGTCATTTACAATCCTACTCGGCAACGATTTTCAAAGAACTCCAAGATGGCGCAAAAATCACAACGCTCTATGACAAACCGAGTATGAAAGATTCCCACCCGGGGATCATTGCTCTGCTCAATGGCCAACAGATAACGGTTCGTGATCTAGCCGAAGAATGTATCAAGCGATATGGCACCGATGTACTCGAAGGTGAAATCAACCGGCAGTTACTAGAACAACACCTCGCCTCAGCCAATAAGACCGTCGAACAACAAGACCTGCAGGATGAAGTCGCTCGAGCTGCTGTTTCCCGTGGATATGAAACGGTTGATGGTAAAGCAGACGTAAATGCCTGGCTCAACGATGTCACCAAACAAGACGGAGTGACGGTCAGTATTTACGTGAAGGACGCTGTTTGGCCTTCCGTAGCTTTGAAAAAATTAGTTAACGATTCGATCAATATTACAGATGCTGATCGTCAAAAGGCCTTTGAATCGAATTATGGTGAACGAGTGGAAATCCTAGCAATCGTGTTGAATAACCAACGTCGAGCGAACATGGTTTGGGAACTAGCAAACAATAATTCTACGGACTATTTCTTTGGAGAACTTGCGACACAATATTCGATTGAACCCGTATCACGTGCGAATCAAGGAAAAGTTCCACCGATACGCCAGCACGGCGGACAACCTGTCCTCGAAGAAGAAGCATTCAGCCTGTCAGCAAGTGAACTATCTGGGATCGTCGCAGTCGGCGGCAAGTATATCATCATGCGCTGCCTCGGGCGTACTGTACCAGTAGTTGATGAATTGGAAGATGTCCGCAGCGAACTGGATTCCTATCTGTTAGAGCGGAAACTACATGCTGCCATGACGACTAAGTTTGATGTAATCCGAGATTCGGCCAACATCATTAACTACATGCGTCCGATTCGGCCCGCTTCTCTCTCAGCACCTATTCCTGCCAATGGTAACAGCAATTCAGCGTTGTTTCCTAAATAGTTTTGAAGCATTATCACAATGAACGCAAACTCACTAAGTGGTAAGACAGCTGTGGTAACTGGCACAGCCTCAGGTATTGGTCGAGCCGTTGCCATTATGTTGGCGAACAACGGTGCTAAAGTATTCGGTGGTGATATTGCACCTTCTACTGCCGACGATACAACCTTCGCTGAACTTAACGTCACTACGACAAACTGTGACGTCACAGCTGAACAAGACGTCATTCGTTTAATCGAAATGGCCGCAGAACATTCAGGAACAATCGATATCCTCGTCAACAATGCCGGTGTCGGTATGGTCAAACAAATCCCTGATGTCAGCGAAGAAGATTGGGATTTTTGCATGGGCGTCAATGTAAAAGGGCCATTTCTTTGTAGCAAACATGCCATTAGCTACATGAGTGGCGGTGGATCGATCATTA
>Ga0302117_10001353_pt1 | contig 11680 bp, 4 predicted proteins | sample AG5_322_MG_FD_203112 | JGI IMG/M metagenome (GOLD analysis project Ga0302117, IMG submission 203112) | Marine microbial communities from Western Arctic Ocean, Canada - AG5_32.2 | ecosystem: Environmental > Aquatic > Marine > Oceanic | place: Canada: Western Arctic Ocean | collected 2017-10-01 | reverse complement strand
TCCACCGCCGGAACCACCGCCGGGACCGCGTCCACCGCCAGACCTGCCATCGGAACCGCGTCCACCGCCAGACCTGCCGCCGGAGCCACCGCCCTGACGGGGCGACCGTCGATCCTGGGGCGGGGCCATGGGCGATGAGGCTACCGGTGCGGTCAGAACATCGACCGGCCCCACTCAACCCGCTGGTGCGGTTTCGGTGGCACCACCGGGGCCAGAGCCTTCGAGCGGCCAGCCATACCGCCTCCACTCCCCCAACTAGCGTTGCGCCCGAACCCAGTCAGGAGTCCCCCTTGACGCTCTCGATGATCGCCAGACACCCAGAAACGGGCCACCTGGGTGCAGCAGCGCACACGGGCTACCTCGCAGTGGGCCAACAGGTTCCCTGGGTCGAGCCCGGCGTCGGCGCAGTGGTCACGCAGGCGATCACCGAGGCCTCGTACGGCCCCCGCCTATTGAACCTCCTCCGGCTTGGCCACCACCCGGAAGAAGCCCTCTCAGATCTCCTGGCCGAGGACCCTCTGAGGGAATCACGTCAGGTTGCCGTAGTCGACGCAGCGGGCCGTGTTGCCGCCCACACCGGTCAGAACTGCATCGGGGCGGCCGGCCATGCCATTGGTGACGGCTACGCGGCCCTCGCCAACATGGCCGAGACCAGCGGCGTGTGGACGGTGATGGCCAATGAGTTCGAGGGTGCCGAAGGGGCCCTGGCCAAGATGCTGTGCTCAGCACTCGCGGAAGGGCACGCAGCGGGAGGGGATCTTCGCGGATCCAGCTCCGCTGCGATCCTGATCGCAGACCACGACCCGGCCCTGCCGTCGTGGAAGCGCCTGGTGGACCTTCGGGTGGACGACCATGACAGACCGGTGGCAGAGTTGGCGAGGCTGATAAGCCTCGACTCCATGTACGCCCTGATGGGCACGGGAATCAATGCCATATACGGAGGGCGCAGCGCCGAGGCGGTCACGGCTCTGACAGAGGCGGTGGCACACGATCTGGGAGATGCACAGGCACGCTTCTGGGAGGCCGTAGCACGCCAGTCTCTCGGTGACGGCGAGACGGCCGAGTTGATCATGGAGGCCATTGCCGCCGAGGACCCCCGGTGGCAGATGCTCTGGCACCGCCTGCACCCGTCCATCCAGGTTCCGGGGACTGTCCAACACAGGGAAACCCCATGACCGGAGGGGGTCACTCTTCAGAGCGGCCTCCTCGAAACCTGGCCCAAAACGCGCTTGAGCGGGGCCCTAAGGCCCCGCTCGCAGCGTAGAAATCCGGCGGCGTCCTACTCTCCCAGGGACACTCGTCCCAAGTACCATCGGCGCTGGCGGGCTTAACTGCCGTGTTCAGAATGGGAACGGGTGTGACCCCACCGCCATAGCCACCGAAAACCGGTTGCGTTCGTACCGGCGGACCGGCACGAACACGATTCTGTTGTCAAGAGTGGCCAAAGGCCTCTCCAGTACTCCACAGCGAACACGAACATCGACAACGATTGTCGATGTGTAACCAAGCCCTCGGCCGATTAGTACCGGTCGGCTGAATGCGTTGCCGCACTTACACCTCCGGCCTATCAACGTGGTGTTCTGCCACGGGCCTTACCCGGTTAACCCGGTGGGAGATCTCATCTTGAAACGGGCTTCCCACTTAGATGCTTTCAGCGGTTATCCCTTCCGTAGGTGGCCAACCAGCCATGCTCCTGGCGGAACAACTGGCACACTAGAGCTACGTCCATCCCGGTCCTCTCGTACTAGGGACAGCTTTTCTCAAATCTCCTCCGGCTGCAGAGGATAGGGACCGAACTGTCTCACGACGTTCTAAACCCAGCTCGCGTACCGCTTTAATGGGCGAACAGCCCAACCCTTGGGACCTGCTTCAGCCCCAGGATGCGATGAGCCGACATCGAGGTGCCAAACCTTCCCGTCGATATGGACTCTTGGGGAAGATAAGCCTGTTATCCCCGGGGTACCTTTTATCCGTTGAGCGACGGCGCTTCCACACGCAACCGCCGGATCACTATGCCCTGCTTTCGCACCTGCTCGACTTGTAGGTCTCGCAGTCAAGCTCCCTTGTGCCATTGCACTCGACGTCTGATTGCCAACCAGACTGAGGGAACCTTTGGGCGCCTCCGTTACTTTTTAGGAGGCGACCGCCCCAGTCAAACTACCCACCTGGCACTGTTCCCGACCCGGATAACGGGCCTAAGTTAGATATCCGTCAAACGCAGGGTGGTATTTCAAGGTTGACTCCACACCGGCTAGCGCCGACGCTTCCAAGTCTCCCACCTATCCTACACAACGCATAACAAATACCAATACCAAGCTGTAGTAAAGGTCCACGGGGTCTTTCCGTCCTTCTGCAGCTAACGAGCATCTTTACTCGTACTTCAATTTCGCTGGGTCTATGGTTGAGACAGTAGGAAAGTCGTTACGCCATTCGTGCAGGTCGGAACTTACCCGACAAGGAATTTCGCTACCTTAGGACCGTTATAGTTACGGCCGCCGTTTACCGGGGCTTAGGTTCAGAGCTTCGCCCTAGAGCTAACCCTTCCCCGTAACCTTCCGGCACCGGGCAGGCGTCACAGCGTATACGTCGTCTTAGGACTTAGCACGCTGCTGTGTTTTTAGTAAACAGTCGCTTTCCCCTGGTCTGTGCCACCGCTTCGAGCTAAGAACGCTAAGTTCTTTCACCCTGATGCGGTCATCCTTCTCCCGAAGTTACGGATGTATTTTGCCGAGTTCCTTAACCATAGTTCTCCCAATCGCCTTGGTATTCTCTACCTGTCCACCTGAGTTGGTTTGGGGTACGGGCACTTGTTGCACTCGCTAGCGGCTTTTCTTGGCAGCATAGGATCAATGACTTCGCCTTAAACGGCTCGGCGTCACGTCTCGGTCTTTATGAGGAGCGGACTTACCTACGCCTCGACCTACACGCTTGCCCCAGGACAACCATCGCCTGGGATCATCTACCTTCCTGCGTCCCCGCATCACTCGCTTCGCCGCAGTGGGTTAGTTCCTGTTGATCCCGAAGGACCAACCATCCCCTTAGCAACTGCAGGTCAGCGTTTGTCGCGCAACCTGTGGTACCGGAATATCAACCGGTTGTGCATCGACTACGCCTCTCGGCCTCGCCTTAGCTCCCGACTCACCCTGGGAGGATTAGCCTTCCCCAGGAACCCTTGGACTTCCGGCGGAGGGGTTTCTCACCCCTCTCTCGCTACTCATGCCTACATTCTCACTCGAACCCGGTCCACGTCGGTTCACACCGCCGCTTCATTCCAGGCTCGACGCTCCGCTACCACTCCTGCTATGCAGAAATCCGCGACTTCGGCGTCTGACTTGAGCCCCGTTACATTTTCCGCGCGGGATCACTCGACCAGTGAGCTATTACGCACTCTTTTAATGATGGCTGCTTCTAAGCCAACATCCTGGCTGTCTGTGCAATCCCACTTCGTTTACCACTTAGTCAGAACTTTGGGGCCTTAGTCGGCGGTCTGGGCTGTTTCCCTTTCGTCCATCGAAGCTCATCCCCCGAGGACTCACTGCCGCACTCTGGAGTCATGGCATTCGGAGTTTGGCTGGGGTTGGTAAGCTTGTAGGCCCCCTAACCCATCCAGTGCTCTACCTCCATGACTGAACATGCGACGCTGCACCTAAATGCATTTCGCGGAGAACCAGCTATCACCGAGTTTGATTGGCCTTTCACCCCTATCCACAGGTCATCCGCCCAGTTTTCAACCTAGGTCGGTTCGCGCCTCCACGGGGTCTTACCCCCGCTTCACACTGCCCATGGATAGATCACTCGGCTTCGGGTCTACAGCATGCGACTGAACGCCCTGTTCAGACTCGCTTTCGCTCCGGCTTCCCCTCACGGGTTAACCTTGCCACACACCGTAACTCGTAGGCTCATTCTTCAAAAGGCACGCCATCGCGGCCTGGAACAAGTTCCAGACGACGCTTTGACTGATTGTAAACCAACGGTTTCAGGTACTATTTCACTCCCCTCCCGGGGTACTTTTCACCTTTCCCTCACGGTACTAGTTCACTATCGGTCGACTACGTATACTTAGCCTTACGAGGTGGTCCTCGCAGATTCACACCGGCTTTCCCGGATCCGGTGTTACTCGGGAGCACAAATCAGAGTCTGCTCAGCTTTCGCATACGGGGCTATTACCCGCTATGGCGTGTCTTTCCAGGACACTTCTGCTAGCTGACAGATTTATAACTCTGTGGAAGGTCTGACGCCCCTCCCATTTGGTCCCACGACCCCGATCTGGCAACGCCGTCAGGCTTGGCACCAGGTCGGTTTAGGCTCATCCCATTTCGCTCGCCGCTACTCAGGGAGTCGCTGTTGCTTTCTTTTCCTTGGGTTACTTAGATGTTTCAGTTCACCCAGTTCCCTCTACCCGCCCTATGTGTTCAGGCGGGAGTTACACCCCATTACGAGTGCAGGGTTTCCCCATTCGGACATCCACGGGTCAAAGCTCGGTAGACAGCTCACCGTGGCTTTTCGCAGCCACCCACGTCCTTCTTCGGTAGTAGTCGCCAAGGCATTCACCGTTGGCTCTTAGTAGCTTGGAAATTACAAATACATCGACAATTGATGAAGATGCTCGTGTTCGCTGTGCAGTTCTCAAGAGGCATCTGCCGGCCCTGGGGCCAGCTACGGCGTGGCGAGACATCCCGATCGGGACGCTCACCATCGGCCGTGGCCTGTGGACCGATGGCACCACCGAGACGCAACAAGTGCGCACCGGAAGTGGGACCGGCCCACTGAGGAAGAGCGCGTAGCGCTCCCTCAAAACGGGATAGAGAACGGAACGTCACCGTTACCAAAGCTCGAGTAAATCGAGCCTGGGAACGTGACCAACTAACCAGTGCGCTAACTGGGAGTGATCGTCAACGGCCGACACGTAATGGCCGACAACGTTGACGATATGTACTCCTTAGAAAGGAGGTGATCCAGCCGCACCTTCCGGTACGGCTACCTTGTTACGACTTCACCCCAATCGCCGACCCCACCTTCGGCAGCTCCTTCTCCTAAGAGTTAGGCCACTGACTTCGGGTGTTGCTGACTTTCGTGGTGTGACGGGCGGTGTGTACAAGGCCCGGGAACGTATTCACCCCGGCGTTGCTGATCCGGGATTACTAGCGACTCCGCCTTCATGGAGTCGAGTTGCAGACTCCAATCCGAACTGAGACCGGCTTTGTGGGATTCGCTCAACCTCGCGGTTTTGCTGCCCTCTGTACCGGCCATTGTAGCATGTTTGCAGCCCTGGATATAAGGGGCATGATGACTTGACGTCGTCCCCACCTTCCTCCGAGTTGACCCCGGCAGTCTCCTACGAGTCCCCGGCATTATCCGCTGGCAACATAGGACAAGGGTTGCGCTCGTTGCGGGACTTAACCCAACATCTCACGACACGAGCTGACGACAGCCATGCACCACCTGTGTAGGGCCCCTAAGGACACCATATCTCTATGGCTTTTCCCTACATGTCAAACCCAGGTAAGGTTCTTCGCGTTGCCTCGAATTAAGCAACATGCTCCGCCGCTTGTGCGGGCCCCCGTCAATTCCTTTGAGTTTTAGCCTTGCGGCCGTACTCCCCAGGCGGGGCACTTAATGCGTTAGCTGCGGCACGGAATCTGTTAGCGAGACCCCACACCTAGTGCCCAACGTTTACGGCATGGACTACCAGGGTATCTAATCCTGTTTGCTCCCCATGCTTTCGCTCCTCAGCGTCAGTACCGGCCCAGAGTGCTGCCTTCGCTGTCGGTGTTCCTCCTGATATCTGCGCATTTCACCGCTACACCAGGAATTCCACACTCCTCTACCGGACTCTAGTCACAGCAGTATCGAGTGGCCTCTTGAGGTTGAGCCTCAAGTTTTCACACCCGACTTACCGAACCGCCTACGAGCTCTTTACGCCCAATAAATCCGGACAACGCTTGCTCCCTACGTGTTACCGCGGCTGCTGGCACGTAGTTGGCCGGAGCTTCTTCTGCAGGTACCGTCATTTTCGTCCCTGCTGAAAGAGGTTTACAACCCGAAAGCCTTCATCCCTCACGCGGCGTGGCTGCGTCAGGCTTTCGCCCATTGCGCAAGATTCCCCACTGCTGCCTCCCGTAGGAGTCTGGGCCGTGTCTCAGTCCCAGTGTGGCTGATCGTCCTCTCAGACCAGCTACCCGTCGATGCCTTGGTGAGCCGTTACCTCACCAACTAGCTGATAGGCCGCGAGACCCTCCCGAAGCGCCGGAGCATTTCCTCACCTGGCCATGCGACCTGGTGGGGATATCCGGTATTAGCCCGAGTTTCCTCGGGTTATTCCAGTCTTCGGGGCAGGTTCCTCACGTGTTACTCACCCGTTCGCCACTCACTCATGTGACCCGAAGGTCGAGTGCGTTCGACTTGCATGTGTTAGGCCCGCCGCCAGCGTTCGTCCTGAGCCAGGATCAAACTCTCCGTCGAAATCTCAGACCAGCGCCGCCGAAGCGTTGCTGGCCGTCGAATCAGTTGGTGCGACACCTCCCGAAGGTGGTGCCGACGCGAGTTCGAGGCCGATCGGGACACCAAATCCCGTTCGACCAGGCACAGGGCAATGGTGATCGGCCGAAGCCGGTCACCGCTGTCCGTGTTAGTGCTATTTGAATTGTTAAGGGTCTGTCCAGTGGCGACTCGCGATCGCCTTGTGGACAGCCCGCACTGGCTTTTTCGTCCTCTATCCCGTTTTCAAGGAGCACCTGGAGGCCAGAAGCCTCCCGGCACACGCCGGACAACTGGAACTAATCCCAGATGATGGCGGTGGTGCCCTCAGCCCGCTTCAGTGGTTCGATCCGATCGGACCTGCCACTGGGCGGGCGCCCACGATACGGAGACGGAACCTCCCGGTCAAGGGCGACCCCGCTTCCTGCGAGCAGGGAAACACTATCTCCCGTAGCCGGGTGCCCCAACCCGCCCGCGCTGCTTTTTGCTAGGTGCCGAGGTGACCTGCGCCACACTCAGGCGAGGACCAGGAGATGGCGGTTTCGCCTGCCCTTCTGGAGCAGGACGAAGCGTCCGTCCACCAGGGCATCTGACGGAAGGGCCAGTGCCTCGGGGACCTGTCGAACCCCGTTCACCGATACGCCGCCACCGGCGAGCGTCCGGCGGGCATCCCCCCTTGAACCACACAGGCCCGATGCGACCAGCACATCGACGAGGGATTCGTCCCCGTCGAGGTCTCCGGCCTTCACCGTGGTCTCGGGGACGATGCCGCGCAGCGCCTCGAGCACCTCGCCTGTCGGGGGCTCCACACCGAACAGCCCCTTGGCCGCCAGGCGGGCGCGAGCCGTCTCGGAGTCGCCATGGACCAGGGAGCAGACCTCGTCGGCCAGGCGCTTCTGGGCCGCCCTCGACTCCGGAGCACGACCGTGCTCGGCCATGACCGAGGCCACCTCGTCCACACCCAGAAGGGTCAGGTGGAGCAGGAAGCGCTCGACGTCACGGTCGTCCACGTTCACGAAGTACTGATGGAGCTCATAGGGAAGGGTCCTGGCGGCGTCCAGCCACACGGCACCGTCGGCCGTCTTGCCGAACTTGGCACCGTCGGTCCGGGTCATGAGCGGCACCGTCAACCCGTGGGCCCCAGCGGCCTTGCGCCGCCTGATCATGTCGATGCCGGCCGTGATGTTGCCCCACTGGTCGGATCCGCCGACCTGGAGCTCGCACCCCAACCGGTCATACAGCTCGTAGAAGTCGTTCGCCTGGAGGAGCATGTAACTGAACTCGGTGAACGAGATGCCCTGGTCGCCGGCCAACCGGGCACGGATCGACTCCTTGCCGAGCATGGTCCCCACCGTCACGTGCTTGCCCACGTCACGCAGGAACTCCAGCACACCGACACCCTCGGTCCACTCCCGGTTGTCGACCAGGACCGCCGGCTCGTCACCCTCGCGGAGGTTCCCTTCGAACCTCAGGAAGGAGCAGAGCTGAGCAGCCACGGCCTCCACGTTGCGGGTGAGTGTCTCGCCGTCGAGCAGGTTGCGCTCCTCGGACCTACCACTCGGATCGCCCACCATTCCCGTGGCCCCACCGGCAAGAACGATCGCACGGTGACCCGCGTCCTGGAACCGGCGCAGCAGCAGCAGGGGAACGAGGTGCCCGACATGGAGGCTGTCGGCCGTCGGATCAAAACCGCAGTAGAGGGTGATGGGCCCGTCGGCCATGCGCTCCCGGATGGCCTCCAGATCGGTGCTGTCCTGAACCAGCCCCCGCGCCACCAGGTCATCGATGATGGCGGCGCCGGCTGGGCCGTCGGGCTGGGAATCACTCATGGCCACCAGTATGGAGCCTCTGGGTCCCAGTGCCAGACCCCCCGGCCACCCTCTCCCCCATGGATGTGCGGGGCGGCCATTGACCGACGTGCCCGACCCGCCATGTGGTGCCCGTCACCCGACGCGCCTATCGACCGCCGGGCGGCCAGACTGGACGGATGCGGATCCTCCCCCCGGGCCTCGTGCGCGTCATCTGCGTGGTGACGGCACTGGCCTCCGTGGCCACCTCCTGCTACCGCTACGAGACCCGGGACTTCGACATCACGATCCCCGAGCAGGCCGAGTCGTCCGTGGTGGTGGCCCGCGACGGGCGCCACATCACCACGCTCGTGGCCCCCGAGAACCGCACCAGCGCCCGCACCCTGGAGGAAATCCCCCAGATGGTCCGCGACGCCGTCATCTCCATCGAGGACGAGCGCTTCTATATCCACGACGGCTTCGACCTGAAGGCCATCATCAGGGCGGCGCGCACCAACCTGGAGGACGGAGGTATCAGCCAGGGCGGATCCACGATCACCCAGCAGTACGTGAAGCTGGCCATCATCCGCAACTCCGAGCAGACGGCGAGCCGCAAGTTGGAGGAGCTCTGGTACGCCACCAGGTTGGAGGACCAGTACGGCAAGGACTTCATCCTGCTGCAGTACCTGAACACCGTGTACCTCGGCCACGGCGCCTACGGAGTGAAGGCCGCAGCACAGACCTACTTCAACAAGGACGTGGCCGACCTGAACCTCTCCGAGGCGGCGCTGGTCGCCGGGATCATCCAACTGCCGGGCCGATACAACCCCTTCCTGAACTACTCCAAGAGCCTGAAGCGCAGCCACATGGTGCTGGACCGCATGCTGGCGAACGACTTCATCACGCCGGAGCAGCGCGAGGCGGCCATCACCATGCCGCCGCGCCTCGAGGAGTACTCGGCACGCCTGGAGGCCCGTTACCCGGCCGGACACTTCGTGGAGGAGGTGCGCCGCTGGTTCCTGGACAACCCGGCGTTCGGTGCCAGCCGTGGGACCAGGGAGCGACTCCTGTTCGAGGGCGGCCTAAGGATCGAGACCACCATCGACCTCGACCTCCAGGCAGCCGCCGAGCAGTCCGTGGAGAACCACCTTCCCACCGGGCGTGGCAACCCCGATTCGGCCGTCGTGGTTCTCGAGACCGGCACCGGCCAGGTTCTGGCCATGGTCGGTGGTCGCGACTTCTTCGGCACCGCCGACGACGCCAAGGTCAACCTGGCCGTAGGTGCAGGGCGACAGGTCGGGTCGTCGATGAAGACCATCGGCATGGCCGCAGCCCTCGAGGCCGGCTGGAAGATCACGGCCACCTATACGGCTCCCAACGTCCTGGAGTTCGAGATACCCGGTGCCGACGATGACAACAAGGTCTGGCGCGTCACCGGCGGTGTGGGCGGACACGACGCCACCGAAGCCCGCTTCGAACACGGGGTCCAGGCCCTCCTGCAGTTCTACCTGCGAGAGGAACACACAGACGTCCCACCCGACCACGTCGAGACGATCCGGATCGTCAAGGAGATCAAGGCAAAGGACAGGGAGGAAGGCGCCGACGAAACCGAGATCACCTACCAGGCCGTGGACCTCACCCAGTGGGTCACCAACCGGCGTTACGACTTCGACCAGGAACGCCTGTTCCGAGATCGCGTGCATGCCCTCGAGGCCATACCCACCTGGAGCTGGGAACCCCCTGATGGAGAGGAGCTGGTGGCACCCCCGGGCGCCGAGGAGGTCACCCTCATAAGGGCCCTGCGCAGCTCCCTGAACACGGTGTTCGCCCAGCTCAGCATGGAGATGGGCGCCCACAGGGTGGTCTCGATGGCTCGTCGGCTGGGAATCAGGTCAACCATCCAGCGGGTGAACTCGAACATCCTGGGCACGTCCAACTCCACGATGCTGGACATGGTCACCGCCTACCACACGCTGGCCAACCGGGGCGTCTCGATCGCTCCGAGCTACGTGAGGCGCATTGCCCATTCCGATGGCACCACCCTGTGGTCCTGGAGGAGGGAACAGTCCCGGGTGCTGGACGCCCGTCTCGCCGACGAGGTGACCTGGATCCTGGAGGGAGCGGTCTCCCAGGGAACCGGTTGGCGTGCGCAGCTGGAGGATCGCCCGGCGGCCGGAAAGACAGGCACCACGCAGAACTACGCCGACGCCGTGTTCGTCGGCTACACCCCGCAGCGCACCACCGCCGTCTGGGTCGGCTACCCGGAGGCCCAGATTCCGATGATCCCACCGACCACCGACCGCAAGGTCTACGGCGGCACCTATCCGGCGATGATCTGGAAGGACGTGATGGAAGCGGCCCACCTGGGCCTTCCCGTGGAGGAGTTCCCCGCCATCGTTCCAGTAACTGCCATCCGCCCGAGTCCGGCGGCCCCGACCACCACCGTTGCCGAAGTGTCACCGGACGACGGTCGCATCCCCACGCCCGACCTGCTCGGCCTTACGCTGGACAACGCCCGTACGCTCCTCGCCGGGTCGGTTGGTGACATCCAGATCGTGAGCCTGGTGGAGGTCGAGATGGAAGGCACCGAACCTGGGACGATCATCGGCCAGGCGCCGGCGGTCGGCTCGTGGATCCAACCTGGAGGATCCCTGCTCCTCGAGGTAACCGTCGAACCACCTCAGATGACTCCGGTGGTCGTACCCGACGCGGTCGAACGCCTCCTCGCCAACGTGACACCGCTGCTCGAATCACTCGGCCTCGGCTACGAGGTGATCCGGGTGGCCGACCCCGACGAACCGGAGTGGACCAGCGGCCTGGTCTGGTCACAGGACCCCGCCGCCGGCACGGTCGTGGAACCCGGGACCGTCATAACCCTGCGGGTCGCACCATGACCACGCCGGGTCCGGTCCGGCCGGGATTCCACACCATCGTGGTGCGTACGCTCCTGGGACTGCTCGGGGTGGCGATGGTCGTTCTCTGGGTCTACGCATTCTTCATTGCCCCGTCTGGAAACCCTGATCGTCTCGGGGACCGTTCGTGGCCCGAGCTGGCCCAGCAGCGGTGCCTTGAAGCCCGTGCCGTGATCGATACGGTCCCGCTCGCCGCCGACGCCACCTCTCCCGCGGACAGGGCCGATGACCTGGATCTGGCCACCGATGCCCTCGTCGACATGGTCGCGGATCTGGCGCTGCTGCCGGACGGCATCGACGACGACCGTGAGCTCATCGGAATGTGGTTGGAGGACTGGGCGGTCTACATCTCCGATCGCCGCACGCACGCAGACCGGCTACGCCTTGAAGGCGATGTCAGGCCGCTGCTGACAGCCCTGCCCAGCGGCACAGGCAGCGTCCTGAAGCGCATGAACGGCTTCGCCCGGGTCAACGACATGGAAGCCTGCCTGGACCCCGCAGACG
>Ga0302117_10001351_pt1 | contig 11695 bp, 4 predicted proteins | sample AG5_322_MG_FD_203112 | JGI IMG/M metagenome (GOLD analysis project Ga0302117, IMG submission 203112) | Marine microbial communities from Western Arctic Ocean, Canada - AG5_32.2 | ecosystem: Environmental > Aquatic > Marine > Oceanic | place: Canada: Western Arctic Ocean | collected 2017-10-01 | reverse complement strand
GTGACGTGTCGTCTTTCAAGTCGACGTTGTAGGCGAGGTAGCGCGGGTCGCTGCTTTGATTGGGATCGAGGATCGCTATCAGCAATCCCTCGGGAGACTTGTCGGTAATCGATCGCAAGTCAGGCCCGAGCGGATCGCCCGTCGGCGGCTGATGACACACCGCGCAAAGCCGGACAAACACCGCCTTGCCATTCGCGATGTCGGGCTTGAGCTTCAACGCCGGTCGATACGCCGCCGCCACTTTCTGTCGATCGACGTTGCCCGTGGTCTTGAGGGCTTTCGCCGCGCGGGCGCGAATCGTCTTGTTCTTGTGCTTCGAAAATCTTTGCCGTTGGGCCGCGTCCAGATCGGCGGGGCTCACCGCGCCTTTTTCAAGCGCAGCTAACAACGCCAGCGTCGTGTCGGTCTGGGAAAGAGCTTCATTCACGACGGTCTGGCGAACGGCCGGCGCAAGCGCGGACCAACGCGCGACGATCTCCGGCGTCGCCTTCGCTTTCCACCCATGCAGGAGCGCTTTGACCGCGCCGCTTTGAATCGAGCTGGAGTTTCGCGGATTCAACATCCCGGTCAAAGCCACCTCATCCGCGTCGCGCTTGTTCGCCTGCTTGCCCAGAAGTCCGAACGCCGCCATCCGTTCGGACTCGGGCGCTCCTGTTTGGCCGGCCAGCTTCCGCGCGGCGTTCAGCATCGCGTCAATACTCGGCGCCACCTTGCTCATTTCTGGATGCTTCCCAACGAACGATTCCAGGGAATCGGATTCACGACTCAACGAATCGAGCCACCGGGAAAGCGCGCTCATCTGCGAGGGAGAATAGCCGCCGGTGGCGCCGGCTCGAGTCAGGGATTCCAGAATTGCGACGAGACCCGCCGGACGTTTCGCGCCCATTCGCAGCAGATCGAAGAATAGCGGATGAGCCGGCCCGCCATTCTTGAGAACTGCATCCGTCACCGCCTCGTAATGCCGCGGGGACGAGCTGAGAATCGCCGCGCGCATGAATGGATCGGCGGCTCCCTTCACAGCCAGCAGGGCCAACTCATTTCCGTGTAATTCCCCGTTCAATTCGCCCAGCGTCAAAGCCCATTGCAATCGCGCCTTGGCGTCGGACTCCTCGATCGGAGGTGAGATCACATTCACCGCTTCGCCCAAGCCGGAGGCGTCCAGCGATTCCAATAAATGAATCGCTCGCCGACGCACACCCGGATGCCTGTCCTTCAAGCCGGCCGACACGTCCCTGGCCTCCAGAGCGCCAAGCCCGTCCAACGCGCACAACGCATGCAGCCTTCCCAATGGATTTACGCATTCCACCAGAAGTTTCCGCAACCCGGGAACCGCCTCAACACTGCCCTGCTCGACCAATTCCCGCTGCGCAAGGTCACGTACTGCGCCGCTCGAATTTGCCAACTCTCGAATGAGTAAATCTAAAGAACGTCCCGCCATATCCGAGATCTTCCGCGGCGGAGCGTCTTTCCGAACCACTCGATAAATCCTGCCTTTGCCCTCTCCCTCGCGATAATGCGGACGCAACTCCTCCTTGCCGGCCGGCGGCAGCCATTGCGGGTGCTCGATCATGTAGCGATACATGTCGACGACCCACAGCGCGCCATCGGGTCCCGTGCGCGCCTGCACCGGGCGGCACCAGCGATCGTCCGAAGCAAAAAAGTCGAGCTCCCTTTCGGACGGATCGCGACTGAGCGAAAAGCTGACCCCGTCCTCCTTCAACACATGATGCTGCACCAGATTATGAAACGGCTCACAGGTGAAGCCATGCGTCGCGTCGCCGGCGCCAAACAGCAATTCATCCCGATAGACCATCGCCGAACAGGCCGAAGTGTAGCGGCCGGATTGCGTGAAACTGTGAAAGCGTTTCTGCGGCGACTTGGCCGGATAGACCCGGGGATTGCGCTCGGTCAACGTATTCTTCGGCGAGTCGAACGCAACATCTGGATTGCGCCGCAGGTAGTGATCCTCGATCACGTAGTGCCACATGGGATAGCTGTTCTGCTCGCCAAACCAGCTTCCCCAATTGTCGCGATCGCGGCCAAACTGCGACGGACCTGACACCGCGATCAGCTCGCCGGTCTCCGGCCGAATCTTGAAGTCGCTGCTGCCGACGTCATACGACGTCCCCGTGTGCGAGCGGATCGTCACCTTGCCTCCATAGCCCGCGCGATGACTGCCGCTCGCGCAGTAAATCCAGTTGTCCAGCCCCCAACGCAGACCATTCACGCGCAGCTGCTGATTCCCTTCGAAAAAACCCTCATACATCGTCTTTTGCGAGTCGGCCTTGCCGTCGCCATCGGAGTCTTCGGCGTAAATGATCTTGGGAGCCGCCGTGATCAGGGCGCCCTTTTTCCAGGCCATCACGCCGTTGGGAAAATTGAGCCCGTCAACGAACAGCGTCGACTCGTCGTATTTCCCATCGCCGTTCGAATCCTTCAAGACTCGGATGCGCCCGCCCGGCTTGCCCTTGTCGTCCATGCCATTTGGGTAATCCGCCATCTCGGCCACCCACAATCGTCCATCGGCGCCCCAATCGATCGCGACAGGATCGAGCACGAGCGGCTCGGCCGCGACGAGTTCCACCACGTAACCTTCCGGCACATGAATCGATTTCAATCCCGCCGTCGGCGAGCGCGGCATCGATTCCAACTCGGGCTTCGACTCCGCAACTGCTGAAGTCGGCGCCTTCACCCCCGCCGCTGCGAAGAGCCCGCGCGCCTCATCCGAGGTCAACGCGCGATCGAACAGAACCGCCTCATCCAAATAGCCGTTCAGATTCGAAAAATTGTCATTGCGACCGCCGAAGTAGATGCTCGTTTCATTCGCGTCAATCGACGCCGGCAGGTCCGCGTCGATCTCCGGCTTCGACGCTCCGTTCAACCAGACCGTGACGCGTCCGGCCTTGCGAACCATCACGGCATGATTCCAGGTTCGCGGTTGAATCGTCGTCCGCCCCGCGACGACCTGATCAAGCCGATTTCCATTAAACACGATCAGCCTCCCAGTGAATTCAGGCCGATACGTTCCGCCAATTCCGAAATGGTCGCCGGGACAAGTCTGATCGCCATCCGGCCCGCGGGAGAAGAAGTAGCCCGTTACCGAGCGAGAATCGTTTGGCTGATCATTGCGAAACCACAGACTGACGCTGTAGTTCAGTGGCAGCGGCTTTGCGTCCGCCTTGACCCGCCCGCCGTGGAATCGGGCCGCCATATTACGCGCTGCGGCAGAACCCTTCGACAACTCCACTCCGCCTTCGATCGTTCCGCTCAATTTCCGCGTCCCGCGCCCCTCGGCGCTTTTCTCTTTCACCGAGTCAAACGACCACCGAATCGCCGGCTTCAACGCAGCGACAGCCGTCTCGTATTTCGCATCAATCTTTGGCCCCGCCAATTGCTGCGCGCGGGCCTCGACCGCCTTGCGCGCCGCGATGCGCTTCTCCTCGCGCCAGGCTTCGATGCCTGACAACTGGACGCGTTGTTGAATCTCCTCCTTCGACAACGCCCGGTCATAAACCGCGACCTCGTCCAATCGCCCCTCAAACCCCGGGAAATCCTTTCCTCCGCTGGCGAGGGTCAACCCCCTGTGCGGGCCGACGGCAAACTCATCCGGCGCGAGCAGGGCTTGGAACTGTTCCTCCCCATCCAGCCAAACGGAAACCCGGCCGGCGCGATGAACCACGGCGATATGACGCCAGGATTTCGCTCGAATCACGGACTCGCCGCGCGTCGGAGAGTGGCGCTGCCCGGCAATCGTCAAACGCAACATCGCGCCGCCACCCTGCGGATGCCTGACGAGCTCCAGAACTTCCGGGCCGCGCGCGTACAATCGGCCAATAACGTCCCGGCCTTTCGAAGGAGAGCCATTCCAAAACCATAGCTCGACCGTGTGGTTATCAGGAAGCCCGTCAAGGGTCGCCGTCAGGCCGCCCCCCGCAAACTGAACACAACGGTTATTCTCACGCGCCCCACAGAACCCCGCGCCCGGCGCACCTTCGAGATGCAGCGCATAACCATGCTCCAGCTTCGCGTGTCGCCCGTTGCCCGATGAATCACGCGCGATTGCCCCCGAGATTTCCCCCAGCCGCCAATACGCCAACGGCTTCGCGGCGATGACCGCCTTGGCATACGCGCCATGCGATTCCTCCACCGCGCGCCGCGGTTTCTCGGCAACCTTCTCCAACAGGCTCAACAGCGCCTCGACGATCTTCGGCTCGGCGTTCGTTTCGAGCGACGCGCTGCGCGCCTCCCAGGTCGTGTAGCCGCCCAGGCGATGTTGCTCCGGCGGCGGGATGTAGCCTTCGCCTCCGTTAGCCAACTCAATATTCATCGTCGGCTGCAAGGGGCTTTGCGCCTTCAGCTTCAAACCCGTGATCGAATAGACCTCGTTGGGGATCGCGGAGATGCCAAGCTCGCCCACGCGCGCCGCCTGCAGGATCAATTCACGCTCCGGATTCGCCGCGATGATCATCTGCTCCCGCGCGTAGATCTCCTGCTGCGATCTCGGCTTCCGATTCGTCAACGTCGCCGTGACCTTGCGCGCCCACGTCAGACGCTTCTCGTCCGCGACGCGGCGGCGCAGTTTCAATTTCGTCTCAGCCATCGCCACCGACACCCAGGGTCGGTATTGGATTTTGTCGTACGCCCCTCTCGCGATTGTCGCCAGCTCAGCGGAATACTTGCGCAAATCGCGAGTCCCGCGCGGCGCTCCGTAATCCATCCACTGTAGATCGCCGCTCGTGCCCTGCGACATCGCCGCGACGAATCCCGACCTCCCATCGCCCGCTTTGATCAGCTTCGCAAACTCCTCGGAAAAGGCGCCGCAATAATCCGCCGACAAGGCTCCCGCGCCGTAGTAGTGCATCGAGAAATTGGCAAACATCGCCAGCGGCTTGCCCTCGGCCGTCTGCACCGAGAGCATCGTCAGCCCCGTATCGACCGGTCCGGCCGGCCCGATGAAATCTGGATTCTGATGCCCCGGATGCATGTGCGCCCGAACCGTCTTATCTCCAAAAGGGTCAGAGCGCATCTTATCCGAGCGCAGAATCCAACGGCGGCAATTTGTATGGTCCGGAGCGTCAACGACACCCCAACCCACTCGCGCGGGTTGCAGTCGATCGTTTGCGCGCTTGATGCCCTCGGCAATCATGCCGGGAAGCTCCTTGATGTAATTCGGATCCGGGGAGCTTCCCAGCGCGCCCATCGCCGACGGCGCGGAATGCGTATGCGTCGACGAGATCATCATCCGATCGACACGAATGCCGGTCGCCTTGTTTGCCAGCTCTTTCGCCTGGTCCAACAAATCCCGAGGAACCATGCAGCTGTCCACAACCACGATGGCGATGCGCTCCTTGCCGTCGTCCAACACAAGGCACCGCGCATGAAGCGGATCCAGAACGGTGTCCGTCGTTTTCTCAAGAAAGCTCCCATTCACGATCACGGGCATCTTCGTGGGATTGATGTTCATCGCAAAAGCTCCCGCCTTGAAAACACGCGTCGACTCCGCGGCGAGAAGCGGGTCAAACAATGAAAGACAGACTAGGGAAAAGACCGCGATGCGGGCCAGACGATTTAACAAGTGAAACATCGTGCAAGTTTTAGAAGGCGCCCACGCGATCGCAACTGAAGAATTCACCGGAGATTTCTGTCGATGGACCTGTTTCCCTTAACGCCGTTTAACCGCCGGAACATGGAAGTGACCGGGAGCGTCGAACGTCTCGTCCTTTTGAAGCTTGCCCGGCCAGAGGAGTCAAAGGTATTACCACAGTCCGATTCTCCAAAGTCTGAAACACTCTGATCCGCGTCACGATTATGAAATCCATCTCCTCCCGCCGCGCCTTCATCCAAAACACCGCTCTCGTCTCCGCTGCCATCACTCTTCCAAACATTCTCACGGCCGCCAAAGCCGGTGGGAAAACGATCATCGGCAAGGGCGCCCACAAGTACGAAGTGCAGCACAATTGGGCGAAGCTACCGAGCAAATACACTTGGCAGACGACCCACAATGTCGCCGTCGACAAGGCCGGCTTGCTCTACGTGATTCACGAAGGCCGCGCCGATCAGAAGGACCATCCGTCCATTTTCGTTTTTGACGCCAAAGGGAAATTTGTCCGCGCCTTCGGCAACCAGTTTCAGGGCGGCGGCCACGGGCTCGAAGTCCGCTCCGAGGGCAATGAAGAATTCCTTTACGTGACCGGCTACCAACACCTGAAGAACTTCGCCAAGCTCACCCTGACCGGAGAGCAGGTCTGGGAGAAACGCGCGCCGATGAAATCGAAGCTCTACCCGAAGGGCGAGGACACGAATCCGCAAAAACGTTGGGGCCGCGACGCCTTCATGCCCACCAACTTCGCCTTCCACGACGACGGCGGCTACTACCTCGCCGACGGCTATGGCGCACACACCATCCACCGTTACGACAAACAGGGAAACTGGATCTCCAACTTCGGCAGCCACGGCAAGGGCGACGGCCAGTTCAACCTCCCGCACGGCCTCTGGATCGACAATCGCCCCGGTCGCAAGAAATCCATTGTCGTCGCCGACCGCGCGAACGCCCGCCTGCAGTGGTTCACCCTCGAGGGCAAGCACCTCAAAACGATGAATGGCTTTCTCCTCCCAGCCAACGTGGACGCCTACAAAGACACCCTGCTCATCCCCGATCTCAAGGCTCGCGTCACCCTGCTCGACAAGGACGACAACATGATCCATCTCGGCGAGGACGCCGCGTGGCGCACCAAAGTATTCGCCGACAAGCTCCGCACGGAACCCGGGGGCAAGAGCTGGCGCGACGGCCGTTTCCTGCATCCGCACGACGCCTGCTTCGACGCCAACGGTAACATCATCGTCGCCGAGTGGGTCCACACCGGACGCATCACTCGACTTCGTAAATTAAGCTGATTTCCTATGAAATTCAAAAACGTCACACGCAGCGAAGCCGCATACGTCCTATCAATCGTATTCGTCCTATTTACTAGTGTCTTCCCCTCACCGGCCGCCGACAAAGCCACCGCGCCCACCGAATGGAAAGCCGGCGTCGCGACCGCTGTCATCACCCCGACCCGGCCCATGCCCATGGCCGGTTATGGGGCGCGCAAAGCGCCCGCCGAAGGCAAGGATCAGGACCTGTTCGGCAAGGCTCTCGCCATTGAGGATAGCGAAGGCAATCGCGTCGTGTTCATCACGCTGGATCTGATTGGCGTCATCGAGCGCCTGCGCTCCGAGGTCGAGAAACAGGTCGGCGAAAAATACAACCTTCCGCCGCACGCGCTCGTCATGAACGCCTCCCACACGCACTGCGGCCCGGCCTACGGCCGCGACGACGCGAAGGATTACTTCGACACGCTGACCGCCTCGCTCGTGCGCACCGTCGGCGAAGCGCTGAACAACATGCAGCCCGCGCGACTAAGCCACGGACAGGCGAAATGCGGCTTCGCCATGAATCGTCGCACGCCCACTGGGAAAGGCTTCGCCAACCACCCGAATCCCTACGGCCCCGTCGATCATTCCGTGCCGGTCCTGCGCGTGGACGACGCCAACGGCAAACTTTATGCCGTGATGTTCGGCTACGCCTGCCACAACACCTCCGTCGGCTACCTCAGATGGCTCGGTGACTATGCCGGTTTTGCGCAGGAATATTTTGAAAAAGATCATCCCGGTGTGACGGCCCTGTTCCTAATGGGCTGCGGCGGCGATCAAAATCCCTACCCCCGCGGCACGGCGGAATATGCCAGTCGGCATGGCCGCTCATTGGCGACGGCAGTCGAGGCGGCGCTGGAAATAACCCAACGAACCCTCCGCCACCAAAGCCCGCTGCAAGGCCCACTGCAAACTGCGCTCGAAACCGTCGACCTGGAATTCAAGCCCGACGCCGATCGCGAGGACTTCCCCTACCCCGTGCAACTCATTCAGTTCGGCGACTCTTTGACCATCGTCACGCTGGGCAACGAAGTGGTCATCGACTACTCGCTGAGACTCAAACGCGAACTCCGCGGCCCGAAGCGGCTGAAGGTCTGGGTCGCCGGCTACTCCAACGTCTACGCCGGATACATCCCCAGCAAGCGCGTCCTGCTCGAGGGCGGCTACGAGGCCCGAAGCCGTCCATGGAAACCTGAGCTTGAAGAACGCATCATCGCCAAAGTCCACGAAATCCACAAAAAGCTGAATCCGTAAAAGTTTATCCGAGACGGATGTCGCTGAGTCCCGCGACTGCGGTGATCCTTGTCGTCCCATTTCAAATTAAAAGTTATGAATCTCAAAACCGCTTCCCTCCTCTGCGCGTTCGCATTCAGCGGCTCCGCGCCTGCCGCCGATCTCCCAGAGGTCAAGGTCACGAACATCCGACGCGTCTTCCACAACGGCGAACACAACGCCTTTACAGACCTGGTCAAATTCAAGGGCCAATACTACCTGACCTTCCGCAGTTGCCCGGACGGGCACATGGTTCACCCGACGGCCTCGATCATCATCATGGTCAGTGACGACCTCAAAGACTGGAAGCAGGTCCATCGATTCAGCGTCAAGGAGCGCGACACCCGGGACCCGCATTTTCTCGTCTTTAAAGACAAGCTCTTCGTCTACACCGGCACGTGGTATTCCGGGACAACCACGCTCAAACGCGAGGACTACACGCTCAACAAACACCTCGGCTACGCGGCCTGGTCGAAGGACGGCAAGGAATGGAACAGCCCGGTCATGCTCGAAGGCACCTTCGGCCATTACATCTGGCGCGCGGAGACGTTTGAGGACAAAGCCTTTCTCTGCGGGCGACGCAACCGGGAATTTGACATCAAGGCGCGAGGCGAAGGCGCAACCGTCGAATCGGCCATGCTGGAAAGCGACGACGGCCTGATCTGGCGCACGCGCGCGCTCTTCCAGACCGAACGCGGCGATGAAACAACCTTTCGATTCGAGCCCGACGGCAGCGTAATCGCCATTGGTCGGCGCGGCAGCTCACCCGCCCAGCTCTGCAAATCGAAGCCTCCCTACACCGAGTGGGAGCGCAGCGATCTCGATCGATACATCGGCGGCCCCTTGCTCACGCGCTGGGGAAAACGCTATGTGGTCGGCGGCCGACGAAACGTCAAAGGCCTCGGCGCGAAAACCTCGATGTGCTGGTTCGTGAACGACACGCTGCATGAATTCGCCCAACTCCCCAGCGGCGGCGACAACTCCTATCCGGGCTTCCTCGAACTCAGCCCCACCCGCGCCGTCATGTCTTGGTATTCCTCCCACGAAAAAGACGCCGACGGTAAAACCATCACCGCCATCTACATGGCCGATCTGAAGATCGGAAAACAAACGCGGTAGGGACGCGTTCCACCGCGTCTTTGCTCGACCATGAGTCTCCGCCCGACAATTCTCCTCGCCACGCTGATCGTGTGCCTCGCCACCAGGGCGACGGCTCTTGACCTTCCCAAACACGTCCGGCAATTCGGCCCGGTCGCATCTTCCCGCGTCAAAGGCGGCCCGGAGCCTCCGCCGCCCTACAAGGCCGAGCGCGTCTATCCGAATCTGACAATCAAACAGCTCATCACCGCCGCGATCGAGCCCGGACGGGAGGAGTTCATCTTTGTCGATCGCCCCAAAAGCAATTTCACGCGTCTGCGCCGCACCATCGGCGGACCGACTAACGGCGAGGCCGAAACCCTGCTCGAAGTTGAGGAGACAATTTATAGCATCGCCTTTCATCCTGGCTTCGCGACCAATGGATTCCTCTACACCGGCGGCAAGACGATGTGGCAGGAACGCCCGCACAAGGAAGTTCACATCAACCGCTACACGATCTCGCGTTCGTCGCCCTTCCAGATCGAACCGGAATCAAAAAAACTCATCATCAAGTGGCCCTCCAACGGACACGACGGCGCCGCCCTCGCCTTCGGCCTCGATGGAAAACTCTTTGTCACCACTGGCGACGGCACCAGCGATTCCGACGACGACAATCGCGGCCAGGGCCTCGACCACATTCTGGCCAAGACCCTGCGCATCGATGTCGACAACCCGGACCTCGGCAAAGCCTATTCGGTCCCGGCGGACAACCCTTTCGTCGGCGTCCCCAACGCCGCGCCCGAAACCTGGGCCTACGGCTTTCGCAATCCCTGGCGAGCGCACGTCGATCGCAAGACCGGCCATCTCTGGGTGACGCAAAACGGCCAGGACGCCAGCGAGCAGGTGTACCGCGTGACGAAGGGCGCCAACTACGGCTGGAGCGTCTTCGAAGGCAGCCGGCCCTTTCGTCCGACGCGCAAGCTTGGCCCCACACCTGTGTCGATTCCCACCGCCGAACACTTCCATCACGAAGCGCGCTCCCTGACCGGCGGCGTCGTCTACCACGGCCACGAACTGCCCGCCTTGAAGGGCGCCTACATCTACGCCGATTACTCGACCGGGAAAATCTGGGCCATTAAACACGACGGGGAGAAGGTTGAATGGCACAAAGAAATCGCCGACACCACTCTCGGCATCACCGGCTTTCTCGAAGGCCCCGAAGGCGAGCTCCTCACGCTCGATTACCAACCCGGCGAAGGCAGCGGCTTCTTTCGCCTCGTTCCCAACACCGCGACGAACGATCCCAAATCCTTCCCCCGCAAGCTGAGCGAAAGCGGCCTCTTCGCCAGCGTGAAAGATCACCAACTCCGGCCCGAAGTCATCCCCTACAGCGTCAACGCCGAACTCTGGTCCGACGGCGCGCACAAGGCGCGCTTCCTTGCGCTCCCGACAGCCGAAGCGACCGAGGCCGACGCCAAAGTTCAGATGCAATACAGCGCCCGCCGCGGCTGGGAATTTCCGAACGGAACCGTCGCGATCAAATCCTTCGGCCTCGAGTTCAAGGAAGGCGATCCGACGAGTCGTCGCTGGATCGAAACGCGTTTCCTCACGCGTCAGGAGGGAGAATGGTTCGGCTATTCCTATCGTTGGAACGACGAACAGACCGACGCCACGCTGGTCAAGTCAGAAGGTCTCGATCAGGAGTTCTCGATCAGGACAAAGGACGGCAAACAACGGCGTCAAACCTGGCGCTACCCCGGCCGCGCGGAGTGCATGGTCTGCCACACTCGCGCCGCGAAATACGTCCTCGGACTTTCAACCCTGCAGCTCAATCGCGCGCACAATTACGGCCAGGGATTCGCAGCCAACCAAATGGAGGTGTTGAACGAACTCGGTCTGCTTGCGTCCGCCCCAAAGAACAAGCCACTGTCGGAACAACCGAAGCTCGTCGATCCTCGCGATGAAAGCGCCGATCTCGACCTGCGCGCGCGTTCCTACCTCCAGTCCAACTGCGCCATCTGCCACGTCGGCGCCGGCGGGGGAGACGCCCAGTTCGATCTGGAGTTCCACCTGCCGCTCGACAAGACGAAACTCGTCAATACGCCGCCGGTCCACGACGCGCTCGGGCTGAACGACGCCAAGTTGCTGGTCCCTGGCAAGCCTAAGGCCTCACTCCTCTGGCAACGCGTCGCCCGACGAGGCCCCGGCCAAATGCCGCCCCTGGCGTCCTCTGCCGTGGACCCGCATGCGGTGAAACTCCTTCACGATTGGATTGCCGGAATGCCATCAACGCGAACCCAATAGCCCTCCGGCCGCCGGTAGGGATGCGTTCCACCGCGTCCCCATTCTTGAAACGAGCGGTTTAGGAAAAAATGGCAGACCAAACCAATGGGTCCCCGCCCGGGATCTCCACAATTCGAAGAAGCAACGCGAA
>Ga0302117_10001348_pt1 | contig 11702 bp, 4 predicted proteins | sample AG5_322_MG_FD_203112 | JGI IMG/M metagenome (GOLD analysis project Ga0302117, IMG submission 203112) | Marine microbial communities from Western Arctic Ocean, Canada - AG5_32.2 | ecosystem: Environmental > Aquatic > Marine > Oceanic | place: Canada: Western Arctic Ocean | collected 2017-10-01 | reverse complement strand
AACCTCTCCACCTCGACCGGCGCGCCTTTCTGCGCGGGACCGGCGTCGCCATGGCGCTGCCCTTTCTCGAAGCCATGCGGCCCGCCACGCGGGCTTTGTCGTCCTCCTCCTCGATCTCCTCCTCACCCACGCGCATGGTCTGCGTCGGCAACCCACTCGGCCTCGTGCCGGACGCCTTTTTCCCCACCAAGACAGGCGCAGGTTACGAAACCACGCCGCTGCTCAAACCGCTTCAGGAACATCGCGCCGATTTCACCGTCTTTTCCCATCTCGATCACGATGTCTCCGGCGGTCATCGCGGCGTGCATGCCTTTCTCAGCGGCTTGAAGGACAACGACGCCACTGACTGGCCCGAGCGCAATATCTCGATGGATCAGCGCGCAGCGGAGCATGTCGGCTCGCAAACGCGATTTCCCTCGCTCGTTGTCAGCTCCGGGCGCACTTCGCCTGGAAACGAGATCGCCTGCAAACTTTCCTGGACCCGCAATGGCGTCAACGTGCCGCCGATCGATCGCGCCTCGGAAGTTTTTCGGGCCCTGTTTCTTGCCGACGACGCTGCCTCACGCGGGAAGAAGGCCCGAGCCTACGTCGAGAACGCGAGCGTTCTCGACGCCATCGGCGCCCAGGCAAAATTGCTGGAACGCAAACTCGGCAAGACCGACCGCGAGAAGCTCGACGAATATCTGACCTCCGTTCGCGAGGTGGAGCGCAAGCTCGATATGTCCCAGGCATGGCTCGACAAACCCAAACCGAAGGTCGGCATGTCGACGCCGACGGACAATGGTTTCATGGAGACCCTGCCGGTGATGTACGACCTGATCGCTCTGGCCCTGCAGACCGACTCCACCCGCGTCGCGTCGCTCAGCATTCCCGGCACGATCGACACCGACGATCTGGGTTTGCGCGGCAGCTACCACGGCTTTTCGCATCACGGCAAATCCGATGTCCTTCGCCAGGGCCTGCTCGTCATCGAAAACTTTCAAACCGCCCAGCTCTCACGATTTCTCTCGAAGCTCAAGCAGATGAAGGTCCCCGACGGATCGCCTCTGCTGGATCACACGATGGTTCTCTTCGGCAGCGGCATGGGCAACGGCAGCTCCCACTCAAACAAGAAACTCCCGGTCCTACTGGCTGGAGGCGGCTTCAAACATGGCGAGCACAAAGCGTATCCGACTTCGCGTCATCGCCGCGTCCCGCTCGCCAATCTTTACACCACCATGCTGCAACGCTTCGGAGTGGAGACGGAGAAATTCAACACCGCGACGGGGACGTTGCCGGAGTTTGGGTGAGCCAAGGTCAAAGTCGTTTTCAACCACAGATGGACACGGATGAACACAGATAGAGAAAGCCAAAGTCCACGCGGAATGGCCAATCGCCCCGGTAGGGATGCGCTGCTGCGCGTCCGGGGCATGCCGTTTGATGCACGACCGACCGAAGCCTTCCTTGTTTCTCCGGCGCACGGACGCGCGGCAGAGCATCCCTGCCGGCCTTGGGCAAAGGTTCGAGCCGCTCAGCGTTCCAACGCCACATGAAAACGCTTTCGATCCTTACCGCCATTCTCGTTCTGGCCGCCGCTTCCGCAACTGCCGCGCCGCCATCGGTCGAAAAGTTTCTCAAGACCTACTGCGTCCAATGCCACGGACCGGAGAAGCAAAAGGGCGACCGGCGTTTCGACCAATTGCCAAAAGATTTTTCAAACGATCGCTCGCTGGAATTCTGGCAGGACATCGTCGATCAGCTGAATCTTGGCGAGATGCCGCCGGAGAAAGCGAAGCAGCCCAAAGCAACCGATGTCCGCGCGGTCGTCGCTTGGGCGACCGACCAACTGAAACGCGCCCACGCCGCGCGGAAAGACGACGCAGGCAAGACCGTCCTGCGGCGGTTGAATCGCGTGGAGTACGACCGGACCGTGCGTCATCTGCTCGGGCTCGAGGACATGTTGGAGGATCCCACCGACGTGTTTCCGCCCGACGAAACTGACGAGCATTTCAACAACATCGGCTCCGCGTTGATCACCTCGGATTTTCTGATGACTCACTACCTCGCCGCCGCCGAGACATTCATCGAGCGCGCGGCGCAAACGGGGCCGAAACCTGAGGTTCGCAAATGGCGATTCACCGCGCCGTTCCATTCGCACGGCAATCGCCACGACGGCCTGGACCGGAAGGGTCGTTATCAACACATCCGAAAGAACACCTCCGACTATGGCGGATTCATGTGGCCAGCCAAATTTGAGGAAGGCGTTCCGACCGACGGCTACTACAAGATTCGCTTCAAGGCGCAGGCGATTAACCGCGATTATCCATATGATGAACGCATCGTCGGCGTGCAGAAGGATGAGCCGCTCCGCACAGCCCTGTTCGCCAGCTCCGCGGCCTATGGCGACCTGATCCGCCGAACAACGTCCGATCGGCGCATCGCCGAGTTTGAGTTGCCCGACAACGCGCCGGCGTGGTTTGAAAAAACAGCCTGGCTGGACAAGGGATTTCTACCGCGTTTAACCTTTCCCAACGGGCCCACGACGACAAAGGGATTGCGCAGCTCGCTGGTCCGAAAGTATCCGGACACTTTTCAAAAATATGTGAGCGGCTACGTGAAGCTCAAAGACAAGCATCACCCTCGCCATGAGGAATGGTTGAAGGAGCAGAAGGCCCGGCGCAAGAATCCGGGCAAGACGAAGATTCCAGCGGTTTTGACCACCGACGGCACGAGCAATCTGTTCAACACGACAGCCGGGTGGTCGCAGTTTTTCAGCGAGTACAAAGGGCCGCGTGTCAGGGTCTTCGAGATCGAAATCGAGGGTCCGATCAACGACGAGTGGCCGCCGAAAAGTCATCGTGCGCTATTCGGCGACTTTCAGCCGACGCTGAAGAACGCCCCCGCGATTCTCAAGCGCTTCGCAGACCGCGCGTTTCGTAGACCGGCCACGGAGGCCGAGCTCAAGGTCCTAACCGCCCTCGTCACAGAGCGCCGAGCGCGAGGCGACTCGGAGTTGAAGGCCGTGAAGCTCGGCCTGCGCGCCGTCCTGTGCTCGCCCGGCTTTCTTTATCTCCATGAAAACGAGGGCGCGCTCGACAGCTTCGCGATCGCCTCGCGGCTGAGCTATTTCCTCTGGTCCTCCATGCCCGACGAGAAACTCATGGAACTCGCGGCCCGCAGCAAATTGACCGACGCCGACGCTCTCAAATCACAAGCTCGAAGAATGCTCGCCGATCCGCGCGCGCAGGCCTTCGTCGATAACTTCACCTCCCGCTGGCTGGAGCTCTACAAGATTGGTTCCATGCCGCCGAGTGACCGCGCATTTCGCGAGTACTACATCGACAATCTGGAGCCGGCCATGAAGACCGAGACTCGAATGTTCTTTGCGCACCTGTTGAATAACAATCTCCCGCTGAGCGACTTTCTCGATTCGGATTTCACCTTCGTGAATGGCGGCCTTGCCCGGCTCTACGGCATCGACGGCGTGAAGGGCGCGCAATTCCAAAAAGTCGCGCTCAAGGATCGTCGTCGCGGCGGACTGCTGGGTCAGGCGAGCATCCTGACGGCCAGCGCCAATGGCATCGACACCTCGCCAGTGATTCGCGGCATCTGGGTTTTGGAGAACATCCTGGGAACGCCGCCCAATCCGCCGCCGCCGGACGTCGAGCCGCTGGAGCCGGACATTCGCGGCGCGACGACCATCCGCGATCAGCTCAAGAAACATCGTGAAGTCCCGACCTGCAACGAATGCCATCGCAAGATCGATCCGCTCGGCTTCGCGCTGGAGAATTTCGATCCCATTGGCGGCTGGCGCAGCCGTTACGAACGACGGCGCGAGGCGGATCCGGAAGTCGACGCGTCCGGACGTCTCCCCGATGGCTCCGCTTTTGAAGATGTCATCGGGCTGAAGGAAATTCTGGCGTCGAAGCAGGATCAGTTCACCCGCTGCCTGACCGAGAAAATGCTCGCCTACTCCATGGGCCGGACGCTGAGCATCGCCGATCGTCCGCACGTCGATCGCATCGTCGCCGACCTGAAACGCGACGGCGCCGGATTGCAGGATCTAGTCCTTCAAATCATCGCCAGCGAGCCGTTTCGGACAAAGTAAACAACCCTCATTTTCTCACTGACCCGCGTCGCAAAATTTGCCTAAAGTCGGGGCGATGACCGCTTTCAGCAGAAATCTTGCATTGGCCGGATTGGCCTTCGCTTTCGCCGCCGACACCGCCGCGGCAACCATCGAGTTCAATCGCGATATCCGCCCCATTCTAACGGAGAACTGCTTCGCCTGTCATGGTCCTGATCCGGCGAGCCGCAAAGCCGGGCTGAATCTGGCCACGCGAGAAGGAGCCATGGGCAAGAAGGCTGTCGTCTCAGGCAACGCCACGGCCTCGGAGTTGATCAAACGCATTCTCAGCGCGGATCCTGATGAGCAAATGCCGCCGCCGGATTCGCACAAGAAACTTACCGCCGGGCAAAAACAGATCCTGTCGGACTGGATCGACGCCGGCGCTCAATGGCAGGCTCACTGGGCCTTCATCGCGCCTGTGCGCGCCTCTGTGCCCGAGCCCGAGGGCATCAAGAAATGGGGGCGTAATCCCATCGATCATTTCGTTCTGGCGACCCAGCGCAATCTCGGCCTTGAACCTAATTCCGGCGCAGACAAGCACACTCTCGCGCGCCGCGCGGCGCTGGACGTCACCGGCCTGCCGCCCGAAGCCGAAACTCTCGCGGCCTTCCTTGCCGACGATGGCGACCGCGCCTTCGGCCGCTATGTCGAGACCTTGATCGCCTCCAAACACTCGGGCGAACATCGCGCGCGCTATTGGCTCGACGCCGCGCGTTACGGCGACACCCACGGCATGCACGTGGACAACTACCGCGAAATATGGCCCTACCGCGACTGGGTCGTGCAGGCGTTCAACGACAACATGCCTTTCAACCGATTTGTGGTGGAGCAACTCGCCGGAGACCTGCTTCCAAACGCAACTCAAGATCAACGGATTGCCACCGGCTTCAGCCGCTGCAACATCACGACTTCCGAAGGCGGCGCGATTCCCGAAGAGTTGAACGTGCGTTACATGGTCGATCGCGTGGAGACGACCTCCACCGTTTTTCTGGGCCTCACAACGGGCTGCGCAGTTTGCCACGATCACAAATACGACCCCATCAGCCAGAAGGAATTCTATTCGCTCGGCGCCTTTTTCAACAACACAACCCAGCCTCCGATGGACGGCAATGAAAAGGACACCCCGCCTGTGGTCGTGCTACCGAGCGACGAGAACAAGAAGGAGTGGAACAGCCTGCTCGCCAGCCGGGTTAAATTCCGCGAACAGCTCGACAAGATCTCTGCGGAAGCCGATCTCAAGGCGTGGTGGGCCGGACGTCAGCACATGGGCGATCACCCCGTCGCCGATGACGGCCTGCTGCTCTGGCTGCCTCTGACCGAACGCGAACGCGACAAGAACGCCCTGGCGAAGGACGCGCACTGGGCGGACACGCATCCCGCCGGCCGCCGCGGCATGCGCTTTGACAAATCCGGCGGATTGAAGGCCGACCTGCCCGCACTCCGGACGGACGAGCCTTTCTCAATCAGCTTCTGGGTCCGCGCACCCGACAAACTGCAAAGCTCGACGATCTTCGATCAGTTGTCCTCGGTTCCCGTCGGCACGGACGGGAAGAAAAAACATGCCATCGGTTGGCGACTGGTCAGCTCCACTCAAGGCGCGGTGACGCTGGATATCAACGACGGCAAGGGCCGGAAAATTTCTGGTCTGGCAGCCGGCGAGGAGGCGCTGACGCCGCGCAAGTGGCAGCACGTTTGCGTGCGTTATTCCGGCGGCATGTCCGACGACGGCATCACCATCGTCGTGAATGGCGAGAACCGCCGCTTAAGAAATTCGACCAAGGAATACTGTGCGCCTGTGGAAATGAAGGCGGTTCCCATTCGTCTCGCGCCCAAATTCCCCACCGGCGGCCTGAGCGATCTCCGGGTCTTCAAACGCTGGCTGACAGTCGACGAAATCCAGGTTCTGGCCGACGAATTCAAGATTCGCAAGGCGATGGCTTCCGACGCAAAATGGTCCGACCTGCCCGCCGCGCAAAAGGAAATGCTGAGCCGCTACCGGGAACACACGCTCGATCACGACTATCGCAAGATCGTGCGCGAATTCGCCGCGACGCAGACCCGCCGCGATTTCATTCATTCGCGTTCGGTGACCACGCTCGTCATGGAGGAGCGCAAGAACGACGTCCCTCGCGCCTGGGTGTTGGCTCGCGGCGAGTACGACCAACGCCGTGACGAAGTGCGACCCAATGTTCCCGCCGCGTTGCCAGCTCTTCCGAAAAGCGCGCCGCGCAATCGCCTCAGCCTCGCCAACTGGCTGGTGGATCCGAAGCACCCACTCACGGCGCGCGTGACGATGAACCGGCTCTGGCAGTCGTTGTTTGGAACCGGCCTGGTCAAGACTTCAGAAGACTTTGGCGTCATGGGCGACCGGCCTTCTCACCCGGAATTGCTCGACTGGCTGGCCGTGGAATTCGTCGAATCCGGCTGGGATGTAAATCACATGCTGCGGCTGATGCTCACCTCGGCGACCTATCGCCAAACGGCCGCCGCTTCACCGGAAAGCCATCAGCAGGACCCGGACAATCGCCACCTCGCACGCGGCCCGCGACTGCGCCTCGACGCCGAAGTTCTGCGCGATCAGATCCTTTCGGTAAGCGGCCTGTTGGAACCGGCCTTTGGCGGACCGGCGGTGAAGCCCTACCAGCCGAGCGGACTCTGGAATATCGTCGCCATTACCGGCAGCAACACACGGGTGTTCAAACAGGACACCGGTTCCGCGCTTTATCGGCGCAGCCTCTACACCTTTTGGAAACGCACCTCGCCGCCGCCATCCATGGCCGCGTTCGACGCCCCGACCCGCGAGCAGTGCACGGTCCGGCGCGAGCGAACGAACACCCCGCTGCAGGCGCTCGTGCTGCTGAACGACCCGCAATATGTCGAGGCCGCCCGCCACCTCGCCGAACACACGATCAAAGCCGCCGCGACCGACAAGGCCCGAGCCCAGTGGATACTGGAAAAGGCCCTCTCGAAACCAGGGGCCAAGGAGGACCTGAACGACATCCTCGAACTGGTCGCCGAATTCAAGGCCCTGTTCAAAGACAAGCCGGAGGCAGCCAAAAGCCTGATCGCATCCGGCGACAGCAAACCGAACACAGCGCTGGCCGAAGCCGAACTCGCCGCCTGGACCATGGCCGCCAACGTCCTCATGAACCGCGACGATTTCATCAACAAGAATTAACCGCGGATGTTTTTTAACCACGGATGAATAGGAAAGAATCAACGCCGGTATGACCTTCACGCGCCGATTAGCAAACCAGGCCCAAAGGGCCGATCTTATGCCAGCCCAGGGCAGCGCCCTAGGCTGGCATAGCGTCGGCCCTTCGGGCCTGAATTTGAATGGTCACTAAATATGAAAACAGATCCGATCGATCAGTGGATTAACCTCGAGACGCGGCGGCAGTTCTTTGGCCGCGCGGCCAAGGGCGTCGGCGGCGTGGCGCTGGCTTCGATGTTGCAGCGCGACGCACAGGGCGCGAACGATGGCGGCGTCCTCAACGGCGGGCATTTTCCGGGCAAGGCCAAGCGCGTCATCTGGCTCTTCATGGCGGGCGCGCCCTCCCAGCTCGACCTCTGGGACTACAAGCCGGAGATGAACGACTGGTTCGACAAGGACCTCCCCGAATCCGTCCGCGGCGGCCAACGCTTGACCACCATGACGGCCAACCAGTCGCGCTTCCCCATCGCGCCGACCAAGTACAAGTTTCCGAAGCATGGACAGTCCGGGAGACTGGTCAGCGAGCTGCTTCCCAAGCAGGGCTCCATGGCCGACGACATCGCGGTCATCAACACGATGTGGACCGACGCGATCAATCATGATCCCGCGATCACTCTTATTCAGACCGGTAACCAGATTCCCGGCAAACCGACCCTCGGCTCCTGGCTCAGCTATGGCCTCGGCAGCATGAATCGCAATCTGCCGGACTTCGTCGTGCTCAACTGCGCGCCCCGTGGCCAGGCCCTTTACTCGCGCCTCTGGGGCAGCGGCTTCCTGCCCTCAAAACATTCCGGCGTCGCCTTTCGCGCGCAGGGCGATCCCGTGCTTTATCTTTCCAATCCCGGCGGCGTCGATCACTCCGCGCGCCGCCTCATGCTCGACAAACTTCAGGGAATGAATCGCCGCGTCTACGAGGACCTCGGCGATCCGGAAACCCAGGCTAGAATCTCGCAATACGAAATGGCCTTTCGCATGCAGTCGTCGGTTCCGGATCTGGTCGATGTTTCCAAAGAGCCGAAATACATCCGCGACATGTACGGCAAGGATGTCGGGACGCCGGGCACTTTTGGATTCAACTGCCTGCTGGCCCGCCGCATGGCCGAGCAAGACGTGCGCTTCATCCAGATTTTTCATCGAGGCTGGGATCACCACAGCAGCCTGCCGAGCAACATCAAGCGCCAGACCGGCGAGGTCGATCAACCCGCCTGGGCACTCGTGCAGGATCTCAAGCAACGCGGGTTGCTCGATGACACGCTGGTAATCTGGGGCGGCGAATTCGGCCGCACGATCTACAGCCAGGGCACGTTGACGAAGACCAACTACGGCCGCGACCACCACCCGCGCTGCTACTCCATCTGGATGGCCGGCGGCGGCATCAAGGGCGGCGCGCAACACGGCCAGACCGACGAATTCGGCTACAACATCGTCAAGGACCCCGTCCACATCCGCGACCTCAACGCGACCATTCTCAATCAGGTCGGCATCAACCACGAACGCTTCACCGTGAAGCACCAGGGCCTCGACCAACGCCTCACCGGAGTGCACGAGGCGAGGATCGTGAAGGAGATCCTCGCCTGAGTTTTTCAGGCACGGAATACACGGAATGAATTGGTCTTCTCCCTTCCGTGTCTTCTGTGTATTCCGTGGTTGTTAAATCAGATCGAAAAAAACCCATGAAACGCGCCTTCAGCGCTGGCTCGAGGGGGGGCGGTTTTTCCTGGGACGATGCCTCAGGCTGGTATGACGTCGGACCTTCGGCCCTGGAATTCATTGCGGTAAAACGGCTCGGTGAAGCTTCGCTTCGTCGGCGCCGATCACCGCGTCCGATGCGCGTGCAGCATCATTCCCAGTTCCGTCATCGCAGTGACCCACAACACACTGGCGAACATCTGATAGCGTTCGTGCAGCGGTGAAAAGGCGGTCTTATCCGGCCGGGTCATCGCATCGGCGTCCAGCAATCCCGACATGTCGCCGTGAATCTGAAATAGGATCATCACACACACCGCCATGATCGCGAAGGCGGCGCAACGGAATCCGCGAGCCACGGGTTTGACCGAGCGCCAGTGAAGCGCGTTGTCCAACGCTGCGACCAAAACCATCGCCAGCGCGAACCCGTGCAGCTTGCCCAGCGCCGCCTGCGTCACATAGCCCTGCTCCAATCCGCCAATGATGTCGCCGCCCACACGCAGGGTCACCGCCGTATGAAAGGTGAACCCACCGATCCAAAGTGCGAATGCGATGACCGCCAGAAAACGCCAGGCCGCAATCGGGAACTGTTTTAACGATGAATTCATCGCCACCGGTTTCCAGAAAATCCGCGCCCTTGGCAACTGTATTGAGACAGTAACCACAGATGGACACAGATAAACACAGATGAAGAAATGACGCGCGAGGCGCTCTTGGTTGAACCAAAGAGCGTTAAGCTCGTTTCCCGATTATCTGTGTTTATCCGTGTCCATCTGTGGTTGTTTAAGAACCGAGCGCCCCACCGCACCCCTTCGGCAATACTCTTACAAGGACCTGATGAAATTCTGACACGCTGACAATGGGATGACCGTGGCGCAACCCCGTTGGGATACAGAACTGCCTGCGGTGGCAATTTGTGGATAATCGGGGTGGGTTAGCTCAATTTATCCCCTGGCGCCTGTCTCCGACGCCACAGATTTCCAAACGCGATCCAGGGCCAAGGTCGGCTTGCCATTCGCGCCTTCGGTGGGGAGAATGACCGACTATGACGCGTCTCACGCAATTCGGAATTCTCTCGCTCTCCCTCGCCGCGCTGACTCCTGCATCGATTGCCGCCGATGTCGATATCAAGGCTGCAGCCGCAAAGGTCTCCCAGATCATTGCTCATCGCGGCGCCAGCGCGGAGCGGCCGGAATGCACGCTGGCCTCGAACGCCCGCGCAGCCGAAGTCGGCGCGACGGCCGCAGAGATCGATGTCCGCACGAGCAAAGACGGCCGTCTGTTCTTGTTGCACGACACGACGCTCGACCGCACGACGAATGGAAAGGGACTGGCGAACGCCCTGACGCTCGCCGAACTTCAGCGACTCGACGCCGGTTCGCATTTCGATCCGGAATTTCGCGGCGAGAAGATTCCATCACTGGTCGAAGCGGCCCGTGTCGCCAAAGACAAGATCGGTCTTCTCCTCGATCTGAAGGAACAGGGCGACGCCTATGATCGGCAAGTCGTCCGAGTCATTCGCGAGCACGGCGAACCCGCAAGAACCATCGTCGGCGTCCGCAGCGTCGCGCAGGCGAAACGCTTTCGCGAACTACTGCCGGAGGCGACGCAACTGGCATTGATACCGACGGTGAACGATATCGAGGCTTTTGCTGAGGCCGGCGTGGATTTCATCCGGCTCTGGCCGCGCTGGTTGGCGGAAGGCGACGCCCCGGTCAAACGGGTGCGCGCAACCGGCGCCAAGCTCCACCTCAACGGAACCACCGGCGGCAGGGAGGAAACCCTGGGCCTGCTCGCCTATCGGCCGAACTCACTTTCGTCCGATGACCCGAAGCGCCAAAAAGCCACGCTCAAACGAATCGCCGCGGGCGACGCGCCAAACAAGAGGCTGGACGCCCTGATCGACAAGATCCAGGGCGCGAGAACGACGCTTTCCGAATCCGACCCTGGCGCGCGGACGTTTCTGAATCGCGATTATGAAATGCTGGAGCTCCCCCGCGAATTGGTCGGCCTTCCGCGTTTCGCCTTCGATGGCGGCGCCGGCGGAAGCCTTCAATGCCGCTTCAAACAGCCGACCGTGGTCTTTGCCGCATTCGACTACAACGACACGGGTTCGTGGACCTTCGCGGACGGACGAAGCCCCGCGAAACACGGCTGGCATCTTTGGCGCGAGGACGGCTATCGAGGCTCCAGCAATCCGAAAAAAAAGGACGGTTCGCCTTGGCGCGCCTCCATCTGGTTTCGCGAGCACAAGAAAGGCCAGGCGTTGTCCGGACTCCCAGAGTGGTGGGTTTGCCTTGGCGTCGCGGATCTGCCGGCCGCGCAAAAAATTGACGGATTCAAGGAGGGCCTCGTGTCGAACACGCCGCCCCCGCCTCGAATCTATTCGCATCCGATGGCCGTGGCGCAGACGCGTCCTCTGAATATTCCGACGCTGGATTCAGCCGAAGCGATCCGCAGTTGGCAGACGAAGAGACGCAAGGCGTTCGTCGATCGCATGCTCTTTCCCTACGCGGGCAACATCGAAACTGTCGCCGGCGAGAAAACTGAAGACGCTAAATTCGAACGACAGGAGTTTGAGGTGACTCTCGACGGCGATCGCCTGTTCCGATATTTCCGGCTCGAACCCACTGGCAGCCCGCCTCTAATTCGACCCACGATCGTGTGCTTCATGGGCCACGGCAAGGTGACGCA
>Ga0302117_10001346_pt1 | contig 11711 bp, 7 predicted proteins | sample AG5_322_MG_FD_203112 | JGI IMG/M metagenome (GOLD analysis project Ga0302117, IMG submission 203112) | Marine microbial communities from Western Arctic Ocean, Canada - AG5_32.2 | ecosystem: Environmental > Aquatic > Marine > Oceanic | place: Canada: Western Arctic Ocean | collected 2017-10-01 | reverse complement strand
AAGCCGGATGAAAGTCTGCTCCTTCGCGCGCTGAGTCATGCAGATCCGGATTTGCAAATGCCGCCGAAGGCGAAGCTTCCGAAGGAGGAAATTGCGCTGCTGGAGGAATGGATTCGCCGTGGCGCGCCCGATCCCCGAAAAGCGAAAACCGGACCGGCGGACGCGATGGACTGGTGGTCGCTCAGACCGCTGCGGCGGCCGGAGATCCCCGCCGAGGTTGACCGTGCTGGGGGCAAGCTGCATCCGATCGACGCCTTCGTGCGCGCGCGCCTCAAGGCCGAGGGGGTGAAGCCGGCGCCGCGGGCTGATCGGCGCACCTTGATTCGGCGCCTGTATTTCAATCTGCACGGTTTGCCGCCGACGCCCGAACAGGTCGCCGCGTTTGTCTCTCACAAGGAACCCCTGGCTTACGAGCGTCTCATCGAATCGCTGCTGACTTCGCCGCGCTACGGGGAGCGTTGGTCTCGGCGGTGGCTGGACACGATTCATTTCGCGGATTCTCACGGCTGCGAGCATGACGTCTTGCGTCCCAACGCCTGGCGCTTTCGCGATTATGTCATCGAGAGTTTCAATCGCGACACTCCCTGGGCGCGGTTTATCCGGGAGCAACTCGCCGCCGATGTGTTTTTCGCGGAGGATCCGAAACTAACGGTCGCGTTGGGGTTCATCGCCGCCGGGCCGTTTGAGTATAGCCGCTTCCAAACTGCGCCGATCACCTTCGCCTATTTGGATCGCGACGATATGGTTACGCAGACCATGTCGTCCTTCGCCAGCGTGACGGCGAATTGCGCGCGTTGCCACGATCACAAGTTCGACCCCATTAGCCAGGAGGATTACTACGGTCTGCAGGCGGTGTTTGCCGGCGTCGGCAAGGGCGACGTCGAGTATGACGAGGATCTGGGAATGCACCGTTCGCGGAAACGTTGGAAGGCTCTTGCGAAGGCGGCGGACCAGAATGTTCGCGCGGTTCTGCTCGCCGCTGAGAACGAAGAGATAGTGAAGGAGTGGGAAAGCGCGCGCGCGGCGGAGCCGGTCGTCTGGAAGCCGCTCAAGCCCGAGGTGTTTCTCTCGACGGAGGGCATCGTCAGTCTGACGCGCCTTCCCGATAATTCGATCCTGTCCGGGGACGTTGTTCCGCCGACCACGACCTACACTGTGATCGCGCCGACGACGGCGACGAATATCACCGCGATCCGGCTTGACGTGTTGACGGACGACGGTCTGCCGATGAAGGGGCCTGGCCGCCAGGACAACGGCAATTTCCACCTGTCTGAATTTCAGATACGCCTTTTCAAGGAAGGCGAACCGAAGTCGTCGCGATTGAGCATGAGCCGGGCGACCTCGGATTTCGATCAACAGGGATGGACGATCGCGCACGCCATCGACAACAAGACGAATACAGCCTGGGGGATTCATCCGCGCGTCGGCGAAGCGCATTACGCGGTGTTCGAACTCTCGACGCCGATCAAGCTTACGGCGCCGGCGAAGCTGTCTTTCACTTTGAAACAGCTGCATGGGAGGAAGCACCTGATAGGACGGTTCCGGCTCTCAATGACGGACGCGGTCGTTTGGCGGGCGCGGGCCTTGCCTCGGGTGGCGGAAGACGGTCTTAAAGTCCCGCTGGACAAGCGCACTCCGGATCAGCGGGCCGCGATCGCCAAGCGCGCGATCTGGATTCGTTCGCACAAGGAGTTGGAGGCGTTCCCACCAGCGGTTCGCGTCTACGCCGCCGCCCCGAATTTCATCGTGCAGAACAAGGAACACGAGATGTCGGCGCCCAAGGTCGTGCATGTCCTGAAGCGCGGAGATATTGAGAAGCCCGGCAAGGTGGCGGAGCTCGGCGCGATCGCCGTGATCAAGGCGTTGCCCGGGAGGTTCAAGCTGGACGCAGCAAAGGGCGAATCCGCCCGTCGCGCGGCGCTGGCCGATTGGCTGGCGTCGCCGGAGAATCCGCTGACCTGGCGCAGCGTTGTCAACCGCGTCTGGCAGGATCATTTCGGGCGCGGCTTGTGCGACACGCCCAACGACTTCGGTCGCATGGGCGGGAAGCCGTCGCATCCGGAGCTGCTCGATTGGCTGGCGGTCTGGTTTCGCGACGACGCGAAGGGCTCGCTCAAGGCGTTGCATCGGCTGATTCTGACCAGCGAGACCTACCGGCAATCCTCGGTGTCGGCCGGCGGAGGCAAGGACGCGGGGAATCGTCTGTTGTCGCGGATGAATCGCCAGCGGTTGGATGCGGAGTCGTTTCGTGATGGAACGCTACAGATTTGCGGGCGTCTCGATACCCGGATGGGCGGGCCGGGCGTCCAACAATTCACGACCAGCAAGGGGATTCAACTCACGCCGAAGTTGCATTACGACGCCTTCGACTGGAATGCGCAGGAGGCCGCGCGGCGTTCCATCTATCGCGTGGTCTGGCGCGGCATGGCCGATCCCTTCATGGAGGCGTTGGATTTTCCCGATCTGGGCCTGCTTGCGCCGAAGCGAAGCTTCTCAGTTTCCTCGTTGCAGGCGCTGACGCTGTTCAACAACGACTTCGTGCTGCACCACAGCGAGCGCCTGGCCGAGCGGTTGGAGCGGGAGGCACCGACGAATGAGGCACGGGTGAAGCTGGCGATTCAGCTGGTTTATCAGCGCGAGCCGCAGAAGGACGAAGTCTCCGCGTTCGTGGGATACGCCGCGAAGCACGGCTGGCCCGCGATGTGTCGCGTGCTGTTGAACAGCAATGAGTTTCTTTTTGTGGATTAGATTCATCTGCTGCTTGATGGATCGCTTATGACAAAGAGTCTTCTCTACTTCGTCGGTTTCGCTGCGATTGCGGTGTGGGCTTCGCTGAAGTGGCTCGTGCGTCCGCCAAATTCCCACTAAATGGCGATGGATTCATTGAGTTTTCATTCGGTTGCGACGGCGGCCCTGCTAGCTTGGATCAGTCATGTCGAATACAGATCGGTTCTTAGCCGGAGTTGCCAATGACACGGAATAATAACAATCGCCGCTCCTTCCTCTGGAACATCGGGGGCGGCCTGGGCGGTGTGGCGATGGCGCAGATGCTGGGGCGGGATGCGCTGGCGGGCGGCGCCTTCACGCCGAAGCCAGAGTTCCATGGCGGGCTGCATCATCCGGCGAAGGTGAAGCGGATCATCCAGCTGTTCATGACGGGCGGGGCGAGTCCGATGGACACCTTCGACTACAAGCCCGAGCTGGCTCGGCTGCACGGCCAGAAGCTGGGGCCCAAGGAAAAGCCCGAGGGTTTCACCGGAGCGCCGGGGGCGATCTTGAAAAGCCCGTTTGAGTTCAAACAACACGGCCAGACCGGGCATTGGGTCAGTAGTGTTTTTCCGAAGCAGGCGGAGTTGGTCGATGAGATGACTTTTCTCATGGCGATGGCTTCAAAGACCAACGTGCACGGCCCAGGAGCCTACATGATGAACTCCGGATTCCTGCTGCCCGGATTTCCCTGCATGGGCGCCTGGATTTCCTACGCGCTGGGTAAGCTCACGGATGACTTGCCGACCTTCGTGGTTTTGCCTGACGCGGGGGGGCTGCCCTACAATCAGCGCGGAACCTTTTCCTCGGGTTTCCTGCCGGCGGTGCATCAGGGCACGATGATTGACGCGTCGTCGCCCCAACCCATTCCCGAACTGTATGCGCGTGACCGCTACAAGTTTGCGACGCGCGACGCGGATCGCGATGGGCTGGCATTGCTGGACAAGATCAATCGGGCGCATGCTCGGGAGCGACCGGACGATACACGGCTGGACGCGCGAATTCAGTCGTACGAACTGGCGGCGAAGATGCAGTTGTCCGCTCCGGCGGCGTTCGATCTGAAGAGTGAATCGGAGACGACGCGCAAGGCATTCGGCCTGGACGTGAAGGAGACCCAGGAGTTTGGGCGTCGTTGTTTGTTGGCGCGCCGGTTGATTGAGCGGGGGACGCGCTTTGTGCAGGTGTGGAGCGGACCGCAAGGCGCGAAGAACAACTGGGACAACCATGCCAGCATCTCGAAGGAATTGCCGCCGATCGCGAAATCGGTCGACCAGCCGATCGCGGCCTTGTTGCGCGATCTGAAGGCGAGGGGGCTGTTCGAGGACACGCTGCTGATTTGGACGACGGAGTTTGGCCGCACGCCTTTCGCGCAAGCCGGTGACGGACGCGATCACAACGGCGGCTCGTTTGTGAGTTGGATGGCGGGCGCCGGCGTCAAGCCGGGCGTGGCCTACGGACAAAGCGATGATTGGGGCTACAAGGCGGCGGAGGGGAAAATGTATTGTTACGATTTTCATGCCACGATCCTGCATCTGCTGGGCATCAATCATGAAAAGCTGACCTTTCGCCAGAACGGCATCGACCGGCGATTGACCGATGTGCACGGGCATGTGGTGAAGGATGTCTTGGCTTGAGGGGGAGGGAGAATGGGACGCGGTAGAACGCGATCCCTACCGCGCATGATAGAAATCGAGCGCGTCCTGCATGCCTCTACGCAGGGTAGGGATCGCGTTCCACCGCGTCCCAATTCAATGTCCTTGTGAGCGCGGCGCGATGATTCCTTCTTCCCAAGGCACGTCATTCGCCAATAAGCTGCCGGCAATTCCATGACGAGTTTGACTATCCCCACCATTGATGATGTTCGCGCGGCCGTGCCAGTGATTCGCGAGCATTTCTCCCCGCCGCCGTTGATCCGCTCCTACGCCCTGGAGAAACGGCTCGGCCTGCCGGAATCCCGGCGCGTTTGGATCAAGGACTATGGCTGGACTCCGGTCGGCTCCTTCAAGCTGATGGGCGCTCTGAACTGGATGGCCAACCACAGTGACGAAATCGGCGACCGCTGCGTGGCGGCTCATTCTTCAGGCAACTTCGCCTCGGGTATTTCCTTTGCTGGAATGCGCTATGGCAAGCGCGTGATCGTGGTCATGCCCGATACCGCTCCGGAGGTGAAATTCAACCTGACGAAATCGTTTGGCGCGGAAGTGCGCACCTACAACATCGCCCGCGACGCGGAGACGGGTGAACGCGACCAGCTGACGAAGCAAATCGCGGAGGAGGAGAACGCCGTGCAGGCCTCGCCGTATAACGATCCGCATGTCATCGCCGGCAATGGCGTCGGTGGATTGGAGATTGTCGACGAGTTGAAGGCGGCCGGGCGGGATGTTTCGCACTTCTTCTGCCAGGTGAGCGGCGGGGGGCTAATGGCCGGGCATGCGCTGGCGATCGCGGATGGCTTTCCTGACGCGCGAATTGTCGGCGTCGAGCCGGACGGGGCGACGGATTTCCAACAGTCGCTGGCGGCCGGAGAACGCGTGATTATCAAGAAGCCGACGAGCATCTGCGATGGGTTGTTGTCGTATTCCGTGGGCGAATACAATTGGCCGATCCTTCAACAATGCGTTGGAACGGCGGCCGTCATTGCCGACCTGGACACGCGCAGGGCGATGAAATGGATTTACGAAAAACACGGTCTGCGGACGGAGCCCTCGGGAGCGATCGCGACCGCCGCTGCGTTGGACGAGAAGGCGGATCTTGGGGACGCGGGCGACATCGTGATCGTGTTGAGCGGGCGGAACGTGGACGAAGCGGCGTTTCGGGATTGGATCGCGGATGTGTGAGCAGGAGTGGGATGGAACACTGGGGACGGCGTCCGTCTCACAATAGAATTATTGGAAAAACATTATGAGCAACGTGAAAACATTTGGGGCCGTCGGCGACGGCGAGACGGACGACACGGAGGCGATTCGGCACGCCATCGCGGACGCGGATGGGCGGCTTCAATTTCCTCGGGGCAACTACCTGATCAGCGAGACGATCGAGATCAAGCTCGACGAAGCCGGCCGCATCGGCATCGACGGCGACGATGGCACGGCGACGATTGTCATGGCGGGCGAGGGGCCGGCGTTTCGGATTATCGGCACGCACGGAGGCACGGGTGATCCGAATTCCGCGAAGCCCAATGTCTGGGAGCGGCAGCGCATGCCCACGATTCGAAACATTGAGATCACGGGGACAAATCCGAAGGCCGATGGCGTGGAGTTGATCGAGACGATGCAGGCGATTATCGAGGGCGTCCTGATTCGTCAGGTGCGGCATGGGATTCTGCTGCACAAGCGCAATCGCAACGTGGGAATTCACGATTCGCACATTTATCACAACACCGGTGTCGGGGTGTTTCTCGAAGACTTGAACCTGCACCAGATCAACATCTGCGGGAATCACATTAGCTACAATCGGCTGGGCGGAATCCGGATCGAGCGCTCGGAGATTCGCAATCTTCAAATTACGGGCAATGACATCGAGTACAATAATCATCGGTCGTTCGATTCCGAGCCGGAGCCGACAGCGGAGATCTACATCGACACCACGGCCGAGCGCGCCAGCGTGAACGAAGTCACGGTGGCCTCAAATACGATCCAAGCGACGTTTTCCCCGGGTGGAGCAAATATCAGGATCATGGAGAAGAAGGGGCAGGACCGTCCGCCGGGTCTCTGGACGATCACGGGAAACATCATTGGCAGTCAGGAGAACAACGTGCATCTGACCGGTTGCCACGGAATCGTGCTGAGCGGGAATCACATTTACTCCTGCGAGCAGCGGAATGTGCTGTTGGAGGATTGCAGCCAGATCAATCTGACCGGAAACAATTTCAGGCGGCATACTCCGCGCGCGCACGCGGGCGTGCGAATGGTGGATTCGCACGATTGCATCCTGAGCGGCTGCGTGATTCAGGATGAAGCTCCGGAGGGGCAGGCCAGCGGGGCGTCGTTACTGGAATTGGTTCGCTGTCGGCGCATCAGTGTGCAGGGGGTGCAGTTGATTGACGGGGCGCCGTTTGGACTGGACGCCGAAGATTGCAGCGAGGTGAACATTAATGGCTGTATGTTTGCAGGCGATCTCAATAAAACGCCTGGACGCTGCAAGGGCTCCATTCAGTTTGTGGGCGGCGGCAAAAAGAACCTGATCTCGGCCTGTCAGATCGATTTGGCGGTGAAGCCGGATGCGGCTGCCGGAGTGGTTGTCTTTAATTCGATTGGCGATGGGGCGCCTTGAAGAAAGCACCATCCACTAATGAGACGTTAATCGAGGGTTTCTTGGAGCGAGGTCGATTCACCGAAGCTCGGTGAGCATCTCCAGCAGATTTCGCGTGAGGATTTCCGAGGCGTCTTTTTGAACCCGACTCGTTCCGAGCCAGGTTTCGTAGCCGCCCAGTTCGTGCTGATGGGGCGGGGGAAGGTAGCCGTAGGAGCCATTGGCCAGTTCCATGATGATGGTGTTCTTGAAGGGGCTTTTTTCCTTAATCTCCAATACGATTTCCACGAGGACTTCGAAGGGCATGGAGACGATCGCCTGATCGCCGATACGGATGGCCTGGATGATGGCGTCAGCGGTTCCTTCGCGCGCGGCCTGGCTGAGGGTGCGGCTCGCGTAGTTCTCGGCGAGTCGCGGCAGCTTCTTTTTCTCCCCGTCGGTCATGGCCAGAATCATTTTTGCCCGGGCGATCAGGTCGGGAGTGGGCTTGCGCCATTTCAGTTTGATTTCCCGCTGCACCATCTTAACCGGGACATTGGATTCATACTTCATTTCGCGGCGGGCGCGCCAGGCGGCGTCGGCGACCTTGGCGGCGACGAGACGGATCTGCTCAAACGTTTCACGGGGCGCGCGCTTGCCGCGAAAGTCGATATTGTTAATGTCGCCGCTGGTTCCGTTGGACATGAGAGCAACGAAATTGGTCGGTGTGTTGCGTCCGAGACGCGAGGGCATGAGGCGACGAAACTCTCCGAAGTAATCGGCCGAGACCTGGTCTCGCGGCGTGGCGCCAACGTAGTGCAGGGCGTAGTTGGCGAGCAGCGCCAGGGGTTTCTTTTTGCTGGTGCGGATGTCGAGCACGGCTACCTCGGGATCGGTCGGGCCCGCCGGGCTCACGATCAGCGACCGGGGCGGATTCATCTTCACTTTGTCAATTTCGCCGAAGGGATTGAGCGGCATCTTGCCGGCCTGCAGATGCCAGCGACGGTTGAAGACTTCGTCGGTAACTTCATCGGAGGCCCAGCCGGCCTGAGCGGGTTCCAGGTTTCCGACGGCGTCGACGATTGCCTGGACGACGCCTTCGGAAAATCGCTCGGCGTAGGCGACGCGGGGGGCGGGGCCGCCGCCGGAAGAAGTGGGGGCGCTGTGGGTGTGCGTCGCGGCGATGAGCATTTGCCCGGGCTTCCAGCCGGTCTTCTCGGCGGCGCGAAGTTTGGCGGCGTCAAAGGTCTCGCGAGACACGCCGACGCTGTCGACGGTCACGATGACGGCGCGGCCGGCGCCGTTTTGCAAGGCGATGGCGCAGGCCTGGAGCGGATCATGAGAGGAATTGGCGGGGCGCGGATTGAACTGCCCGCGAAGGAAGATCGGCCATTCGGTGGGAGTGATATCCGCGACGGCGGCTCCGGCCTGGAGGCCCTTGCCGGACGTGGCCGCGTGAGCGGGCGTCGCAACGAGGCAGATTGCCAGCGCGGCGATCGTCAATGCGGGGAGGAGTTGCAGTAAAACGCGGAATCGGTTCATTCGCCCGTTCTGCCGGAATTTCCGCGGCGAGTAAAGGGCGATTGATCGCGGATCGAGGCAGCTTCAGGACACCAATTCCGGCATCGGGAGATGGCCGGGTTCGACGAGGTATTGGGGGCGACCGGAGAGGTCGGGAGCAGTCGCCGTACGGACGTCGATGCCGAGGTTGTGATAGAGCGTCGCGTGCACTTCGGGAAAGGTGACGGGGCGGTCGATTGCTTCGCCGCCGAGGCGGTCGGTGGCTCCGATGACCTGGCCGGTCTTCATTCCGCCGCCGGCCATGAGCGCGCAGGAAACGCGAGGCCAGTGATCGCGTCCGGCTTTGTTGTTGATCTTCGGCGTGCGTCCGAATTCGCCCCAGACGACGACGGATACGTCTTTGTCCATGCCGCGTTGACGCAGATCTTCGACCAGCGCGGAGACGCCCTGATCGAGCATGGGCATGTCCTGGCGGCCTCGCTTGAAATTGCCGCCGTGCCAGTCCCAGCGGCTGAAGGCGAGGGTGACGCAGCGGCAGCCGGCTTCAACGAGCCTTCGCGCGAGGAGAAATTGGTCGAGCGATTTGGGGCCGCCGTCGGCGACTTTTTTCATCGAGCCGCGGCCATAGCGTTCGCGCAGTTTGGGATCTTCTTTTTCCAGATCGAATGCCTCGGCCAAGCGGCTGGAGGTGAGGACGCCGAAGGCCTGCTGAGTGAAGGCGTCGAGGCCTTCCATCATACCCGAGCCGTCGATGTCCTGGCGCAGTCGATCGAAGCTGGAGAGGAGCGCCTTGCGGTCGTCGAGCCGTTCGGTGGAAACGCCCTGAAGGACGAGATCGTCCTTGCCGCCGCCGGCGTTCGGGAGAAAGGGACCGTGGGCGGGCCCGAGGTAGCCGGGTTTGCCGGGATCGGCCCAACGCATTTCGCCCATGGGCGGCGCGAGGCCGACGAAGGGGGGCGTGCCGGAATTGACGGAGCTTTCGAGTTTGGAAAGGACTGCGCCCATGGAGGGCCATCCGCCGGCGGGCACGCTGCCTTTGCGGGTGCGCCCGGTCATGCATTGAAAGGCGTCGTGAGGACCTTCGGCACCGACCATCGAGCGAATGAACGCGAATTGGTCGGCCATCTTCGCGATGCGGGGAAATTGTTCGCAAATGCGAATGCCGGGGAGGCTGGTGGGGATGGCTTGGAATTCGCCTCGCACTTCGGAGGGAGCCTCTTCCTTGATATCCCACATGTCCTGGTGCGGCGGGCCGCCCGGGAGAAAGATCATGATGACGGATTTGTGGGAGCTGCCAGATTTGGCGTCGGACTCCGCCTTGAGCAGTTGGGGCATCGACATGCCGCCCAGGCCAAGCGCGCCGATGCGCAGGAAACTGCGCCGGCTGATTCCGTCGCAAAATTGGTTTTTGGATCCGGGTATCGCGATCATTTCGTATTCTTTGAGACTTGACGGAAGCGCGGCTTCACCAAACCGAGCATGACGCGCATTTTCTGCGCAATGGCGCCGCTGTCAAGCGAGGAAGCCGCCAATCGAAGCGCCCTATTTCGACTCTTCGGCTGATTTCTCGCCGTAAGAAAGGGGCAGGGTCCAGAGGGGCGCGTTCCTGCCTTCCGAGGAAAGATGGAATCGATTTGTCTCATTGGCGTAGCAGGCGGCCTCGACCTGTTTGCCCAGCGGGGGGATGCGAACGAGGCGCGGAAGTTGGCCGAATGCCTCCACCCAGGACTGGTCGTGGTTTCGACGAAATTCCATCACCGACACATAGGTGAGGACGAGCATGCGATCTCCGTCGGGGTTCATGTCCATCGCCGTGATCATGGGGAGCGGAAGCGGAGCCACGCGTTTGGCCGATTGGCGGGAAGGCCCGGCGCGTTTGGGGAGGTCGAGCTGATAGAGCCCGCTTTTTCCGGTCTTGGATTTTGTCGCCAGAAAGACCGTGTCCGTTTTAGCGTCCACCGCGATGGCTTCACAATCGGGATAGCCGTCTTCAAACTGAAATTCAATTGTCGCCCAGACCGGCGTTTCTATCGGTTTGTCGCTTCCGCGAGAGGTAAGTAGAGGTTCATCGAAAAAGTGGAGTTGACGCAGTCGTTTGCCATTTCGGTTCGAGCCGACGTCTGCGACGACGAGCATCGGACGATTTCCCATGGTGAACGAGGCCATGTCCTCCCAGTCGCGCGCCTGGACCCCGGAGAGATTGTGGACGCTCAATGTCTCGCCCGTCTTGAAATTAACGAGGAACAGTCGCGCGGAATCTCCAGAATCATTGTGGGTCCAAACGGCGTTCGGATGGTGGAGCGATCGAGCAAGGCCGCTGCTTTCACGGATGCGCGTGTCTTGAAATCGGACCGAAGCGTTGTCTGATCTGGCGGGCGGCGGATTGGCGTCGGCGGCGATGATCGAAAAACTCGACAGACACAGCGCCAGGATTCGGATAAGGCGGCTGAGGGCTTTGCGGATGTTTGAGGTCGGCTTCACTCAATTGAAATTGTGAAGCCTACGGTTTCGGGGTGAAAGCGTAAATCAAGTACTGCTATGGCTTCTTCGCAAAGCGCACCTTCTTGACGTCCTCCTCGTTGCCGGTGGGGACGGTGAGGGCGTCGTAGAGTTCGGGGCGTCGGGTTTTGATCCATCGATGGCCGGTGCTCATGTCCCGGCGTTTGGCTTCGAGGTCGGCGATGACCATGTCGTCCCCGGCTTTCCAGGTTTCGGCGAGGATGTCGCCGTAGGGGTCGAGAATCATGGCGTTGCCGGTGCGGACCTCGCCGTCGTCGGGCCCGACGCTGTTGCTGAAAATGAGAAATAGGCCGTTGTCGTGAGCGCGGGCAGGGAGCCAGCGCAACAGCCAGCCGCGGCCTTTGGAGCCTTTGAGTTCGGCTTCGATGGCCCAGGGATTGGCTGCGCGGTCGTTCCAGAGTTTGGGATCGACGACGCCCATGCAGCCCGGGCTGGGCGAATCGCAGCCGCCGGTCTGGTGGGGAGCGAGGAGAATTTCGGCGCCCTTGAGCGCGGTGATGCGGACGTTTTCGCCGATGTTGTTGTCGTAGCAGGTGAGGACGCCGACGCGCGCGCCTTGCGGGATGTCGAAGACGGTGAAGTCTGAGCCGGATTCCATGTACTCGCTGATGAAGGTGTGGATCTTCCGGTGGCAGGCGGTAGAGCCGTCGGGCATGGCGACGACGTAGCTGTTG
>Ga0302117_10001344_pt1 | contig 11723 bp, 11 predicted proteins | sample AG5_322_MG_FD_203112 | JGI IMG/M metagenome (GOLD analysis project Ga0302117, IMG submission 203112) | Marine microbial communities from Western Arctic Ocean, Canada - AG5_32.2 | ecosystem: Environmental > Aquatic > Marine > Oceanic | place: Canada: Western Arctic Ocean | collected 2017-10-01 | reverse complement strand
GGTTTCCCCGAAGAAACCTTTACTAGACTGGACAGCTTGTTGCCGAATTAGCCAAAGACCTCATCAACGAAGTGAAGAAGAGGCACTCGTGCTTTTTCAGTGTCCGGAGCAACCACAGTCAGAACCGGAACCGGACTCCATCGGGTGTCCGTGTTCAATCTCCAGAGAGGTGGCGTCACGTATGTCGCGAACGGTTGCTTCAAAAGAAATCGTTTTTCCCGCCATGGGATGATTCCGGTCCAAGGTTACGTGCGTTTCCGTCACCTCCTGAACACATATGGTCTCGGGATGACCATCCGGGCCAGGCACTTCGAATTGGCTTCCTGTGACGAAGCTCATATCCTTGGAGAACTTTGATCGCTCAATGGTTTCAACGAGCTCCTCGCTTCGTTCTCCAAAAGCTTCGTCCGGAGACAACTTTAGTTTGACCCATGCGCCGACCTCTTTGTCTGCCAACGCGCCTTCGATCGCAGGCATCAACTGACCATGACCAAAGAGAAAGCCTGTCGGACTCGTTTCTCGAGTATCTTCTAGCGTTTCATCTTCACCGTTTTTCATCAGGTAGTTGACGAACACGACCTTGTCTTTCTCTATCTTCATTCTTGTAGCTTAATTTTCAGGAAAGAGTAAGCAATTGAGAAAAGCAGCTATTATGAAAGGAGTTTTCCCAGAATGCGGGGCAGGGGGGACTCGGTGTAAAACTTAATGGGGGTGCCTTGATGCTTGAAATCAAGCTCGATTGATGTTGCGTGAAGACAAAGACGTTCGACTCGGGATGCTCGGGCGATCTTTCGATTCAAGGCGAAGTCGCCATAGATTCGGTCGCCTACGATCGGGAAACCTCGTGTGGACGCTTGGACCCGCAATTGGTGAGTGCGACCAGTGATGGGCTCCAGTCGAACAAGTGACAAGCCGAGACGACCAACTCGCCTGCGTTCGAAAGTCACCTTGGCGAGCGCTTCGTGACCCCGACCTGCCTTTACTCTGAGCTTACCGTCTTCTCGAACTTCCTCCAAACGATCCTTCCAGTGGCCATCTCTTGCTTTCCCTTTTTCTCGAACTATGGCGTAGTAGGTCTTGTGTGTCTCGCGTTCAGCGAAGCTCTTTCTCAAGGAGACGGCGAGTTCTGCGGAAAAGGTGGCCAGCAAGACTCCCGAGGTGGGGGAGTCGAGACGGTGAACGAGATGGAGGGAGCGATTACCTCCGGTATCGTCCACCCACATATAGCGTTCCTCTGCGAAATTGTAGTCTGCCCGAAGGAGTGTTCGGGCCTTCTTCTCGTCCTTGCGATTCGGATGCGTCAGAACGCCAACTGGTTTATCGATGGCAATGAGTCCGGACGGGTGGTGGTCCAGAATCTTGGCTTCTCGATCGAGGGGTAGGTCCTCGAAGTCGGGGAAAGGTTCCGTCATCTGTAGAGAAAATTAATGGTCACCTCATCCGAGGATCCAAAGTCCTCTATCATTTTGGCGCTCCATTTGCCAAATGGTTCTCTCGACACAATGGCTTGTCGGCAGATCTCCACGGATACGGAGTCACTGCTCTCGTCGAGCAGGTGTAGTTTGTGAATCCGACCGCCTGCATCGAGCGTGAATCGTAAAGTGACCTTTGGAGGAAGCCTGTCTCGCCTAAGGAATTGGCGAGAACCATGGGCTAACTGGGACCATTGATCCTCGATCGCCTGAAGCATTTCCTGCACATAGGCGCCATAAGGATGAAGGCGGCACTCGATTGCCACCTTGCCGATGCGGGGAGCATTGGCAACCGTACTCATAATCGGCCCTCGAATCAGGTCTGCCGAGATTCGTGGTCTGGGACGCGGAGTAGGTTTAATATTAGGTCGGGCAGTGGGCTCGACTACGGCGATCGATGTCTTATCCGGAATGTCCGTCAGTACAAGTTGTCGGCGACTTTCGGTGTCATTCTCTTTGGCTTCCACTTTATTGACGGTCGTTCCTTCGTTGTCATCCACTTTTTCCAAATCCAATGGAGCTTCAGGCGGATTGGCGGAATCCTCATCCTTGCCGACGGGAGACCCTCTTTCGAAGTCCTTGGCGGTTTCGGGATCGACTGCAACCGAGGGGAGAGGTTCGGCAGGTGCGACGGGATCACCATCAGGCACGATTTTCTGTGAGTCCGGTTTATCTCCTTCGATCTTTGGCGTTTCGGAAACACTTTCAGAGGCAACCTCCTCGGCTTGGGCGGCTTGTTGATCGCGAAAAGAGAAATTATCGGTTTCGTCGGGTGGGTTTTCGGGGGCATCGGGGTTGGCTTCCACGAAACGAGGCTTGAGGGCCCGCGGAAGGGATACGGGTTCCCAGGTCACTTCCACCTCTCTGGCCACTTCGCGATCAGCAGACACCCAACGAGCCTTGTTCGGCAGCAACCGGGCCAGCAACTCCGGGGCCACTAGGCAAGTAACCAAGGCCGCCGTCAAGCCAGCGGAGAAGGCTAGGGGATCGCCCGAGCGTGGAGCGACACGCAACTTATTCTTCTTCACGAGAAACACAAATAACTCGTAAAGCTAATCGAAGCAACGCCTTTAGACGTCGCAAACTTCAGCCGCGTGACGCAAGGCGAGCGACTTGTCTTTCCAAGTGGGGATGAACTCCTGGGCGACGTAGCCGTCGTAACCCGTTTCAACGATGGCGCGCATCACCGCAGGATAGTTGATCTCTTGGGTGTCGTCTAGTTCGGCTCTACCGGGATTTCCTGCAGTGTGGTAATGGCCGATGACGTCCTTGTATTGGCGAATGCGCCGAATGACATCCCCATTCATGATCTGTACGTGGTAGACGTCGAAGAGTAACTTGAAACTAGGCGAGCCGATTTTTTCAATCATCTTTACACAATGGTCAACGTCGTCGCCAAAATAGCCGGGATGCCCCTTCATGGGATGTGTGTCGTCTCGTGAGTTGAGGTGCTCCAGGCAAAGCGTGACCTTTTTCTTCTCCGCCAAAGGAATTACCTTTTTCCAGCAGTCGATGCAGTTCTTTTCAGCCTCCGCGGCGTCAATGCCCTTTTCCTTCATCCCCGTAAAGGTAATGACCCTCTTGTAACCTGCTTCGGCGCACAACTCGATGGCCTCCGTGAGCTTTTTTATGCACTCGTCGTGATTCCTCGGATCTACGGGGCCCTTCTTGAATCCGTGACTGCCGACCAAGGAAACGTCCATTCCGAGTTTCCGAACAAGCGGATAATGTTCCCGGGATATACCCTCCATCGCCACTAACCCGATGTTCTTGGAAAGCTTGGCCAGTTCGGGCGTCGGCATCGGATTGAAGGTCCAGCCCATGATGGACTGCTTGATCCTGCCTTTCTTTATTCGATAATTGGGATTAGCCTTCTTCTTGGCCATTTGGGCACTGGAAGTGGCGGGAGCGATGCTAATTCCCGCCACAGTCGCGGCGGCAGTCTTTAGGGCGGAACGGCGAGTAAGTTTCATTTGAACAATTTGTCGTAGGTTTGATAAGCTCCGACCAGTAAGAAGCCGGCGAAGGAAAGCCAAAGGAAGAAATCCCAAGTTTTACTTGGTTCGAGATGTTTGTCACAACGCTTGTAGCGGAAATAGAGGACTGCAAATCCGATCATCGGAAGCATGATGGCCTGCATCGTTCCGGAAATGAGGACTAGAACAACCGGCTTTGGAAAAAAAACATAGCAAAGCACACTCAAGATGGGCAGGACGATTCCCATCCATTTTAGTCCGCGCTGCCGAGCGGATTCGTCCAGATCCAGAATACCAGATACTTTTGTCACGTCCACCGCCAGACGACCTTGGGCGGCGATCGCGACGTAAAAGGTGGAGAAGAGCACAGCGAAGGCCCCAAACAGAAACAAGTTCTGGGCGATATCACCGAAAACGGGTTGGTACATCGCAGAGAGGGTCTGGATCATTTCCGAACCCTCGGGTATGAGATTGGAGCGTCCGAGTACGGCGGCCCCCAGCAAATAAAAAGCGATCGTGCAAAAGGTGTAGACGATCATGGCGCCCCAAGAGTCCCAGTGCATGACTTTCATCCAACCCTTTGCACGCTTTACCCAAGCATCTGAGTCATCTCGTTTGCCGACGTATTTCCCATAGCCTTTCTCCAAGCACCAGTAGGGATAGGCGAGCAGTTCGGCGGCTCCAACTCCGATAATGCCGAAGGTGGCGAGGGCGGTAACCAAGGGATTGACTCCATCTTTGCCGACTTCGGGAAACCCGAAGGATAGGCCACGCCGTAATTCCTCTGCAGTCACCGCCCACTTGTCATAGCTCTGAAGGGCGAATAGGTTTGCGATCGTGATCAAGGTGAAGCTCGCCACCAGAAACACGGAGAACCTTTCTATGAAACTAAACTTGCCCCAAACGAGAAGGAAAATCGCTGCCAGCGTAAGGATTAGGGACCAATAAACGTCGTCCGTGGCCTTGGGGACTTCACCTGTTGACTTCAGTTCGTTTGCGGCAACGGCAATCTCGGATTGGAGTTTCTCGCGTTCCTCCGATGCCGCAGAAGCCGAAAGATTTCTTAGTTCCGCTTTTCTTACGTCGAGTTGGATCTTCTTGGCGACGTGTTCGTTGTAAGCCTGGCCTTCCTCCGTCAAGGGAACGCTGATTGCCATAGCTTGCCCGACTCCTCCCACGATTCCGCCCTGCTGGCCCAGAATCGCAGCCATCATGATAAACCAATAGAGCAATATCCAGTTGGCATTCACTTGACGGCCACCGATGGTAAACTTCAATCGGGGGCCGGGAACCTCGTTAAGGGCCGCCAAGGTGGTTTTCCCATTGGTTATTGCGTAACGGCCGAGCTCGATCTGGGCGAACACTTTGATGATGCAGCCGATTATGATCAGCCAAAGAAAGTCGAAATGAGCCTCGGCTCCTGTTCTCGTGGTGGCAATCAGTTCTCCCGAGCCCACGATGGAACCGGCCAGAATCAAACCCGGTCCGACGTTGCGCAGGATGCCGATCGACGTAGTCGGAGCATCGCGAACTTCGGATTTCCCAGCTGCTTCAGTATCGTTCATCATTTACCTTTCGTTCCGAGTTAGTGAATGCGTCAACGATCGATCATCGCCAATCGTCCGCCCATTTGGAGGTTTCGTAATGGCTTCGAATTCGCCATTCCCGCAGGTTGCTCAACAACATTTCCTTGGTATTTGAATGATTGGGGTCATCCCATAGGTTGACGTACTCGCCGGGATCATTGGCTAGGTCGAAAAGCTGCCCGAACGGTTCGTCCAGAAAGTGAACGAGCTTCCACTCCGTGCTCCGAATCATGGTCATGAATTCGGAGTCGGTGAATATAAGGTCCTTGGCTTGCTCGGCGTATAGATAATCACGACCCGTCCAGTTAGGATCGCTTTCGAGAGCCGGTAGAATGCTACGGGCTTCAATCGTTTCCGGTAATGTTGCACCGGCTAGCTCGAGAATCGCCGGCCCGAGGTCCATCAGTTGTACGAGGTCTTCCACCTTGCGACCGCCTTTGAAACGTTCGGGCGAATGAACGATCAGGGGAACTCGAGTGATCTGCTCGTACATCGTCCACTTCTGGCTGTGTCCGTGATCCGTTAGGTTGTCGCCATGATCACTAGCGAAAACGATTACCGTGTTATCCAGTTCACCTTTGTCTTCCAGCGCCTTCATTATTTCGCCCACTTTTTCGTCTATCATGGTTACGTTGGCCAGATAGTGGGCTCGTTGACGTCGCCGTTGCTCCTCGGTGGGATTCAGCATGTGGACAACGGAGTCGTGATCAATCTCCGCGTTGTGAAGGCGCATGGCCTTGAAAGGAGGAGGTTGCCCGTCAAGGTCCTCTTGCTTGACCGGATCAAGAGGAATGTCCTTATCCTCATAGAGCTCAAGAAAACGGGGAACAGGGTCGTATGGGGGATGCGGTCCCGGGAAGCCGACCTCGAGAAAGAAAGGCTTTTCACTTTCGTATTCGTCCAGCCATTGGAGGGTGCGGTCGGCAACGAAAAAATCCGAATGAGTTTCCTCGGGTAGTTCCCAAAGAAAGGCCCCGAGACTCTCCCGATAGTCTTCTCGTTCGCGATAGGTGATTCGCTTTTGTTTCTCGAAGCCACGTCCTTCGATATATTTTTCCCAATCGTCCTTGAACTCGGCTCCCTCAAGAAAACGATCCTTGTTTTCCACCACGATTCTCTCGTGAAAACCGCAAGGAGTCGTAAAGGGCCAAGTGTGCATCTTGCCGACATTGGCGCAGTGGTAGCCCGCATTCGCCAAGTTTTCGACCCAACTGCGAGTCCAGTTGTCGGCATTTTTTAGTATCCCCGTAACATGAGGATATTGCCCCGTGAACAAGCTGGCGCGTGAAGGGGCGCAGGAAGCCGCCGTCACATGGCATTGAGTAAAGGCTACGCCCTCATTCACTAAACGGTCCAGATTCGGAGAGATTACATGAGGATGTCCCAAGGCGGCAATCGTGTCGTGCCGTTGCTGGTCGGTGAATAAGAAAACGATATTGGGGCGTTTGGACATGGAAGGTCGATTTTTGAAAAAAACGGCGTTGTGGACCTAGCCGAAATACTTCCTGTAGGACTCGATTGTCTGACGCGCAGCAGCTTCAGGATCGGGCCAAGCGAAGGCCTCGGCGGAAACACAACCCTCGTAACCGAGGCTTTTCAGGGTTTCCGCAATAGGGCCCATCTCGGTGTGACCACACCCAACGGGACGACGGTTGCTGTCGGCGAAATGAACATGTCCGATATGCCGAGCCCCTTCTCGCAGAGTAGCGGAAATGTCGGCTTCTTCAATGTTCATGTGAAAAAGGTCGGCCAAGAGTGTGACGCCCTTGGTGGAAAGGCCATCCAGAAAGTCCGCCGCCTCGTTGAAACGATTGAAGAGGTTCGTTTCATATCGGTTGAGGGGTTCGTATATTAACTTAACGCTGGCTGCCGCCGAGGTCTCTCCCAAGTCCTCCAGAGCCTCAGCAAGCCAACCTAGAGCCTCTTCGCGAGAAACGTCGCCACTATGAGAGCCCTGCATCGAACCGATGATTGCAGGAGCTCCGAATCGTGCCCCGAAAGCGATCATCTCTCCGATGAAAGCCCGAGCTTGTTCCCGGATGTCTTTGCTTGGGTCGGTCAAGGACAGCCCGCGCAACACCTTGCCGGCCCCGGTGCCTACTGCGCCAATGGTCAAGTCGGTTTCCTCTAAAAGCGACTCGATTTCTCCCGGATTTCCCGCCTCGGGTCCCTCTGTGAAGAGCTCCACGGAATCGTATCCAAGCGCCGCAGCGCTCCGGAAGCTTTTACCCAAATCGTCCCAAAGAATCCACGGGCCACCCCGCAACGCCGAGACTAAAGATATAGTTACGCAAGATTTCATAAAAGAAATCAGCTACACTAGGCAGAAGCAGTCCCTGCCTACGAGAAAAATACGTGGGGAAGGGCAGGAATCAGACTGGAACCGGAAGAGATTGGGGGATCAAGCCAATCCGGGTCCTGCTCGGATTCCTCGGGCGGGTTGGGCTGCTCCGGGCGCCGGAGCAGGAGCGGGGACAGGCCGTTGCAATTCCCGAATTTGCCGATCTTTCTCAAGGCGTTGCTGCTGTCGGTCGAGAAACTGCCTGCGAAGACGATCTTGATCTGCAGGAACCAGATTCGGTGACAAAGGATTGATCTTTTTGCCGGTCGGGTCGGCGGGTTCGTTAGCGAAGGGATCATTCGGGTCTGCGGGTGCAGGTTGTTGGCCCGGGACTTGAGGAGCAACCTGAGGCGCTAATCCCGGAGCAACTTGGCCCGGGGCTCCTATGCCGGGAGCAAATGGTGAATTTTCAAGTCCGGGCGCTCCGGGAGGGAGTAGAAACGGACCACCTGGCACGGCATTGGGGTTGACCGCACCTGGGTTGACCCCGGCTCCCGGAATAGGTGTGTACTTAGGTATCAAGGGATTCGCAATACCTGCGAAAGGATCTCGAAAAGAGGGTTGTCTCCGCGTCATGCCAATTGGCAAAAGGTCTCCGGACGCACCTGTGACCAAGGGAGCCATGTAGTAAAATCTTCGGTGTGGTTTGTATCTCTTGTCGTTGAGGTTTGGGACGAAAACGTTCGGGTTCGTAGGAGAGGGAACGTAACCTTGGGCTAGCAATTTCTCGATAGTGCCTCCTCGAGGAAGCACGGCTCGGCCATTTATTTGAATGGCAGTGGGTAAGCGACCTACGTCCATGTAGCCTGTTTGTCCTCCTCCGATTGCGGGAGGCAGGCGGGGCGTCTGCTTACTCGAACGGTTGGCGGCGACCAAGACCGCACAAGAGACGGCGTACAGCGCGAATGCAAAGAGCAAGTTCATGTAAATAAACTAAGAACACTTTGAGCCATTCGTCAAACAATACGTGATTTTTTTAAAAAAAATCCTCCCAAAACAAAGAAAGCCAAGTTACATTTAGCTCTTGTTTTTACGGTGTTTTACCGCCAATCAGAGTTTGTCCAAAATGTTTCATTCACTCCCTCTTAATCAAGACCACCATGAAATTCATAAGCTATTCCTTGATTCCGGCATTAGCCTTTTTCATCAATTTGCATGCAGCCCCTTCCCAGGAGGATGCAGCCGATCCCTCGAAAGTCGATGCAGACTACGCCATACAGGGAGAATACACGGGAACCGTGAAGGGGGAGGACGGTGACAAGAAGCTCGGGTGCCAAGTCGTGGCTCTAGGTGATGGCCAGTTTACGTCCAGGGGCTTCGTCGGCGGTTTGCCGGGAGAAGGATGGAACCTCAACAAGGAGGAAATGGTGAAGGGCTCAACAAAACCGGACGGAGCTATTGTCTTTGCCAACGACAAGCACCGAGGCATCATACGGGACGGGGTCATGCTTGTGGAAACCTTAGACGGTAAGGGCATCGGCGAGCTGAAACGCATCGTCCGCAAGAGTCCCACGCTGGGAGCCAAGCCACCCAAGGGCGCGGTCGTCCTCTTCGACGGAAAGACGCATGGGGCCGACCTTTGGAAGGGTGGACGGCAAACCGAGGATGGTCTTCTCATGCAGGGCTGCACCAGTAAGCAAACCTTTGGCGACTTCAAAATTCACATTGAGTTTCGCACACCCTACAAGCCCAAGGCTCGTGGACAAGGTCGCGGGAACAGCGGTTTCTATGCCCACGGACGCTACGAGGTGCAAGTGCTTGATTCCTTTGCCCTCGACGGCAATCACAACGAGTGCGGCGGCATCTACTCCACCAAACCTCCCCTCCTCAATATGTGCTACCCGCCACTCACGTGGCAGACCTACGACGTCGATTTCACTGCCGCCAAGTTCAAGGACGGCAAGAAGACGGCAAACGCATTCATGACCGTGCAACACAACGGTGTGCTGATCCATGACAAGACCGTCTGTGACCACTCCACTACCGCTTCCCCGATGAGAGAAGGCCCTGAACCCGGCCCGGTATACTTTCAGAACCATGGTAACCCCGTCCGTTATCGTAACGTCTGGGTGGAGAAGAAGTGACTTTTCTTAAACGGACAAATCGCTGCCTTTGCGCACTGGCTCTTCTTTTGGCCGCAGGCTGCGGAAAGAAGGAAACAGAAGAAACTCCACCCACCCCCGACGAGAGTTCGGCTGCCAAAGCTCCCATTGACGAGACACCTCCTGCCGCAACCGGTAAGCTTCCGGTCCCGCCCGCCCCTCCTGATTTTACGCCACCTCCGCCTCCCACAGGCGTCCCGCCCGGCTTGGATGGGCCTTCCAGTCCGAAAGTGGCGGAGTTGCAAGCTATTCTCCGAAAAGCCAATCCTGCGTACCAAGGACAGGGCAAGTTTCGCGAGGAAAACGGAGAAATTGTCGCTGCCGAGCTTGCGAACTGCAACTTGAGCGACCTCTCGCCCTTGAAAGGCTTGAGCCTGTTCGGCATGGATATCAGTGGAAACCCCGTTCGAGAAATACGTCACCTCAAGGGAATGCCCCTCCGAAACTTGTTCATGGAAAACACACTTGTGACCGACCTTTCACCACTGAAAGGGGCTCCCGTCGTAGAACTTCGTTTGAACGGAACGCCTCTTCAATCGCTAAAAGGCCTGGAAGGCATGCCCGTGGAAAATTTGTATATGCTTGGAACGAAAGTGACCGACATCTCAGCTTTGGCCGGCTCCAAGTTAAGGCAACTTTGGCTGAACGAGACACCCATCTCCGACTTGGCGCCTTTGGCGGGTGCCCCCATCGTCAGTCTAACGCTTCATCGCACGCAGGTTTCCGATCTCTCCTTTATTCGAAACTTGCCCGTCATTCAGCGTCTGCACATTGCCGACACCCCGGTTACCGATCTCACGCCGCTCAAGGGCGTGCCCTTGACGAGACTGGTCTTTACTCCCGCCAAAATCGAAAAAGGCCTTGAAGTGGCCCGTCAACTTTTTGGACTGCGCGAGATTGGCACTCGTTTCGACGATCAAAGTCGCGACCTCATGCCGCCCGATCAGTTTTGGAGCCGTTTCGATAACGGCGAATTTCGCTAAGGCTTCTTGCCTAATCCCTGGCCCCGTATCCTTAAACGGGCCAATTTGGAAATTCTTAGGATTTCTCCACCCCGAACATCTTAGCAAGCTTCCACACGAATTCTTTGTCCCCAGCGAGCTTGCAGGCTCTTCTCCAATCCGCCAGATAGGTCGAGAAACTTCGAGGATCCTTTGTCTTGTGGATATTCAGGAACGCGACGGCTCCCCAGTTTTCCGGGCGTTGCTCGAACAAGGGAAGCAGTTTTGTGGCAATGGTCGTGTTCTTTTCTCGATCGGTCGGGTTCTCCTTCAGTTTCTCCTTGTTCCGCTCATACCACTCTGCCACGGATAGGAAATCGGGCCAGGCGTGCGTGTCCAGACGTTCCTGCGCATATTTTTCCAGGGCCGGGGCATAGTTCTTCCAGTGGGGGTAGGGCGGCTTCTCTTCCCATTCCTTGCGCATCCTTCTCATGGCAAACAAGGATGCCGTTTCACACAAGCTTTCCTCGAACCACTGGTTGCTTTGATCCCCTGCCTTGTATCCGCACATGATGTGACAAAATTCGTGGGAAAACTGAAAGGCGTACTGGCTCCAAAAAGTCTTGTGGGTATCCAGTCTCACGATGTACTGGCCCTCGTTCCCCCTCCGAAACAACACGATGGGTCCCGTGCGGGAGCGATCCACTATGATGGGCTTCAGTTGTTCCTGCGAAGCATGCGGCCAAAGTTGCCTTGCCGAGGAGTTCAGTACCTTGCCGATGTCGTGCAGGGAAGCCCCGCCCCAATCGGCCTTAATCACTCGGATTTCCGGAAAGCTTTTCTTTTCTTTTGCCGCCGACTTCGGCTCAATGGTGGGCACCGGGTTTGAAAGTTTTCGTACCAGAGCCTGCGAGTCGGGTTTGAGATCTGCAAGTTTGACGACAAAGTTTCGCCCATTCATGAAAAGAGTGACCTTCTCCGCATCAGCTCGGACAAATTTCGCCTTAATGGTTGTTCCGCCGCTGTTCGTCCATTCATAAAGGTTCGCTTGCCCGAATACGACATGAGTGGCGAAGAGAAGAGATAGGTGAAGCATTTTGGCGGCGTTCATTTTTTATGGAGTTTGCTTGGAATCGAGCCGAGTCTTTTGATGGTTATGCCCTAAGGTTTACGGGACTCGTATGGTCGGTTTACCCTTCAACCAATCCAGAGAGATGAAGAACTTGTCCATTTCCAGAACCGTTTTCTCGTAATAATTTCCCTTTTTCCCCTTGTTGAAGAAGCCGTGCGGTTGGCCGGCGTAGA
>Ga0302117_10001338_pt1 | contig 11738 bp, 10 predicted proteins | sample AG5_322_MG_FD_203112 | JGI IMG/M metagenome (GOLD analysis project Ga0302117, IMG submission 203112) | Marine microbial communities from Western Arctic Ocean, Canada - AG5_32.2 | ecosystem: Environmental > Aquatic > Marine > Oceanic | place: Canada: Western Arctic Ocean | collected 2017-10-01 | reverse complement strand
TGGGGTCTAGCTGCATTTATCCGAGGCTAACGGCGCAGCCCATGAAGGAGGACTCTCTTCTCACAGGTCCACTAGAGCCAACCAACCAATGGTACGCCATAGCGAAAATCGCTGGGGTTATGATGGCCCAAGCGTATCGGCGCCAATTCGGACGAGACTACATTTCGTGTATGCCCACAAACTTGTATGGGCCCGGCGATACCTTTAATCTTCAAGATAGCCATGTTTTATCCGCTTTGATTGTGAAGGCACATCAAGCCAAGGAAGCTAACACTAACAGCTTTGAAGTATGGGGCACGGGCGGCGCTCAGAGAGAGTTTCTTTACGTCAATGATATGGCCGAGGCCTGCGTCTTTCTTATGGAACACTACTCAGCTGATGAGCCGATTAATGTCGGATATGGAGAAGACATCGCCATTCGGGACGTGGCGCAGGCTGTCGCCAAGGCCGTCGGGTTTAGCGGTGCAATAACGAATGATCTCAGTAGGCCTGACGGCATGCCGCGCAAACTGATGGACTCATCAAAAATCAATGCTCTCGGCTGGCGCGCGTCGACCGGCCTAGAGGACGGGATCGCGAAGACTTACGCGTGGTATCTCGAACACGAGGCCTAAACACATTCCAAAACACTCGCCGTAGATCAATCAAACTAGTCCCCGGAACGGCTTTTCCCTTGATCAGCTAAGGCCTGGGCCGTACAAAGCCTTGCGCCATATCACTCTTTGCCCGGAGGGACCGGACCACCGGCATGCAGATTTACCTCCCGATCGCCGAGATGTCGGTGAATGTTTTGCTAATCCTAGGCATGGGTGGGCTCGTCGGTATGTTGTCTGGTCTATTCGGTGTTGGTGGTGGGTTTCTCATGACCCCCCTTCTCTTTTTTGTTGGCGTCCCCCCCGCCGTAGCTGTGGGCACCGAAGCCAATCAAATTGTAGCCAGTTCTGTCTCCGGAGTTCTTGCCCATTGGCGCAGAGGCAATGTCGATCTACGCATGGGCGCTGTCCTTACTGTAGGGGGCCTCATCGGCTCCACATTCGGCGTGGCCCTGTTCTCTTTCCTCCGCGAACTTGGCCAAATTGAACTGGTGATCTCGCTCTCATATGTCGTTTTTCTTGGAGCCATCGGTGGGCTGATGTTTTATGAAAGCGTCAAAGCCATTCTGAAACGACGCGGTGCGCCAGTAGACCGTAAAACAAGCTCTACCCGTGGGCCAGGCCGACACACCTGGATGCACGGCCTGCCGTTCAAAATGCGGTTCCGTAAATCAAAGCTCTATATTTCAGCCCTATTACCTCTCGCGATCGGATTTGTGGTCGGCATCTTAGCGGCTATTATGGGCGTCGGCGGTGGCTTCGTTATAGTCCCCGCCATGATTTACCTTCTTGGAATGCCGACACAGGTCGTAATTGGCACTTCGCTCTTTCAGATCATTTTCGTAACAGCTAATACAACCTTTTTGCAGGCAACGATTAACCAAACCGTTGACGTCGTCCTCGCGCTTCTCTTGCTCATAGGGGGTGTAACCGGCGCGCAGATTGGGGCGCGGATGGGTGCCAAACTCCGCGGTGAACAATTGCGCGTCTTGCTCGCGATGATCGTCCTTGGTGTTTGTTTTAAATTGGCTTTCGATCTTGTCGTGACGCCCAGCGAACCATTTTCGTTTGGTGGTTTCGGCGAATGACGGCCCGGATCGTAGCGCTTGCCTTCCTCTTTGGACTCGGCATGTTCCGAACGGTAGATGCGCAAACCGTTCCGTTAGTCGCTGATCTATCAAACCATCTTGTTGCCATCACAACAGGCTTTACGGGAACGGACGTTTTGCTCTTTGGGGCGACAGATGGCCCCGGGGATGTGGTCATCGTTGTTCGCGGCCCTTCAAAAGATGTCACCATTCGACGCAAAGATCGTGTTGGGCCTATTTGGGTAAACTCGGATGCTTTGGCATTTAGAGATGTTCCATCGTTCTATCATGTCGCAAGTAACCGAGACATTGCGGAGTTCACGTCAAAGCGCGTGCGCGCCTTATACGAAATCGGTGTGGAGAATCTAAAACTAAAGTTTGTCGATCCCCGCCAGCCTGACGGCGTTCAAAAAGAGTACGCAGACGCGCTAATCCGACTCAATGCAGATCGCGGCCTGTACAATCTAGAAAATGGGAAGATCTCGCTCTTAGCGAACAGACTCTTCAGAGCACAACTGCATTTCCCAGCTAATGTACCGACGGGACCTTACGAAGTTGGAATCTATTTGTTTAGAAATGGTGACGTTGTTAGCGGTGAATTTGTTCCGCTAATTATTTCAAAAACTGGAATTGGCGCTGAAGTCTATGACTTCGCACACAACTTTGCCCCGCTCTATGGTATCCTTGCCATCATTATTGCCGTCCTTGCCGGTTGGGCCGCAGAAGCCGCGTTTAGGCGAAGGTAGGGGGCAATGGTAAATAAACCAGACGTCAATCAAGGTTACCATCGGTCCTTTCTACTCGTTGTCGATTTTTCATCGGAACTCGGCGCTGCACTGCGCTTTGCTTGCCGGCGCGCCCTACACACAAACGGAAGCGTCGCCTTATTCCATGCTGTCGAACCGTCAGATTTTCATCACTTTGCGTCCATCGCTGGTCTAATGGAAACAGAGGCGCGGTCTGAAGCCGAGAAGCTGTTACAGCGTGTAGCCGCAGATGTTCAACGCCTTACTGGTAAAATGCCGAGCCTCTTTCTGCGCGAAGGCGACACTAATGAACAACTCCTGGCTGTGCTTGATGAACAGAAAGATATTTCGGTCCTTGTGCTCGGGGCGGGGACGGGAGAAGAGGGTCCTGGACCCCTAGTTTCTGCCCTTTCTGGACGTTTAGCAGGCCAAATCACGCTTCCGGTGACAATTGTTCCTGGCAACCTGACAACCGAAGAGATCGACGCCCTGACCTAGAACTGAGTTTAAATCACAGACTCTCTCTGATTTGGCCCTTGAGACTAGACAGAATTAGTCCTAATTAACATCAACAGAACCTCATTCCATGTCAGGATTACACCTATGTTTATTCAGACTGAGCCGACACCTAACCCGGCGACCTTAAAATTTCTTCCCGGTCGCCCAGTCATGGAGTCTGGTGTCGCAGACTTCACAACAATTAAGGATGCACAGCAATCTCCACTCGCGAACAGCCTCTTTAATGTTGAAGGCATTACCGGCGTCTTTTTCGGAACTGATTTTATCACCGTGACGAAAACAGATGACATGGAGTGGCAAGTGATAAAGCCCCTCGTGCTAGGTGCGATCATGGACCATTACACATCAGGCCATCCATTGCTGTTAGATGGAGCGTCCAGCGCCGCCGAAGAAGAAATATTTGATGATGCTGATGCGGACCCTGACGTCATTGAGCAGATCAAAGAGCTCATTGAAACACGGGTGAGGCCAGCTGTGGCACAAGATGGTGGAGATATCATATATAAGGGCTTCAAAGGTGGAACGGTCTTTCTTCACATGCGCGGCGCCTGTGCAGGTTGCCCAAGTTCAACAATGACGTTGAAATCAGGCATTGAGAACATGCTGCGGCATTACGTTCCAGAGGTAACCCAGGTCGAAGCCGTAATGTAAATTGACCTGTCGTTCTCTTAAGTCACCCATTGTCACCCACCTTCGCTCTTATAAAAACTTTTGCATTGGCCCCGCTTGGAGGCCTGCGGGCGCTTTACTTTAAGACGCGTAAGAGTCCGCTAGAAGCGGAAGCTATGCTTGTTAGCATCATTCTGATGGCTGCTGCCATTCAGGACCAGAATAACTCGCCTCGAAAGACCGACGGTCGCATCATTATTTCTGGTGATGCTCTTAAACCCAATGCGTTGGAAAAAACTTTTTCCAGTTTTGAGTATTCACTTGCTGGTGTGCGCTCTGGTGACGTCGCTGTGCCCCGGCTCATCGTGTCTTCAGTGCCGAGCAAACTTAAAGACATTCGTGTTATCGACCGCCGGAAACGCTTATTCTTTAGAATGATTCTCCCTCTCATTCTAACGGCCAATGAAAGCATCCAATCCGAGCGAGTTCGCTTACTGAAAATCGATGCGGCCATGAACGCACGCAGTGGTGGAGAAAGCGACATGATTCCAGGTAACATTCTTTGGGTCAAAGATCTCTCAGCCCAATACGGTGTCGACCCATTAGAAGATGATTTGAGTATGGCGGAATTAATCAGCTTCTTGAAGCTCAGGGTTGCGCCTATTCCCGCCTCTTTAGCCCTAGCCCAAGCCGTCGAAGAAAGCGCTTGGGGAACGTCCAGATTCGCACGCGAAGGCAACGCACTTTTCGGGCAATGGGTCTGGAATGAGGATACGGGCATCGTACCAAAAGAACAGCGCGCAGGGCAGGCTTACTCTATCCGGGCATTTGATGCTCCTTTGGATTCCGTGAGAGCCTACGTAAGGAATTTAAACACGCATTGGGCTTACTCCAGCTTCCGTGAGCAGCGCGCTGAAATGCTTAATTCAACCAAAAAAATGGACGGCTGGGCCTTGGCGCTAACTTTGGAAAGATATTCAGAGCGGGGGGAGGGTTACGTTGAATCTTTGCACACCATCATGCGGGTCAATCATTTACAGTCTCTCGATGATGCAGAGCTTGTAACGCCGGATACCATGAAAAACGGCTAGCACAAGTTAGGCTGATCTTACTCGTCCGGTCTAGCGGTAGCGTAGATGAACCGCCACGCCTTCAGTTTTTAAAGCCGTAACCATCCGCCCGCTAAACGAATACCACCACTCGTTCGTCTCTGGTAAATTAGAACGTAGTGTACAGTTCACACGAACTCTTCCCGAGCGAAATGCCGGCGACAAAAGGGGTCACTTACGCCTGCTGTGCTTCAGCTTTGGTTAGGTGTGCACCGGAAGAGCATAAGTTACGCCCGCGGTGAGAAGCCTATCGCCTCGTACGCCTCGGCAAGAACCGGTTCAGCCAAACTGGTCGCTTTTTCTGCGCCACGCGCCAGTAAACGATCAAGTTCAGCCGGGTCGGCTAATAACTCTGACATACGGCTAGCAATAGGGCCGAGGACGGAGACAGCTAGCTCAGCTAGCTTCGGCTTGAGCGCGCCAAACCCTTGGCCTGAAAATTCCATGATCACATCTTCAACGGAACGATCGGAAAGGGCGGCATAGATATTAATCAAATTGTTTGCTTCAGGGCGGCCTGCTAGGTCGTCTTTGGAGCCAGGAAGGGCATCAGGGTCGGTTTTCGCTCGCCTGATCTTATCTGCGATGACGTCAGAGCTATCTGTCATGTTGATGCGGGTCATATCGGAGATATCTGACTTTGACATTTTTCGTTGGCCGTCACGCAAGCTCATAACGCGGGTTCCAGGCCCCTGAATAACCGGTTCGGGCAAGGGAAAGACGTCTTTCCCGGTGTCGACATTAAATTTTTGGGCGATGTCACGTGCAAGTTCCAGATGTTGTTTCTGGTCTTCTCCGGTCGGAACATGACTAGCCTTATAGGTCAAAATGTCTGCCGCCATGAGGTTCGGGTAAACCATCAAACCCGACGACGCTTTTTCTTTATTTTTTCCAGCCTTATCTTTGAATTGGGTCATACGGTTGAGCCAGCCAAGGCGGGCGACACAATTAAACACCCACGCCAATTGCGCATGCGCTGGAACATGGCTCTGAATGAACACCGTACTTTGGTTAACATCAATACCAGAGGCAATCATCCCGGCCGCCACTTCACGGGAGGACTGGGCAATGTCACCTAGGTCCGGCCAAACAGTAATGGCGTGCAAATCAACAATACAAAAAAGACATTCATAGTCGTTCTGCATCGCCACCCAGTTTTTTATCGCGCCAAGGTAATTGCCAAGGTGCAGATTGCCCGTGGGCTGGATGCCAGAGAGTATACGGTTTTGAGGGAACGCCATGTGTCACGCCGCTGAATTGAATGAAGACTAAGATGCGGGGATAGCCCAGCGTTTCTTTAGGGTCAAGCAATCGGCGCTTGATATTTTTGCTAGGTGCGACGCAAGCTTCTGAGATCACTGCGTGCCGCACCGCCTGTCGCAAATAAGGTGCCGCCATAAACAACAACCCCACCGCCTATGAGAGTAGCCAAGCCCAGAGACCGTGGCAATTCTGGCCCTGCCGCTACTCCTGAAACCCCAAAAAGCGGCCCGTACATTACGGTTAAAATAACAAGACCAATCCATACCGCCGCACCCATGGATGCGCTTGCAAATAAAATTCTTGGTAGGCGCTTTAAGAGTCGATCATCTGGGACAAAGTGTCCCCTCCGATATAGGACGCTACCAAGAAGGCCCGCATTAAGCCAAGCAGATATAGCGGTGGCTAAAGCAATTCCAACATGTCCCATAAACCGCATAAGAATAAGGTTTAGGGCGACGTTCACAAGCATCGCCGCAGCAGAAATTTTAACTGGCGTCGCCGTATCCTGGCGGCTAAAGAAACCTGGCACTAGCGCCTTAATCAATACGTAGGCTGGCAATCCAGCGGCAAAGGCTGCCAGTGCAGCTCCGACAGCTTCACGGTCAGAAACCGTAAACGCACCCCGTTCATATAACGCGGCTGCAATCGGGTGCGCCAGAATCAACAGGCCCACAGTGGCCGGCAGAGTGAGAACCAGGCTGATTTCGATTGCCCGATTCTGAGCTTGAAGAGCCTCTTCCGGATTATCGCTTTGAATCGATCGCGATAGCATGGGCAGCAACGCGATCCCGATCCCAACGCCAATCACACCGAGCGGTAACTGATTCACCCGGTCCGCATAGTACAGCCATGAGACGGCACCTACCGCGACCAGGGTCGCTATGATCTTATCGACCAGAAGGTTTAATTGATAAAGACTGGCGCCAAAGACAACAGGCAGAATGCGCTTAAGTAACTGACGCACCCGAGGAGATAGCCGTGGCCTGATAAGGCCGAGGGGCATGCCGGCGGCGCGCACGTGCCATGCCAGCCAAGCAAGTTGGATGGCGCCCGCGAGCCCCACACCCCAGGCCAAAGCCGTGGACGCATCCATACCTGAGGACAACGCGAATAATACGGCAGAAATCAAAGTCAGGTTCAAAAGAATAGGTGTCGCCGCAGCAGCAGAAAATCGATCCAGCGCGTTCAGAACGCCTGACTGAAGAGACACCAGAGAGATAAAAAATAAGTACGGGAATGCAATTCGAGCCAGATCTGTTGCGCGCTCCATTTGCCCGGGTATCTCGCTAAATCCTGGGGCTATTGCATACAAAGCGATAGGCATAAAAACCATCACCGCCAGCACAAATATAAAGAGTGTGGTCGCCAACACTGCAAAGGATTGCTCAGCAAACCGCAGGGCCTTTTCACGCCCCTCCTTCTCTAGGATTTCGGAGAATATAGGAACAAACCCGGCCGAGAACGCCCCCTCCGCAAACAACCTTCGGAACAAGTTAGGAAACTGGAAAGCAATCAAGAAAGCATCTGCTGTAAGCCCGGCACCCAGGACACCCGCAATAAGGATGTCTCGCACAAACCCTGTCACGCGGCTGATCAAAGTCATGCCGCTGACGGTCGCAAAGGCGCGGAGGAGTGATTTTCTAACTGCCATGGGTAAAGTTTATATCACCCGCGCCTCACGGCATAGAGATGACGATACTGCGTACAAAAATAGATGCCGGTCTATTCTACAGCAGTCGACTGAACAGCTATAGGTTTTAAGCGAAGAACCGAGAAATCGTCGGGAACGCCGATGGCCTTGCTAAGGGCCTCACGGATCTGGCGTATCTTCGCTTCGTTCTCGACCTTCATACCAAAAATATCTTTGACATAGAAAACATCAACGACGCGTTCTCCATACGTGGAAACGTGGGCTGAGCCTATTTGCAGTGCCAAGTCGGAAATGACCTTAGTGATATCAAACAAAAACCCGGCCCGGTCATGCCCGTTTATTTCGATAACGCTAAAAAATTTAGAGGCGGCGTTATCAATAATAACGCGGGGCGGGGCCTCCAAGGCCTCGGCGCGACCTGCCCGTCTGGCCTGGACGTTTTTAAGTTCGCGATCCAAGCGGATGCGCCCCTCAAATGCGGCCACGACACGAGACTTAATTCTATTGAGTTTGGTTTCGGCCGTTAAAACGGTGCCGTCGAAGTCTTGTACAGTAAAAGTATCTAAAGCCATGCCGTTAGAGAGCGTCAGAATTCTTGCGTCGACGATAGAAACGCCAGAGAGCGCTATGGCGCCTGCGATCTTAGCAAACAGGCCGGGATGGTCTGGTGCATAGACCATCATTTCCGTACCGGCATTAAATTTATCAATTACGAATTCAATTGCTATGTCTTGGGCACTGTTCTTAGTAGATCGTATAAATCGGGCATGTCGTTCGTGGGTATCGACGTCATATGCCACCCAGTACGATGAAAAACCAGCCCCTACAAAAGCGTCGCGACTTGCAACGGGCCAATCAGACAGTCGTTCAGCCAACGCCTCTCTCGCTCGGCCCGCGCGCGCATCCACCGTCGCTGTCGAATAGACTCCGGACATGCGTTCTTCCGCCCGGTTATAGAGATCGCGCAAAAGTGCCGCTTTCCAGTCGTTCCAGACCTTCGGGCCAACGGCGCGAATATCAGCGCAAGTTAATACTAATAAAAGTTTCAGACGTTCTGGCGATTGCACAGCCGCACAAAAATAGACGATGGTTTTTGGGTCATCGAGATCCCGCTTAAACGCCGTATTGCTCAATAATAAATGCTGCCGAACGAGCCAACTAACGGTCTCTGTCTCTTCATCTGTCAATCCGAAACGAGGACAAAGCGTAAGCGCGATATCCGCGCCAAGCTCAGAGTGGTCGCCGCCACGACCTTTAGCAATGTCATGCAAAAGAACCGCGGCGTACAGGGCGCGACGCGATTGAATTTTTCCGACAATCTCCGAAGCAATGGGAAGCTCACCTTTCAAAGCCCCACTCTCAATTCGGTGCAGAATGCCGATGGCCCGGATCGTGTGCTCGTCCGTCGTATACACGTGGTACATGTCGAACTGCATTTGAGCGACAACGCGACCAAAATCGGGCACGAACCGACCAAATACTCCAGCCTCGTTCATTCGGCGCAACATTGATTCTGGACCTTTCACGAAGGTCATAATGTCTACAAACAGGCGGTTTGCCTCAATATCATCACGAATATTATTTACTAAGTGCAGGTTGTGAGTGATGAGCTCTAACGCATATGAGTGCAGGTCGAACCCATTTTCTTGGGCGACATGAAAAATTCGAACGAGCTTTACCGGGTCTTTGACAAAAGCATCATCGTTGCTAACCGTTATCCGCCCACCCTCAATAGCAAACCCGTCAGGTGCTTTGCGCCGAAAGACTGCTGGAAGGCGGAACAAAGGTTTGCGACGCTCTTTCTCTTCGAGAACGGCGGAGATGATACGGGTCAGGTCCCCGACATCTTTGGCGATTAAAAAGTAGTGTTTCATAAATCGCTCGACCGCAGAGCCACCAGCGTGGTCCGTGTAACCCATAAGCTCTGCAAGCCGGGGCTGTAGATCGAACGTCAGCCGGTTATCAACGCGACCAGTGGCATAGTGAATATGGCACCGAACAGTCCACAGGAAGTCGTAGGCTTTCAGAAAACGTGACGCCGCAACGCTATGGATGATTTCGAGGTCTACTAAATCTTGAACGGTTGACACACCGTAAAGATATCGGGTGATCCAATACAAAGTGTGTAAGTCACGTAAACCGCCCTTGTCTTCTTTTACATTTGGCTCGAGCACATACCGGCTATCACCCAGCCTTTTATGGCGAGCGTCACGTTCGGACAGCTTAGCATCGACAAAAGCGATGCCTGTGCCTTCAACCACGTCTGCACGAAAATGTGTCTGTAAATCATGCGCGAGGTCTTGGTCTCCCCAAATCCAACGGGACTCAAGCAAAGCGGTTCTGGTCGTCATATCCGCCATAGCTTGTTTTATATTTTCGTTGACCGTGCGCACTGAATGACCAACTTTGAACCCAAGGTCCCATAGTACATACAGCATGTACTCCACTAGGTTTTCAGTGAACGGTGTTTTTTTGTAGGGCAGGAGAAAAAGAAGGTCGAGATCAGACCCTGGTGCTAACTCGCCGCGGCCGTAGCCACCGACCGCCATCAGGCTTAATCTCTCACCTGTGGTCGCAACGCCGCGCTTGAAGACCCGCACTGTTGCGAAGTCAAATAGCGCGCGCAAAATTTGATCCGTCAGATACGAGAGTTCAACGACCGTTTCTGACCCTACCCCCTCACCACTTTCTAGACGTCTACGCGCTTCTGCGCGCCCAGCTTTCAACGCGGAAGATAGCTCGTCTATTAATATAGGGCGAACGGCTGAGTTGGCGACATCTGAAGAAAGACGCTCGTCCAACCGCTCCGATATGGCGCGACGACTTATCAGGCTGCGGGGAGAGCGAACGTTTGTCACCGAAGGGCTTTCAACAACTTATCGACAGTTGGTTTTGGGGTAATCAAGGTCACATTGCTTATACAGCTATGGCGGCGTCACTCCAGATCGTCGCGCAACCATCTACTGGTATTTTTACAATCCGCCCCCTGCTCTTCTGAGGAATGACAGGCGGGATAAAGGCTGAACTGCTTGTTGACCCACCGAGCGCTCCCGGACCCATGATGCCTTCAAAACAAAAGCTTGCCCTTATCCGCGCATTGAGAATGGTTAAGGCTTCGAGGGCCCCAGCCTGACCTATGAATAAAACAACCAAAACAATAGCTGTCCTAGGCCCCGCCATTGCATATACATCATTGACCCAGGGGTAACCGAAGAATGCCAACGCAACGCTAAACGCACAGCCGATGATGCTGATACAACACATAAAGTTCAGAATGCGGGCGGTGGCTGGGGGGCTCATACGGTCTTCATTAAAGGCAAAGGCCATGATGGAGCCCCTATAATGGTTCAAAAATCAGGAATACATTTGCATAAACTATAGCATTAATGAGGGTTAAGTGTCCCTATCAGCTAACAAGCCTCTTACACGATACAACGCGTCTAAAGCTTCTTTTGGCGTCATCTCATCCGGCGCGAGTGCCGCTAACGCCTCCTCTACTTGAGATGCACCTACTTGCGGGGAATGCGACGCCGTACTGCGAGAAGTAAGCGCAAAAAGCGGCAAGTCTTCTGCAAGCCTGCCTGCATTTCCGGCCGCCTCCCCGCTCTCAAGTTGTTCAAGAACCTGTTGTGCTCGCGTAATCACTTGTCCGGGCAACCCAGCAAGTTTGGCAACATGGATTCCATAGGACCGGTCGGTTGCTCCTGGAGCAACTTCATGAAGAAATACAATATCACCATGCCAATCCTGAACCTTCATATGGTGTGGCTCGAGACGGTCCATATTCTCAGCTAATGCTGTCAATTCATGGTAATGCGTCGCGAACAAGGCACGACAGGCGTTGCCATCATGAAGGTATTCGAGCGTTGCCCAAGCAATAGAGAGGCCATCAAAAGTCGAGGTTCCCCTACCTATCTCGTCCAGTATGACGAGAGAGCGAGATGTTGCTTGATTGAGAATAGCCGCTGTTTCAACCATCTCTACCATGAACGTCGACCGACCGCGGGCTAGGTCATCTGCCGCTCCAACGCGAGAAAATAGGCGATCCACCACACCAATCGTCGCCGCACCTGCAGGAACGAAAGATCCGATTTGGGCTAAAATTGCGATCAGCGCATTCTGACGCAGGAAGGTAGATTTACCAGCCATATTTGGCCCGG
>Ga0302117_10001334_pt1 | contig 11760 bp, 10 predicted proteins | sample AG5_322_MG_FD_203112 | JGI IMG/M metagenome (GOLD analysis project Ga0302117, IMG submission 203112) | Marine microbial communities from Western Arctic Ocean, Canada - AG5_32.2 | ecosystem: Environmental > Aquatic > Marine > Oceanic | place: Canada: Western Arctic Ocean | collected 2017-10-01 | reverse complement strand
GACGGCACCGAAGAGATCGTCCGCGGCAGTGTCTACAGTGAGACGAACAGCAATGATAGACGTGACAGGTTCGAAGCCGGTATTGCCGGTGTAAATGTCAGCAATGGCTGCGAGGTTGTGCAGACAGATGGCGGCGGCAATTATCTAATACCGATTCATGCGACGCAGATCTTGTTCATCACTAAGCCCGCCGAGTTCGATCTGCAATTGGACGGGAACAATCTTCCGCAATTCTTTTATAGACACTATCCCGATGGCACCCCAAAAGAGATCGCCGGCACATCTATAGAATGGGCTTGGCCCGTGATTGAACCCACAGGCCCGCTACCCAGCGTGATGAATTTCGGGTTGATTCCAAGAGAACAATCGGCGAGTGAGTTTACAGCCCATGCGTTTGCGGACACCCAAGCAAGATTCGAGATAGGTCAGGATATGTTGCGCGAGGATCTGATCAACCCGTTAATCGGAAATCCCTATGGAGTTGAATTTGGGATAACAGTCGGCGATGTGGTTTATGACAATCTCGGGCTCTACGATCGCCACAAAGCGATGATGGCATTGATGGAAATTGTGCAGTGGAATTTGCCTGGCAACCACGACATCAACTTCGCCTCTCCAGATGCAATTTTTGCTAATGAAACCTTCAAGAGTCATTTCGGGCCAACCTACTACTCGTTCAACCAGGGCAATGTGCATTTCGTGGCGCTGAACAATGTGGAATATGCCGGCGAGGGCAAGCAATTTGGTAGTTCGGGATACCGCGGATTTATTCCTGAGTACCAGCTCAATTGGTTAGAGCAAGATCTCGCCAACGTGGCAGCTGACAAACTACTTGTTATCGCGACTCATATTCCACTAATCAGCGAAGCCGATGACGGGCAGTCTGAACCCCATAGCGGACCTAATACCGAAAACTTTTCGAGATTGCTAGAAATCCTCGAACCATTTTCAAATATTTATGGCATTGCTGGGCACGACACCAGCAATAGCTGGAAGGTCGAAGTGAACCACAACCATGGCTGGCAGGGACAGCCGTGGATTGCCCATACTCTGGCCGAGGTCCGCGGCAGCGGCTGGCCCAAAGGCCTGCGTGATGCACGAGGCGTGAGGGACTCAATAATGGAGGATGGCAACCCTAACGGTTTCTATGTCTTAAGGTTTGACGGTAATGCGGTTACTCCCGATTTCATCCCCTTCCCATTCGGGCCTGATGCAGCGCAGCGACTGCGCATCACCCTCGATCCCCCCTTGTCCGAGACCGAGGGCGGCAGCATCAATCGCGGAACCGCGCAGAAAGACACGAAGGTAGTTGTGAACCTCTTTGACGGCGGAATACGAGACTCAGTATGGGCGTTCATAGATGGTGGCGACGCGCAGCCTATGACCTATACAGTGCGAACAGACCCCTTCGTCGAGAGACTCGACAGCAGATATCAGGATACGGACAGTGAATACAGCCCCGCAGCGCGCTCTGCCCATATCTGGGAAATCAGTCTGCCAGATGGATTAAGTGAGGGTTTGCATACTATCGAAATTAGAACCGAAGATGAGTTTTCTCAGCAGCGCGAAGGGGCAATGACCTTTGAGATTATTAATCAGTAGATCTAGCTATTTGAGATTGGGCAACAGTGGCATCTCGATCTTTAGTACTTGTCGCGTACTTCGTAGAATCGCCCAGAGAGTGTTGCCATCAATCGAGCGATCCCAGGCGATGCCCTGACCATTCAGCCGTGGTAGTCGAACAGTTGCGAGCCAATCTAACTCCGATCCATTCTCGGGTAGCGCCATGACGTAGACTTCCGGGTCGTCATGTCCACTAAGGTACAAATAACCGTCGCTTCCCCAGGAACCTCCCGAGTTACTCATCGGTGACATTCTTCGTAAAATTTCGGCAGGCAGCGACCAGCTTTGCAACACTTCAAAGTCGTCATCGAATTGCACCATGACGGTATTGCGCGTTTCTCCGTAGGGTTCGGTCATTCCTCTTTGTACAATGTCGTAGTTCGCGAACGCGCCCCACCACGAACCATTGTGCCGATCCAACCAGGTGAAAGACCCAAGCATAACACCGAAACTATGGCTTTCGATGTGCTTCAGGGTCGCCACATCCCACACTTCGACGGAGCTTGTCATTGGCCAGCTCGGATAATTCGAATGAGCCGAGTACAATTTGCCATCTAGGACCACGCCGCTGTCAAGATGGCTGAGGGGACTGCTCAATTGTGAGCTGTCATCCCACTGTTGTAGTGCCCTGCCCGTGTTTTTGTCATGCCGGGTTAGGCGCACATTGCTTATCGCATAGAAAGAATCTTGTCCTACCGCGACAGCCTGATAAGCATTGTCGGCATCGAACTGCCTCACGATCTTGCCATCGAATTCGGGCGGTTGAGCAGACACACTTGAAACCGCCAACGCACAAAAAAAGTGAATGACTAGGGTTGGAAATTGTTTGATCGAAAAAAGCTTCATAAGACTTCTGCCTTTAACTCAGCTGCGCAGATGGGAAGCGCCATTCACATCGATAATCGTACCGGTCGAGAATTCGGCTCCTTCGGAGGCAAGGAACAGCACGGCGTGGGCGACTTCTTCAGGCTCAGCGACACGGTTGAAGGGGCTCTGCGCCTTGATCTGCGGACCTTCAGGACCATTCAGTCTATCCGCCGTGAGCTCTGTATTAACGAAGCCCGGCGCTACTGCACCGACGAATATCTTGTACTCGGCTAGCGCTACAGCCAATGATTGACTGAGAGAATTTAGACCCGCCTTGCTGGCGCCGTAAGCCGCCTTCGTTGGCTCTCCACGAAACGCGCCACGAGACGTAATATTGACGATACGGCCGCCGCCCTGATCGATCATGTGCTTTGCGGCACAGAAACAGATGTTGGCGGGACCGATAAGATTGGCATCAATCGTTTGCCTCCACGCCTGCTGCCAATCTTCATAGTTGGTCGTTGGCAGTGGATGGTATACGCCGATGCCGGCATTGTTAACGACGATATCCAAGCGACCGAAGTGCCGCACTACATCAAATACGGCTTTTTCTACCTGATCGGGATCGGCGACATCTGCTTTAATCGCTAGGTGATCGTTTCCTTCAAGCGCGGCAAGAGTCTTATCGGCGCTGCCTTGATCGCTGCGAAACAGTACGGCGACTCGCGCACCCTTTTTAGCAAACGCGAATGCGATCGCCCTGCCGATTCCGCGAGTTCCACCCGTAACTAGTACCGTCTTATTTATAAAATCCAATCTAGTGCTCTCTCAAATGTTGCTACGACTTATGTAAAGATTTTAACAGCTAGGTTATCCCATCCATCTGCGCCAAACGCTGAACCAATTCCTCAACTCTAGTGCTGTATCCCCACTCGTTGTCGTACCAACTCACGACCTTCACCATGCGATCTTGCATTACCTGCGTCAGCAATGAATCGAAGATACTGGAGTGGGAATTGCCGATAATGTCGCTACTAACTATCTCATCAATGGAATACTGCAAAATACCTTTCATGGGCCCAAGCGCGGCTGCCTGCATTGCCACGTTTATCGATTCGACCGTGGCATCTGAGTCGAGCTCGACCACAAGGTCTACGATGCTGCCATCAGGAATCGGCACACGCATCGCCAGACCGTCCAACTTGCCAGCCAGTTCGGGCATGACTAAGCCAATAGCTTTCGCCGCTCCAGTTGAAGTCGGCACTATATTAGTAGCCGCGTTACGCGAACGTCGCTTGTCGCTAGCATGGGGCGAATCTATCAAGCGCTGACCCGAGGTATAAGCGTGCACTGTAGTGAGCAAGCCTCGACGAATACCAAAGGAATCGTGCAACACCTTCGTCAGTGGCGCGGCGCAGTTTGTCGTGCAGCTCGCGTTGCTAATAATCGTACTGGAGGGCGTGACCACATGATCGTTAACGCCGCTCACAAGCGTTGCATCGAGAGGGTCTTTACAAGGCACCGTGAGCACGACACGTTTAGCGCCGCCATCAATATGTTTCTGCAAATCCGTTAAATGCCTGAAGGCACCGGAACTTTCGATGACATAATCGACCCCCAATTCCTTCCACGGCAGTTTTGCTGGATCTCTTTCGCTCAACACCTTGAACTTGTCGCCATCGATTTCCATAACGTCGCCATCAAAGCTCACCTCACCGGGGAATACTCCATGAGTGCTGTCATACTTAAAGGCATAGGCTAGCTGATCTAGACTCGCAAGGTCATTCACCGCAACCACATCATAGTGTTTGCGTAGCTTTGCGATACGCATGATAGTTCGACCGATTCGACCGAAGCCGTTGATAGCAATTTTAGGTAACGCCATATCCCTTCTCCAAAACTGCGCTACGCCTACTCAGCCAACATTTTCTCAGTTAGCTCCCAAAGTTTCATTGCGCCTTCTTCACTCACTGCCCAGGGTGCAACATCGCAGAATCTGGGCGAGTCTTCAGTGGCAAGATTAGACACGTCGCAATCCTCGCAATAGAGGCCGCCGGTGTTGGCAAGCGCATCACAAGTTGCGGCCCACAAAGTTGTACTGCAACCCTGCGTAGTCGACTTGAACAATGCAGCAACCTGCTCGGAGATATTGCCATCGGCATCAGTCCAGCCTAGAGCCATCATCTCTTCGTTGGATAGGTGCCGCTGCAGTGGCGTAAGAATCCCGCCCGGGTGAACCGAGAACGCCTGTATACCCTGATCTCGATACTTCATGTCCATACCAAGCGCGAACAGAGCATTGGCTGTTTTCGCCTGCGCATACGCCGTCCATTTCTCGTAGTCGGCGGATTCGAAATGAATATCATCCCAGAGAATATCGCTGCGGCGATGCCCGATAGAGGAGAGGCAAACAACGCGTGACGAACCAGCGTTCAGAAGTAGTCCCCGCAATTTTTGAGTCAAGACGAAATGCCCTATATGGTTGACACCGAATTGCGATTCCCAGTTATCGCCAACCCGCGCTTCTGGGCAGGCCATAATGCCGGCATTATTAATCAACAAGTCGAGCTTCGATTCTCGGGCCGTTACCGAAGCCGCGTAGCCACGAACGCTTGCTAGATCGGCAAGGTCCATCGCATCGACAATCACCTCACCTTCTATATTCTTTAAATTCTCCTTCGCTTTGTCGGGCGTACGTACCGGCACGTAGACTTTTACACCAGCAGCAGCGAGCGCACGTGTAGTTTCCAAACCAATGCCGGAGTAACCGCCGGTTACGACTGCGACTTTTCCTGACAGGTCTTTGCCGGCCAAAATTTCCCTGGGCTCGGGCTTTCCGCTAAATCCGGAGTTCAATTTCTGCTGCACTCGTGTCGACATTTTCAACCCTCTATTTAGTGGACTGAAACGTCCCCTGAAGATAACTGTATTGCTTCTACCTTAACGGAATCTCAGGCAGCTGTGAATGTATTCATACCACCGCTAGAAACGACGGTTCCGCTGCTAGTTAGGAAATCATCCTGCATCATTTTCCGGAGCGTTTGCTCATCGCTAGCCGTGTTGGCGATAAAGCGCTGATCAGTCTCAACCAGCCTTCCAATGACTATCCCGCTCACGGGATTCGCCTTGTCGAAACAGACCGTATAGGTTTCAACCTTCGCAGCACCACTAGGTGCTTCGATAAATCCCGGGCTTGGCATAGCGTTGATCTGGGCCTGTATCTTCGCGTTTGATTCACTTTGCCATTCACCGCGTAGTGGCGTAGCAGAATAAATGCCGGTTGCGTGTTTCGATAGGCGCCCACCATTTGCTGTTATCAGTGCGTACTGCTGTGGATCGGCACGCAGCAGAGGTATTGCAGTCGCGATAGCATGCATCGAATAATTGTTTCCTGGCCCGCCGAAAAATGGCAGTCCGCCTGTTAGCGTTAGGCCTCGTGGATCGGTGTAAGACAATCCTAACGCGTCGCAAGCAACCTCAACAGCCGATGGAAAACAGGAATAAATATCGATTAAATCTATATCCTCAAGAGTTTTTCCGGCCATCTCAAACGCCTGCTGACTGTTTGCTGCAATGGCTGGCGAGGAGTGAAGATTAACTCGATCACTAACTAGCAGTTTCTCATTCGCCTCACTGCAGCCATGAAGGAAAACCCACTTGCAAGGATCGATACCAAGCTGCTTTGCCTTTCCTACCGAAGTCATCACAACAGCCGCGCCTTGGTTTACAGCATCCCGTGAATTCATAAATTTGGGATAGGGAAAACATATGAAGCGATTTTCTTTAGTAACACTAGCCAGCTCAGTTGCTGAGCGCCGCGTGCCATAGAAAGAGAATGGGTTATCCGCAGCAACATCAGTAAAGGGTGAGAACAGCTCCCCCATTGCCAACATATGCTCTTCCACAGACCGCCCTTTATCTTTTCGAATGGCGTTCTCGAAAAGAGGATAGGCGTGTATTGGCGCAATCAATCCATGAGCTATCTCATGTGCACTTGCTAGGGGCTCGCCTATACCTCGATCTTCCTGCGAGCCCGCGTCCTCTTCATGCCAATTCAACTCAACATTGCTTCTTAGTGCCAGCTGCGCCGTTCGAATCGCCTCGGAGCCGGTAAGAAGCGCCACTGATACATCGCCGGAAACTATGCGCTGCGCCATCTCGTTGATCAATTTCTGCGGCGTGTTTCCTCCGGCATTGCTGTAGATAGCGTTCGTAGGATTAGCGCCTATTTTCCTCGCTACGGCACGGGGTGGATTCTCGGCGCGACCGAACGAGGTAGCAACGCGCGGCTTCTTGTAGGAATCGGAAAATATTCGAATTACTGCAAGCGTATCTATTTCTGCCGCGAGCTTATGCCCGATACCCGTGTCAGCCAGTGCAGCCTTTGCGGCCTCAGCGGCGACACTCATCGGCGAATGTGCCAGTTCAGGGTTATCCTGTCTGTCTGTGAACTGACTGGCCCCAACTAATATTGGTGTTGAATCTAACAAGCTGAATTCCTTTCTAGCAATTAATGAAGTAGTCGACTGTTATCTGAGGGAACTGCCTCAACAAACCTGTCAGCTATCTTTGGGTCCGATCCATACGAAAGGGTTCTGTGCTAATTCCCAGAGATGACCATCGGGATCTTTGAAGTAGCCGGAATAGCCACCCCAGAATACTTTCTGCGGATTTTTTACCAACGTCGCTCCAGCGGCAACTGCCTCTTTCATCGTTTCATCTCCTTCCGCTTCGCTCTCGAGATTGTGCGCAAGGGAAAATCCACTAAACCCTTCGCCTACTCCGGGCACCATCGCGTCGATCACTAACGCTTCTCTTCCATACAGCCCCAACTAAGCTCCATTGAGAGTAGAAAATGCAACTGCCGGCGGAGATTTTAGCTGAGGAAAGCCGAGCCCATCTTGGGAAAACTTAACGGATCTCTCAATGTCGTCTACACCTAGTGTGATCATACTTATTCGTGACTTCATTATACGCTATTCTTATTTTAGATGACGTATTGGAGGCATTAGAGATCTAAATTCTACGCCCCAGCTTCCTTCTCGCTTGCTAAGTACCCAGACAGCTGGGCCGGTTAAATAATGTTCCGCGTTAGGATTAAAGCGCTCAAAACTCAACTCTACAATCACCTGATTCTCTGAGACGTTCACGACTTCGAAGTCAGCTAACTCGCTGCTATGCCAATTTTCTCTCTCGCGCATGCGCTCAAAATTCATAGTCACAATCGGCGATGCAATATCCTCTGCAAAGATGAACTGCCCTGCGCTCAACATGATTTGTGGCACATGGTTCACCTTCAGAAGCGCTGCATTGTCAGCCTCATTGAATGCTACAAAAAATTCATCAACCACAGCTATAGCCGCTAGTCGGGCATCAATCAGCACCGCCTCATCAGGCCCCTTGCTCAGTTGGCCAGGCGCACGATACTGCATTCCCCAGTGCCCCTCATTGTTTGTTACTACATAGAACATATAACCGCGACTAATCACCTCGCCAGACGTGTTAAGACGGCTGTACTCTACTTCGAAATTTACTTTTTGATCTGAAGATTGCCCAGAAGTGATCTTGTCGAATGTGCTATGCGCCCATCCTTGTTTTTTCAGCCCATCGAAATCAGTAGTGAATTGTTCTGACTCATTCGCGATGACCAAACCAAAGGGCGCGTGGGTTATGAAAGGGTAGTTCACTGTCTTCTGAATGCTGTTGTTGTCTGCCGAGTTCCATGCTTCAAGAAAACGCTCTAAGGCGGCCCAAGCTTCCATTTCTGACTCCTGATCTGGCTGAGCATTCGCCTTGGTACTGAACAATACCAACAGAACAAACGCAACAAAAAAATTTTGAATAACTCTCATCCGAAATCGCCTCTCACACTCGAGCACAGTATGGTTCTACAGGCTTATTAATCGCCCTATAACTACACCCAGCGCCTTACGTTTTTTTTATAGACGAGATATTCTTCGCCAAATTTCTCTTCCAGGTAAGCCTCTTCCTTTGCGATCACAACGTAATAGAGAAAGAAGGCGGCAGGAATAAAACTAACGAAAGTCCAGAGGCTGTTACTGGCAATTCCGATACCGATGTTTATTAGACAGAATCCAGCATAGATGGGATTGCGAGACCAGGCGTAGAAACCCGTTGTTACAATAGAGGTAGTAGGCTTCCAGGGCTCGATGGCAGTGCCAGCGCGTCTGAATGTAGCCGCAACGAGAATCACTATAGTGATGCCAAACAACACCAGCAGATAGCCGAAAATTTCAATGGATTCCGGGATGCCCAAACCCACTGGCCGCAGATATTGCAAACCCGCTCCCAAGAGGATGCAGCTCGCAAATATTGCAGGAGGCGGAAATTTAACTGCAGCGCCTTTCTTATCTTGCCTATCTTGAGTTGATTCCTTATTCAATTCGTCACTCATAGCTCACCCCACTCGATTGGATTCAACCTGATAATCAGTATATACCCAACAGGTACTGGCGTATGTCCGAGACAAACTAGTGGAATAGTCCATCCTAGCTGACAGGCCGATTACCAAAATCCGGCATTTCGAAAAGGCAAATGTTGAGCCCACGTTCAGGGTACTTGTCTGCGAATTCCGGTGCGACAGCCATCTCCCCAAGATAGGCTCCCTCAGGATTGTGCTTCTCGAAGAGTTCCTGCAGATAGTCACTACTCAGAAAAGGGCTATTTATGGTGGCGATGACTTTCGCACCCGGCGCACAAAGACTGTGGAGCTTCTTCATTACCGCGCCGTAGTTTTTTGCTGAATCGAAACTTCCACGCTGGCGCATCGGTGGGTCGATAACCACTATATCGTAGCGCCCAAACTGTTTCATTTTCCCCCAGGACTTAAACAGGTTGTGCGGGACCGACTGCACGTAGCGAAGGTCTTGCTGGTTCAGAGTATGATTCTCTTCACCCCACTTAATACTAGTTTTACTCATGTCCACGTTGGTCACCGACCTCGCACCACCGGCAAGAGCAGCTACAGAAAGCGAACAGGTATAGGCGAATAGGTTCAGTACGTTGGCATCGCGACTGTTTTCTAGCAACCAGCCACGCAGGCAGCGCATATCGAGAAACAGACCGGTATTCTGCTGCGTGCCTGGATGCACGTCGAAGCGCAGACTCCCTTCGTTTGCGACTACCGGACCTGCCGTTTTGCCATAAATGGTCTGCGCCGGAGCACCCCGTTCGAATCGGTTTTGCAGTACGATCGTCTGAATCTGTTTGAGTTCATCAGCCCGCAGCAAGACCTCCCTCAATCCTTCAATATCATCTATCTCAGCATGGGCAGTTATCAAAACTAGCGGTCGGAACCAGTCGATACAGACATGTTCGAGGCCGGGAAAGAAATGACCTCGACCATGAAAGACTCTGCGCGCATCTGGCCGATCGCTTGAGAAAAAAGCTGCTGCGGATTTTTCTATAGCTTCTAGGTTATCAAGAGTCAAAGGATCATTTCTCGGGAGTGGAGACATTTCGGTAGTAGCCGCGCAGGAATCTTAGACTAGGAAATTTTATCACTGATGACAGCAGATAACTGCGGCTTCTAATTTTTAATTTTTCTATTGTGAATCTCGACTGACGCATAGTCTGCCATAGGTTGCTGCGCTTCCAGACGCTTCAGAAATACATCAACATCGTCGAAGGGCAGATCTTTAAGCGCGGCATAGTCAATATTCCACCACTCGCTCTTCATAAGACTAACAATCTGCTCCGTAGTAAAACGCGCACGCACAACCTTACCCGGATTGCCGACCACGATCTGATAGGGCTCAACATCCTTGGTAACTACTGCATTACGTCCAATAACGGCACCGTTGCCAATCTTAACCCCAGCCATAACAACTACATTATGGGCGATCCATACATCATGACCTATGCTGGAGTAGACACAGCTCGCCTCATAGGCTCCGCTTACAGACATGCTATTGGAAACCCAATCGATCGGATGATTATCTGTAGGCTGACCAAGAACCACATTGCGACCAATAGAACAAAATCTGCCTATCGATTCGAGATGCAATATCTCGCCGCCCTCGCGCATGTAACTGTAGGCGCCCATGTGAAGTGGACTATCCGCCTTAGGCAATCGAATTTGCACATCGCCCAGTCGCGAATGCTCCTCCATGACCAAACGAGATTGCGCGCTAATATTACTGAAGTCCTGAATACGGATACCGCATCGCTTCGCCTTCAGTTTCTCGAGTCTATTTAGGATACTTGGCACTTACTCAGTAGCTCCTTTGCTTTCTTTTCGCTCTTTGTATTCGTTCTTAGCGACAACCGAGCGAGAGGCCTCGCATTCGGACTCTCGAAGAATGGACTCGCGCGGCCAACATGGCGGGACGTCTAATTTTCGCGGAATCTAACGGTGCTGCTTAAAAATTTCTACTATCATCAATAGTAGCAATAGAATCTGTTAACTATACGGTATACTGCCGGGTAATGAGTAGTGCACACGACATTTTACATTCCGTTTTTGGTTTTTCGTCTTTCCGCCCTCCCCAAGATCAAATAATCAACGCCCTTATCCTCGGCGACGATGCATTGGTTTTGATGCCAACTGGTGGCGGTAAGTCGCTCTGCTATCAGATTCCAGCACTCGTACGCGAAGGTTGCGGCGTCGTTATTTCTCCACTGATCGCATTAATGCAGGATCAGGTAAGTGCAATGCGATTACTGGGAGTACGCGCCTCCTTTCTCAACTCTACTTTGAGCGCCGCTGAAGCTAGAGAGATAGAGCGGGCACTGCTTGCTGGCGAATTGGACCTACTGTATATAGCACCGGAGCGATTCACACAGGCAAACACACTAAGACTGCTCAGAGAGGCCCCGATCTCACTGTTCGCCATCGACGAGGCTCATTGTGTATCGCAGTGGGGTCATGATTTTCGAGCCGACTACCTAAAGCTAAGCCTGCTACACGAACTGTTTCCCGAAATACCTCGCATCGCACTTACAGCGACCGCGGATGCAAGAACCCGCACTGAAATTATCAGCCGATTACAGTTAGAAGAAGCGGGTCAGTTCATCGCCGGCTTCGACCGTCCCAATATCTGCTATCGCATCGCGTTAAAACACAATGCGAAGCAACAATTCTTGAAATTTTTAAAAGACGAGCATGCGAACGATGCAGGCATCGTGTATTGCCTCTCGAGAAAGAAGACAGAGGACATCGCCTATTGGCTGCAAGAACAAGACTTCAACGCGCTTCCTTATCACGCTGGACTGCCTGCCGAGACTAGGGCGGATCATCAGAGTAAATTCCTGCGCGACGAGGGGGTGATCATCGTTGCCACCATCGCCTTCGGCATGGGAATCGATAAA
>Ga0302117_10001331_pt1:7500-11774 | contig 11774 bp, 7 predicted proteins | sample AG5_322_MG_FD_203112 | JGI IMG/M metagenome (GOLD analysis project Ga0302117, IMG submission 203112) | Marine microbial communities from Western Arctic Ocean, Canada - AG5_32.2 | ecosystem: Environmental > Aquatic > Marine > Oceanic | place: Canada: Western Arctic Ocean | collected... | reverse complement strand
CCGTAAAACCCCCCCCCCCCCCCCCCCGTATAGATAGCGAGCCAGGGTTAGATCAGTTTGATGTACGGAGCTAGGGTTAGATCCGTTTAAAATACGGAGCTAGGGTTAGATCCGTGTCATTAACTGAGCTAGGGTTAGATCCGTTTCATTAACTGAGCTAGGGTTAGATCCGTTTTTTACACGGAGCTAGGGTTAGATCCGTTCCATAAATTGAGCCAGGGTTAGATCCATTCTGGACATTTTATTTAACTATCGAAGGCGTGACAAACATTTACAGTACCAAAAACATCGATCACGGGTAAGGGATGTTTAATTTTACCCAAAACAAATCGAAAAGTCTACGGCACCAGGAGTTCCCAGGCGGTCACCCATCCAAGTACTATCCTGGCCCGACGATGCTTAACTTCCGTGATCAGACGAGAACGGGTGTATTCATCGTGGTATGGTCGTAGACTCTTGGTAATGTGAATCACGGCTATTTGTTGTTAACCAAAATGAAACTATGACAAAATACCCAAAGTTTTTTTATTAAGATAAAGGTAGGTTAGAATATAAGATTGCGCGTATTAGCGATCAGTTTTATAGCAAATCACTGGTGATATTCGTTTATTTTATAGATGTGTGGTCTTGAAAAAGACCGTTTTGTTTGAAGGGCGCCGCGAACACTTCTTACTTCGCTTTCTTCTCGGTCTTCTTGGGCAGAAGAACGGCCTGGATGTTCGGGAGCACACCACCTTGCGCGATGGTGACACCGGACAGAAGTTTATTCAGCTCTTCGTCATTGCGGACGGCCAGCTGAAGGTGACGCGGGATGATCCTGCTCTTCTTGTTGTCACGAGCAGCGTTTCCAGCCAACTCGAGGATCTCAGCGGACAAGTACTCCAAGACGGCCGCCAAGTAGACGGGCGCTCCGGAGCCAACTCGTTTAGCGTAGTTTCCTTTTCGCAGGAAACGGTGGACACGTCCAACTGGGAACTGGAGTCCAGCCCTGAACGATCGTGTCTTGGCCTTTGCCTTTGCTTTTCCTCCTTTGCCACGTCCAGACATCTTGTTAACAGATTTGTAGTATACGCGAATAGTATAACTTTAAATTCGGCAATGAAAAATCGCTTCCCGCAAATCGAATATTTGTACGAACTTGCCTGGCTCAACTTGTGTAGTTTTAAGCCAATCAGAACGCGCCGTGAAACAATGCCGAAAAGCTATTGACCAATCATAAGCGCTGCCGATTGTTCCTGGCTCACCGGTGAGCCACCCGCGTCATATAAATAGCTTCCGAAACGAGCGAGCCGTAGTTCATTCTGAATTAATTGTTCAACATGTCGGACGCAGTAGCAAAGCCAGTAGCAGGAAAGCAAGTGAAGGTCGCCAAGAAGGGCGAGAAGCGAGCGGGAAAGAAGGGCGGAAAGATCGCTGGAAGCGGCGACAAGAAACGCAAGAGGAAGAGAAAGGAATCGTACGGAATCTACATCTACAATGTTCTCAAGCAAGTGCACCCCGATGTCGGTATCTCTTCAAAGGCGATGAGCATCATGAATTCGTTTGTCAACGACATCTTCGAGCGCATTGCAGGAGAGGCCAGCAAACTGGCGAAAGTTGGAAAGAAGCAGACCATCTCGTCTCGGGAAATCCAGACTGCTGTCCGACTTCTGTTGCCAGGAGAGCTCGCCAAGCACGCTGTCAGCGAGGGCACTAAAGCGGTGACAAAATACACAAGTTCAAAATGAAGTTCATGTGGAATCCGCACAAAAAAACGGTCTTTTTCAAGACCACAACTTTATGAAATAAACGAATTTCGCTAGTAATGCTTTCTTGCTATTTTTAAGACGAAAAAAACTTGTTTATTGTGAATTTTTTGTGCGCCTGAAATGGACGCGAGTTAGTGGCCTTTCTTTGGTATAAATCGATTACACATAAACGTATGAGCCAACCCATCGCGGTACCGGTGAGACGAGCTAGGGTTAGATCCGTTTAAAAACAGACCAATCCCGCACCTTATTCTAGATCCATTATTAAACTTTAGCTAGGGTTAGATCCGTTTTAGAAATACCTCTTCGCGGACGGCGCGTAACTATTTTTTTGTTAGAAGATTAAACTCTCCAACACTTTAGGGAGAAGAAATAACTGTAAGCATTGGCAAGCTGATATTTCGTGTATTTTTCAAAAGTGTGGCTATGAAAATAGCCGTTTTTAAGTCCGCGACGATTCGCTTATCCACCGAATCCGTACAGGGTGCGTCCTTGACGTTTCAGAGCGTAGACGACGTCCATTGCGGTCACCGTCTTCCTCTTTGCGTGCTCGGTGTAGGTAACGGCATCACGGATGACGTTCTCCAGGAACACCTTCAGTACTCCACGGGTCTCTTCGTAGATGAGTCCCGAGATACGTTTGACTCCACCACGGCGAGCCAAGCGACGGATAGCGGGCTTGGTGATACCCTGGATGTTATCACGCAAGATCTTGCGATGACGCTTCGCGCCTCCCTTACCAAGTCCTTTTCCTCCTTTACCACGTCCAGTCATGATGCTTACTTCTTGTTAACTACGAGAGTACTAACTGATCTGAACGCGCGCGCTGCCTATTTATACTCAAAAAACCGGGCTTGCATGGAAGCACACCTCTCGGCCAATCAGATTAGCGCGCGCCGAGGAAAGAGCGGCAGCCAATGAATCGTGCGATTCCCGAACCAATCAGAATTCGGCATTCGCAGCTGTCAATCAAACCGAACAAATAACATGCAAATGAGGAAAACTGAGCGTCAAATTTGAAACTAGCATCAGATCTCGCGAGACGGCCGACTAGATTCAGTTTTTCAAATCGACAAAATGGCACGTACCAAGCAAACAGCACGCAAATCGACCGGTGGCAAGGCCCCGCGAAAGCAGTTGGCTACTAAGGCCGCTCGCAAGAGTGCGCCAGCCACAGGAGGAGTGAAGAAACCTCACCGTTACAAGCCCGGAACCGTCGCTCTTCGTGAGATCCGCCGATACCAGAAATCGACGGAATTGCTCATCCGCAAGCTGCCCTTCCAGCGTCTTGTCCGCGAGATCGCTCAGGACTTCAAGACGGATCTGCGATTCCAATCGTCCGCAGTCATGGCTCTGCAAGAGGCGTCGGAAGCTTACTTGGTCGGTCTGTTCGAGGACACCAACTTGTGCGCGATCCACGCCAAGAGGGTGACCATCATGCCAAAGGACATCCAGTTGGCGCGAAGAATCCGAGGAGAGCGATCATAAGTCGAGAATCCTGGCTTCAAAAAAAACGGCTATTTTCATAGCCACAAATTTCAAAAAATAACGATTATCGTCACAGTATTAAATGCACTGTTTTGACAAACTCTTTTTTCAAGGAACCCGGTGTGGTTGAAATTAGGCCCACATTTGTTAATGTAATACTTTCATTAGTAGAAAACATTTTTACGGTTTTTACATTCAAAATATTAGCTTTTGTTATTTTTTCAATCAAAAATTCATAAGGTACGGGCGTAAGCAAATTACTGCGGAAATTTTCGTTTATTTTATGTGTGTGTGGCTGTGAAAACAGCCTTTTTTATGCAGATGGTGGCAATGAGACCATTTACGCAGCTGCTTTCTTGGCTTTCTTGGCCGCGGGTTTCTTGGCTGCTGGCTTCTTCTTGGGCGCCACTTTCTTGACCACTGGCTTCTTGGCAACTGGTTTCTTGGTCGCCGCTTTCTTGGCCGCTGGCTTCTTCGCAGCTGGTTTCTTCTTGGGCGCCGCTTTCTTGGCCGCTGGCTTCTTCGCAGCTGGTTTCTTGGCTTTCTTGGCCGCTGGTTTCTTCGCTTTCACTACTGGCTTCTTCGCAACCTTCTTAGGCTTCTCTCCCAAATTGAAGGATCCGGACGCTCCCGTTCCGGATCTCTGTACAAGCCTTTTTGCGATCACCAGTCTCTTCAAAGCCAACTTGATGTGAGTTCCGCATTTTGTCTCATCAACTTTGTTGTTAGCGATGATGTGCTTCTTGACCGCCTGTAAAGAAACTCCTTTTCTGCCTTTGAGCTCAGTGACGGCTGCAATGACCATATCGGCATACTTCGGGTGCTCGGGTGCGACTTTCTTGGCCGCCGGCTTGGCCTTTCCTCCTGCCACCTTTGCTGGACTAACAGACATTTTGTTTTCTTAGTAAAATATCACAAGAGATATAATAAAATCGTAACACTAGTTTACTTGATGCAAGATCAACTAATGTTGCGCTGCAATATTTCCTATTTACGAAGATGGCAGAAATTCGGACCTGAAGGAAAGCAGCGCATCTC
>Ga0302117_10001330_pt1 | contig 11780 bp, 11 predicted proteins | sample AG5_322_MG_FD_203112 | JGI IMG/M metagenome (GOLD analysis project Ga0302117, IMG submission 203112) | Marine microbial communities from Western Arctic Ocean, Canada - AG5_32.2 | ecosystem: Environmental > Aquatic > Marine > Oceanic | place: Canada: Western Arctic Ocean | collected 2017-10-01 | reverse complement strand
TGAGAAACTTCCACACTGTTCCCCGCTAGTTGGTACAACTGGGTCAAAGTTGGGATTTCTTCTGGCAGGTCGGTTTGGGCAATTTGGGCGATGGAACGGCGTCTTAAAAAGCCCCCCACACTGCCCCCATGGTGCAAAACAGGTATTCCGTCGGCGGTTAGCCATACATCGCTTTCTAAACCGGTAACGCCTTGGCGTACCGCTTGTTGAAAAGTTGCCAAAGTATTTTCGGGCCCTAAGGCCATGCCGCCTCGATGGGCGAAAAGGAGAGGAAGGTTGGAAGGCGTGGTTGGCAATGAGTTCATTTCTCTATCATGACGGATTTCTGGCGGGAGGGAGTGTTTTGCGGCGGTTAGAATCAATCTATGGGAAATTTGGGTGGCGGAGAAATCTTAGTGATTTTAATGTTGGCTCTTCTCGTTTTGGGTCCTGCCCGACTTCCCGAGGTAGCTCGCCAAGCCGGCAAGGTTCTTCAGCAGGTTCGCCAAGTTACCCGAAGCTTCCAAGCAGAGTTACAGAGCGTAGTTGATGACCCATTGACTGAGTTGGCTGCCCGTGCTCGAGGAGATGCTTTGGTGGCCGAAGAAAACTCATCTGAAAATGCCAAAGAGGAGCCGGAAAAACTCGACTCTGAAGATTCGGACCAGCAAAAGGTTGTAGATGATGCCGGGGAACCGGTGGTGGACGATGAGTGAAGGTCAGATGACTTTGATTGCTCACCTTGGGGAACTCCGCCGCCGCCTTTTGCGGGTAACCGTTGCGGTTATACTGGGGGCCATCGTTTGTTGGGTTGCCTACCCAGAGATTTTAGATTTTTTGCTGCGTCCCTACTGCCAAGTGCGTTTGAACAACCCCAGCGACTCAATATTTGGGCAAAGCTGTGAGTTGTTGGTGACCGACCCTATGGAGCCGTTTGGGGTGCGCATGATGGTCGCTGGTTACGGTGGCATGTCGCTCGCTATGCCAGTTATCTTGTGGCAGATGTGGGGGTTTATTGCTCCTGGTTTGTACCCCAAAGAGCGGCGTTGGGCGGTCCCGTTCGTAGCTATTGGTGTGCTTCTTTTTGCTGCCGGGTTGGCCTTGTCCTTCTGGAGTCTCCCCAAAGCACTGGATTTCTTGGTTTACATCGGGGGCCCGGACTTGGTGAGCATATTTTCACCGGTCAAATATCTCGGATTTGTGGTGAAGATGAGCATCGCTTTTGGCGTTGCTTTCGAGTTTCCTTTGGTGCTCGTTGCCTTGCAAATCCTTGGAGTGCTCGACAACCAAACCTTACGCAACGGGCGAAGGTACGCCATTGTAGGAATCGTGGCCCTGGTGGCTGTTATCACCCCAGGAGGCGACCCTTTTACCTTGATGATTCTTTCTGTCCCCATGGTTCTGTTTTATGAAGGGGCCATTTTGTTTGGCCGGATACGCAACCGACGCCTACGGGCCAAAGAATGAGTGAGCACGACGTGACCCGGGATTTTACTCTTGACCGTTTTCAACTTGAAGCTATGGAAGCTATTGATGCCGGCCGCTCGGTTTTGGTTTCGGCCCCTACCTCGAGCGGGAAAACTTTAGTAGCGGAGCATGCAATTGACTCTGCGCTAAAAGCCGGAAAGAGAACTTTTTATACCACGCCCATCAAAGCGCTCTCCAACCAAAAGTTCCGAGACCTCGGCCAACGATTGGGGTGGGACAAAGTTGGGTTGCTCACGGGGGACAACAACGTAAACGGCGACGCTCCGGTAGTGGTGATGACCACCGAGGTACTGCGCAACATGCTTTATGCGGGCTCTTCGGCAGTGGATAATTTAGGTTGGGTAGTACTTGATGAAGTGCATTTTTTAGAAGATCCCTACCGGGGCCCGGTCTGGGAAGAAGTAATTTTAGGACTGGACCGCTCGGTTGGCGTGGTGGCTCTATCGGCCACCGTGTCAAATGCAGATGAATTGGGCGACTGGTTGCGAGCGGTACGAGGCGAAATTGAAGTGGTCGTAGAACGCAAACGGCCGGTCCCGCTAAAGGTGCATTACATGGTCACCGAGCGACGCAAATACCGCCGGTTGCATCGCATACCGGTGCTGGTAGAGGACCAAGCTAACCCACAAGGGCGCCGTTTTGACTCTGAAGGAGAACAAGGTGGGCACCGTGGCCAACGGTCGGTTTACGCCACGCCGCGCCGAGACGAAGTATTAGAAGAACTACAAAAGCAAGAGTTGCTGCCCAGTATTCATTTTATTTTTAGTCGGGCCGGGTGCGATGAAGCACGTGACCGGGTTTTGCAGTCAGGTATCTCACTGAACACGCCCGAAGAAACAGCGGCGGTGGAAGCACTTCTACAAGAGCGCTTAGCCCGAGTAGATGCCGATGACCTGTCAGCCCTAGAGGTGGACCAATGGGCCGCTGGTTTGTGTCGCGGCGTGGCCTCGCATCACGCAGGTTTGGTACCGCTCTTTAAAGAAATAACTGAAGAACTCTTTATCGCCGGGCTCCTCAAAATGGTATACGCCACAGAAACCTTGGCTTTAGGCGTGAACTTGCCCGCCCGCTCGGTGGTCATTGACAAACTCACCAAGTTCACTGGCGAAGGCCACGAAATGCTGACCCCCGGGCAGTTCACCCAACTGACGGGCCGAGCCGGGCGACGCGGCCTTGACACTATTGGCCATGCTTTGGTGCTGTGGTCACCGTTTGTACGTTTTCCTCAAGTTTCGGGTCTGACCATGAGCAGCGACTTTGTTTTGCGTTCCGCTTTTCGCCCCACCTACAACATGGTGGCCAACTTGATGCATAGTCGTTCACAGAGCGAGGCTGAAGGGCTCTTGGGGCGTTCCTTCGGACAGTTTCAGGTAGATCGACAAACTGCACTTTCATCTGGTCGTCAAGAAGTTGCAGAAAGAGAACTCAAAGAACTCCAGGCCGTAACCACCCGCAACCCTGAAAAGCGGGGCAAAGCTTGCCCGGTGGCTTCCTTGCGGCCCGGCGATGTGGTGGTCCTCGACGATGGGTTAGTGCACGGGGTGATCTCGGTGGCCAACCGCAAAGGTGGGCGTGTCAAATTGCGCACCATCAATGAGAAAAACAAGATGGAGACCCGAGAAGCGCAAGAGATCAATTTAGAACCACGCTTGTTGGACACCATCTTTATTCCTAAAGTGCCGGACCCCTCCGTTCGTTTGCATCGGCGTGAAGTAGCGGCGCTGCTGTCGCCGTATGTGCGGGGCGATGCCAGCGATGACGGAAAGCGCCAACGACGGATTTTTCGTTTGAAACGCGATATTAAACGCATGCAGAAACAAGCCGAAGGGGAAAGTCTGGTAGCCCGCATGGCGGCCACCACCGGAGTGCTCGAAGAGCGAGGTTTGGCCGATGGCTGGGCCTTGACCGCAGCGGGGATCCCGCTGACCCGTATTTATAACGAGGCCGACCTGGTGGTTGTCGAGGCTTTGAACAACGGGCTCTTTGATGGTTTGAACCCGGCAGAATTGGCGGGGGTGGTATCGACACTGACCTACGGGCATCGCGGCCCGGGGGAGTCTGGCCCACTACGCATGAACGGTCCTATGGCCGACCGATTGCACAGCATTGCCGCTCTTTGGGAAGAGATTGCTGAAGTTGAAGAACGTTATGGGTTGCCTTCAGTTTCTGAACCAGACCACGGTTTTGCCGAGGTGATCCACGGTTGGGCCGCCGGTGGCGACCTCGACCAAGTCCTTGACCAAGAAATAAACGGCGGCGAATTTGTGCGTAACGTGCGTCTGGTCGTTGACCTCATCGGGCAGTTGCGCAAAGTCGGCCCGCCGGCCCTGCGACGCACGGCCGGCGAAGCGATCGAAGCATTGGAGCGCGGCGTGGTAAACATCTCGGCCGCTTTGGGTACCGATGAAGGCGAAGAAGAGACACCAGACGAGGGCGAAGAAGAACCGCCTGAGGAAGTGGATGAGCGTTAAGCGAGGCCAGGACTGGGGCCAGAGCGGCCCTCTGCCTGCTGACGGAGTGGTGGTTCACAGCAATACCGAACTGCGGAAGTTGGTTGAAGATTGCCGACGCAGCAACCAGGATTTACCTACGGTGGGCTTAGCAGGTGGGGACCTGTGGCGAACCCTCGGTGGCAGTAAGCAGCAGTCACGCTTAGCAACAGCAGAAGCGCAACACTTAAAAATTGATGTTGGGTCGGTGTTGGTGGACGGAAAAATCTATTGGTTCGTGGCCCATGCGGTCGCTCGAAAAAACTGGTGGAGTGGGCCGATTTGGGTGGCCGCCAATGCAGCGCACCACGGCAAATGGAACCTTGCGCCGCGTGCCCACCCGGGTGATGGGCTGCTGGACATCATCTCCGGCAACCTCCCTTTTGGGCAGCGTCTCAAAGCCCGATCACGGTTAGCGACCGGAACCCATTTGCCCCACCCGGGTCTGAAGGTGCGTCGCACATCGGCGGCGCAAACAACTTTGGCGCCGGGTACCTCCCTTTGGCTTGACGGGCACCGGGTGGGGGAGGCCCGTGACCTTTCGGTGCGCCTTGAGCCCGAAGCCCTCCATGTAGTGATCTAAGAACTAAAGTTACTCACATGACCAACTTTGATGTTTCTGCAGCCAAAAAACAAGCTTGTGCCTCTATTGATGCTTTAGCCGAAGTCTTGATAGACGCTTCACATCAGATTCACGCCAACCCAGAATTAAATTTTAAAGAACACCATGCCCATGACCTCTTGACCTCGGTGCTGGAAAGCAATGGACTAGAGACCCAGCGAGCGGCTTACGGGCTAGATACCGCCTTTGAAGCCCGGGCTGGTTCTCATGGACCGGTGATTGCTGTGCTCTGCGAATACGACGCCTTGCCTGATATAGGCCATGCTTGCGGCCACAACGTCATCGCAACGGCTGGTCTGGGTGCCGGTCTGGCTTTGGCGCCGTTGGCCGAACAATTAGGCGGGCGACTACGGGTTTTGGGTACGCCGGCCGAAGAAGGCGGCGGCGGGAAAGTGCTGATGTTGGAACGTGGAGCCTTTGTTGATGTCGATGCCGCCATGATGGTGCACCCAGCCGGGTCTGAGGTAGAGCGCATCACTAGTTTGGCCATTGAACAACTCGATGTGCGTTACACCGGTAAAGCCTCTCACGCAGCAGCGGCCCCCGAAAAAGGCATTAATGCGCTTGACGGTGCGGTGTTGGGCTACAACAACATCGCTGCGCTACGCCAACACATCGCTCCCGACGAGCGTATTCACGGAATCTTCACTGATGGCCCGGCCAAAGCGAACATCGTGCCTCATCACGCTGGAGCGAACTGGTACATGCGTTCGCCAACCCGTGCCGGGTTAGCGGGTTTGAAGGATCGTGTGGTGCGCTGTTTGGAAGCGGGTGCTTTAGCTGCAGGTTGCACCATGGAATACACGTGGGTGGAACGTTCCTACGATGATGTGATCGATAGTCGCCCGCTGCTGGAGGCCTACATTGCCAACGCTCAGTCTCTGGGGCGAGACCCACGGCCAGATAGCGAAACAGCCATTGTGGGGAGTACCGACATGGGCAACGTCAGTTACGCCGTGCCCTCAATACACCCCATGATCAAAGTGGCCCCCGAAGAAACCGCTATCCATACCGTGGATTTTGCTCAATATGCTGGCGGGCCACAAGGCGACCAAGGGGTCATCGACGGGGCAAAAGCCATGGCCATGACGGTTATTGATTGTTGGACGAAGCCAGAGATTTTAGCGGACGCTGAAGCGGCGTTTCTTGCTGCCGGTGGTGTCCGCGCCTCGGGCTCTATAAACCCCTAGCCTCGGCTTTCGTGACCCCGTATATTGCCGAAGAATTTAGTTCTGATGAAGCAGATGTTTTGCGGCGTTACTTTACCAACTTGGATGAACCTGTCTTTGCGCTGGTCAACTTGCCCGAGGTGGTCAAAGGTGCGCTGTTTGCCCGCTACTCCCGTACATCACTTAGCCTGCGTCGGCTTTTTCTCGACGAGTTTGTTGGTGAGCTTGATGTAAGCGGTGACGAAACCATCGACGCCACCATGGGGCTTCGGCGGGCGGAAGAACTTTACGACAAAGTTTTTTTTGAGTATGGCGATGACAGTGTGGCTCAACTGGGCGGCGTGCACCTGGCCTGTGAGCAGTCATCAAACGTGTTGACAAAAATTCTTGAGTGGGGACGCTTGATGGCTTACCTCGAACAATCAACCCGGTACATTGCCTACGACGACCGGCCCGGTGGGCGCTTCCGCTACTACCGTGACCCCGAGGTGCTTTCGTCTGCTTTGGGGGCGCGCTACATCGCCGATATGGATCGACAGTTTGAGGCCTACTCGTCGATGGTGGGCAGCATGCGTGATTTTTACCGAAAGAACGTGCCGCAAGGGCCGAATGATTCCGACTTTATTTACCGTCAGGCGCTTTCTGCTAAATCATTTGATGCAGTGCGTGGTGTACTGCCAGCGGCTTCGCTTTCTAACGTGGGTATTTACGGGACCGGTCAGGCTTACGAAGCGCTGCTTATTCGCATGCGTTCGCATCCTTTACCAGAGGCTCGTTCCTATGCCGAGTTGATTCTTAAAGAGTTGCGTAAAGTTGTGCCCTCGTTTCTAACGCGGGTTGACCTGCCCGACCGTGGTGAAGCAATAGGCGAGTATCAAGATGAAAACCGTCAACGCTTAGAAGAACTCGCTGAAGGGTTCTTTCCCGAGACGCAAACCATTGCTGCTGCTCCATTGGTTGATTTAACCGACTTCGACCCAGATGCAGAAATAAAATTGGTGGCCTCGGCGCTTTACCCGCATACCCAGCACAGCGACCGGGTGGTGGAACAACGAGTTCGCATGATGACGGTGGATGAGCGGGTGAGTGTTTTACGGGCCATGGTGGGGGAGCGGGGCAACCGGCGCCACCGACCGGGCCGAGCGTTTGAGCGGCCTTCTTACCGCTTTGATGTGTTGTCGGACTACGGCGCTTTTCGAGACCTGCAACGTCACCGCATGTTGACCATTGAATGGCAGCGCCTCTCGGCGTCTCACGGTTTTGTGCGACCTCCAGATATTGACGAAGCGGGGTTGACTGAGCAGTTTGATGCGGTTATGGATCGTTCTTCTCAACTGCACCAAGCACTAGAGGGGCCTTTTCCTGACCAGGCGTCTTACGCCGTGTCGCTGGCTTATCGAGTGCGCTACATGATGCATATGAATGCCCGTGAGGCCATGCACCTTTTAGAGTTGCGTACGAGCCCTCAGGGCCATCCTGCTTATCGGGAAGTCGGGCAGCAAATGCATCATCTGATTTCTGACGTGGCCGGCCACCGAGCTATTGCCGAAATGATGACCTTCGTGGACCATTCTTCAGAACTTGATTTAGAACGCTTGGAGTCGGAGCGTCGTGCCGAACAGAAACGGGCCCAACGAGACCAGACACGCTAGTGAGGGCAGCGTCGGTAGGTCTCTGCCTGTCTGGGGTTCTGTTGTTGGGGGCTTGCTCCGGGGGTGAAGCTCGATCCTCGACCACGACGGTGATTTTGGGGCAAGGCCCTGATGTCACTGTTTCTCCTGAGGAAACGGTGGCTCCAACAGCCTTGCCTAATGACGCAACCGCTTCGCTGACCGGGGCACCTAGCGAAGAACCGGAGGCAGCGCCGAGCACCCAACCACCGCATGAACCAATGGTGGTAACTGTTTTACCCAGTAATTTTGGAGCGCTAGACGGCCTCTTTACCCAGTATGTAAGCGTCTTTGGCGTGCCTATCGTGGCGACCCCCGCCACCGACCCGGCGAAGATTTTGCATGCGGCACAAGTGTTGCGCGGCTATTTAGACAACGATCAAGACGGCTATGTAGATGACCCAGCGGTACTTTCTGCTCTCTTGGACGCTCGCTCGGGAATGATGATGGGGGCGTCAAACCAGGACGTTGATCGAAGAGAAATTTGGGAAGCTTTTGGCCAACTTGAAGAGGCGGGTTTTTCTCCTTTTCAAGAGCTCTACGCCAACGAAACTGCGCAACCGGATTCTTTCGATTTTGCCTTAGAGGAAGTGCACCATTTGATTTACGACCGAGGCTGGGCGATGGTTTATCCAGAGTTTCTAGAGATTGAAGATTCGGCCCTATCGGAGGCCATGGACCTTGCTCGAGGTGGCCATTTTACCTCGGTGCCGAGTTCTTACCCAGCGGAGGCTTGGTATAGCTATGACGACCGAACCTGCGACTACGGATGCATGGTTACTGAGTACTTTTACTGGGCGCACACCACATTGCTTGGCTCGCAGGCTGCGGTGGGGTCAGAGCGGTGCCAGGAGATATCTCACGAGTGGCGCCCCTGCACCCCTGATGATCTCCGACAAATGGACCCCGCTGTGGTAGGCATACTGGAAAACCCATTACTTAAATTGCCTACGAAGCCACCTTTGTAAGAAAAGGCGTGGTGATGGCCGCTGGTGTGTCTATGCTCCGGCGGCGAACGATTTAATATTATAGAGGATCAAATGAGCGAAGAAAAAGAAGAAGAACTTGAAGAAGGAGCCGACGAGGAATTCGACGGCGACGATGAGTTTGATGGCGACACCGACGAAGATGTCGATGGTGAAGGCGAAGGCGCCACGGCAGACGCCAAGGCAGACGACGATGATGACGACGACGACGACGATGAAAAAGGTCAAGAGACGGCTGATGATGATGACGAAGACCTAGATGACGACGAGGTCGAAGCCGACCTTGAAGCCATTTTGCGTGACCGCATTGCTGCGGACGAAGACGAGGACGAAGAAGAAGACGAAGATGGCGTAGTCGCTGTGGTGGCTAAGCCAACTGGCGATGTGCAAGAACGTCAAAAGACCGAAATGCATTGCCCTCACTGTTTTTTATTGGTGGAGGAAAAAACTGTCGCCGAGATCGGTGAATGCGGCCACTGTGGTGGCCCTATTTCATAGCTGTTATGGAGTCCGCTAGAAAAGCGACGACGGAAGACCTTGCGGTATTAGTTGACCTCGGTCAGCGGGCTCGCCAGGAAATGGTGGAAAAACGAGGCGGAGACACCCTGGACCGGTTGGACCCATTTCGCCTTGATGTGGCGGGGGAGATGCGTCAAGCGCTCGCTGATGATCAACGACTGGTGATACTGGGCTGTTATGAAGGCACCCCGGTGGCTTACGGTCTGGTGCGGGTGTATGTGGCAGCGGATCAACAGCTGCAAGCCACTGTTGAAGCGATTTTTGTGGAGCCAGAGGCGCGGTCGGTGGGGGTGGGCGAATCAATGATAGAGGAACTCATTGAATGGTCGAAAGGCAGGGGAGCGGTGGCTATTGATGCCATTGCTTTACCTGGTGACCGGATGACCAAAAACTTTTTTGAGAGCCAAAAAATGGTGGCTCGAGCAATTGTGGTGCAGCGCTCGTTAATTTAACGCTTAGGAACGGGGGCCGCTGCGACGGCGTTTGTTCCGTGGTGGGGCGGTAGGAGCGATGCCAAAGAGTGCGGCGATGGCCGGAACCTGCATAGACAGGCGGGTCACTAACTCCAGGAGTTCTTTGTTGGGTTCGGCAGGGATGCCAGCGGGGACTACTCGTCCGCGAACAGGGGAGAGGGCCACGGCATCAAGCACGGTACCCCAACGGTCTTGACCGGTGTCGCTGCTGAGCCCCTCGGCGGCACCTTGGGCAAGTTTTTCTAATAGGTCAGCGGGGAGAGGTGCGCCAGCCTTGGGGGGATGAGAGCTGAGGCGCAGGGCTCGCACCATGCGGCCGTCGGCCAGAGTGCTCGCTACTTCGGCTTGCCATTCGGCGTGCTCGCGGTCGACGCGTCCGGTTAGTTCTGTCCGAAGTTTTTCGGCGAGTTCTCGGGTGTCGTCGGTTTTGGCGGCTGTCTCGGCGGCTACTACCACCGAGCGCAGATCACGAAGGTCAAGGTCGGCCACGCCCTTGAGGGCGGCTTCGGCTCGGTCCTGCCAGTCGGCGGTGCGTAGGGCTGGTTGAATACGTTCGGCGAGTTTCAACAAGAGGGCTTCAGGGACAGCTGGTTCGCCGGCCGCCTCAGCGGCGGCATTTTGTTTAGCGATTTCGGTGCGCAGTCCGGGGACGCCGTTGCGAGAAAGTTGACGGCCCAAGAGTTGGAGTTCTTCAGGGAGGACTGCCACGGCGGCATCACGATGGGTGTGACGGGGGCGTAGCCGTTTGGCTCGTGGGGGAGCAGTCCGTTGTGGGCGGTCTTGGCGAGGCTTGCGGCTGTCTTTGCGGTCGCCGCCTTTGCTCTCGCTCCGAGGTTTACGGTCGGTGGGGTTGCGGGGGCCACGTCGGTCGCCGTCTTTTTTGTCTCGGCGGTTGTTGTCGCGTTGGTCGTTGTCGCTGCGGCGTCCTTTTTTGGAGGCCAGGGTGCTGGTGACTAAGGGGGTTTCTTTACCACTGCCCAGTATCTCGAGAAGTTCGGGTGCGGAGCGAGGGGCCCGTGTGGTCAAAACTGAGGTGACGGTGATGCCGTCAACAAACTGTTCCGTCTCAACTTTGAGGACATCGCCCACAGATTCACCGCCGTTAAGCAGGGATCCGTCGAGCGAACCTTTGGGTAATTTTGCTCCGGCGGCCCGCCAAGTCCAGGTACCGCTGTCGCTCGTGCTGGTGAGTTCAATTTCCATCCGTGGCATAGAGAGCAACGCTAGCCGAATGAAGCGGGGAAGCGACCACGAACCGCCAGAAGTGCCAAAAGAAAGCCAGAGATAAAGGCTTGATTTTGTAGATAACGGATGTTATCATCTATTCGTACGTAAAAAACCCAAGGAAATCAATGGCTCACCGAAAATTACCCAGCCCAGAGGAAATGCCCGCCGTCTTCCATGAATGGCTACTCTGGCTGCCGTTGCAAGAAGATAAACCGGCCACCACTATCCGGGCCTACAGCCAGGGCGTTCGGCGGTTGATTTCATTCGCTGAAGTTAAACCTGAAAGTTTTGGGCCGGGAACGCTAAGCCAGGCAGAACTCACCGATGCGGTTCGGACCATGCGCAGCGCCGGTGATGTGTCTAAAGCGACGCTGAATCAAACCCTGGCCGCCATGAAGTCATTTCTTGATTATTGCGTAGCCGATGGGTTGGTCTCTGAGATTCCAGATATTGGACGTATCAGAAAGGTGTCACAACTCGCGGTGACGCAAACAGACCCGGAGTATTACTCTGCTGCTGATTTACAAAGACTTTACCGGACGGCCGCAACAGAAATTGTAGATAACGAGACAGGAGGACGTGTTCGCTGGGCAGAACGTGACCTGGCCATGGTGGCAGTTCTGGCCGGGCTGGGGTTACGGGCCGCAGAAATCTCGGCCATTGATTTCGATTGGATTCTCCAAGATAGTTTTGAAGACCGTGGTCAACAGGTTTTGCGTGTCCTCGGAAAAGGTTCAAAAATACGGCGCCTCCCTCTTTCTTCTGAACTGGTTGAAGTAATTGATCGCTGGAAGACGGTTCGTGAAGAGCGCTTTGGTAAACCCATGGCCGATGCCCCTCTTTTCGTAACCAGAGACCAAGAACGATTCAACTATCGCCGTCTGCGTTATTGGTTGCTTACTTTAAATCGAGCGTCTGGCCTGCGAGACCGTTCGTTGCACGCGTTACGGCACACTGCAGGCGTTCAGTGGGCAACCTATGGTGTGGGTATGTCGGAAGTGCAAAGCCTTTTGGGGCATGCCAGTATAAAAACGACGGCTATTTATACCGAAGTGGCGGCCCAGGGTCTCATTGATGCCGTACGGGCCTCCGGGGCAAACCAACTCATCACGACCACCTTGCAGGAGATAGACCAATGACTCATACCAAGGGCAAGCT
>Ga0302117_10001328_pt1 | contig 11787 bp, 9 predicted proteins | sample AG5_322_MG_FD_203112 | JGI IMG/M metagenome (GOLD analysis project Ga0302117, IMG submission 203112) | Marine microbial communities from Western Arctic Ocean, Canada - AG5_32.2 | ecosystem: Environmental > Aquatic > Marine > Oceanic | place: Canada: Western Arctic Ocean | collected 2017-10-01 | reverse complement strand
GATTGGTGCACGTAATATGCAAAACTATCGTTTGCTAGAAGCAGTTGGTAATACCGAATGTGCCGTCATGCTTAAACGTGGTGCGTCAGCGACGATGGATGAGTTTCTGTTAGCAGCGGAATACATCATGAACGAAGGTAACGCACGAGTGATGTTGTGTGAACGAGGCATTCGTACGTTTGAATCACACACTCGCTTTACACTACCGCTGGCCTCAGTAACCTACCTCAAAAACAAGACACATTTACCAATCGTGATAGATCCAAGTCACGGCACGGGTCATGCATACATGGTACCTGATATGGCGACCGCTGCGGTAGCCATCGGAGCGGATGCGTTGATCATTGAAATGCACCCTCGCCCCGAAGAAGCGATGAGCGACGGATATCAATCTCTGACACCAGAGCAATTCGAAGACACCCTCGGACGCTGCCGCACCATCGCCAACGCCATCGGCAAGGAGATGTAGAGTAGTGTCGAGGCAGCCTACACCGCAAGAGGATGGCTGCCCGGTACAATCAAAACACAGCTCAATTACTGGTACATCTCAACACGATCAAATTCTTAGGTCCATTGCGTTGCCCACGGCCATGATGTGGGTGTGCATACCGTATTGGATACGACGGAGCGACCACAGGCGGGGGGAAGTTTACCGGCTGGAATAGAGCGTATCGAAGGCACAAGTGGGCCTCTACCTCAACAACTTTTTTTAATCGTCATTCCCAAAGCCAGGTACCGTCTCTGCCAAACGCAGCAGCTGATTGTATTTAGCCAAGCGTTCGCTGCGGACGATAGAACCGATTTTTATTTGGTCGCCCGAGGCTGCAGTGGCAAAATCTGCCAACGTATCATCTTCCGTTTCACCACTGCGCGCCGACACCACCAGTTTCATCCCCGCTCCCCGCGCCACGGCCATCGTTTCTATCGTCTCGCTAATCGTCCCAATCTGGTTCACCTTGACCAACACGCTGTTCGCCGCACCGCATTCAATCCCCTTGCGCACTCGCTTCGCATTGGTCGTAAACAGGTCGTCACCCACCACCATAATACGATCACCTAGTCTCGCATTTAATTGTTGCCATCCCTCCCAATCCTCTTCCGCCAACCCATCCTCGATACTAATAATCGGAAACATTTCCACCCAATCTTCAAGCATGTCAATCATTTCAGCGCTCGATAAAACTCGCCCACCTTCGGCTTGCAAATGATACATCCCGTCACGATAAAAATGTGTTGCCGCTACATCCAACGTCATCGCGACTTGTTTGCCCGGAATCAACCCTGCTTCTTCAATTGCCTGAGCAACGATTGCCACCGCATCTCGGTTGTTTGTTAACTTAGGGCCATAGCCACCTTCATCGCCAACCAAGAATCCCTCATACCCGCGTGATGTCAACAACTGCCCTAAACATTTGTAAACTCTCACGATCCACTCAAGGCAAGTTGCATAATCCGTCGCACCAACTGGCGCGATAAGCACATCTTGAAAATCCAAATTCCCACCAGCGTGTAATCCTCCGGAAATCATATTTGTCTGCGGCAGTGGAATTCGCGGAGCCGGAAACAGATCCGGTGAAAATCCAAGACTGATGGTTTGCTCTACAATAACGCTGTGCAAATGTTGATAAAGTGGTATCCTCTGCGCAGTTGCGGCGGCATGCGCCGTTGCTTGCGATACCGCAATCATGGCATTACCACCGAGGTTGCTTTTTTGCTCCGTACCATCTAGCTTCAACATCTGACCATCAACGGATTTTTGGTCGGCAGCGTCCAGTCCTGACAGCGCAGTACTTATCACTCCATTAACATTTTCGACCGCCAGCAATACCCCTAGGCCTCCATAGCGGCTCGAATCACCGTCGCGCAATTCGAGCGCCTCAGCGGCCCCCGTCGACGCACCGGAGGGAGCAATCGCTCTGCCCACTACGCCGGAGGCGGTATGTACTTCCGCTTCCACCGTTGGCCTGCCACGACTATCAAGAACCTCTCGACCAACCACTCTTACTATTGAACTAGACATAAAACCAAAATCGCTCCTGTCATTCATTAATCTAACGAACTATTAATCATCTAAGAAAACATGTCTCACACAGTCTCTGTATTCCAGACATTCTCTACACGCTGCACATCACCAAGTAACAGACGCTTACCAAGTTGTCTCACAGCTTCCTGATGCTCGGGATCCGACAAATACTCCACCGGACTTTTCCCATCCACTCTAGCTACCAAGCAAGCACCAAGATTTGTGCAACCACGACGCTCAATTTCCGCTACCACTGCTTCGCCAGTTCGCGGCAGCATCACTCGCTGATACTCTTCAATGAACATTTGCGTCATCGCGGCATACTGCACTGCCCGCGACGAATCACAAATTGACTTAATCACTAGATGTGTCAAGAAGAATCCCAAATCAAAGGCCGGGTCACCGAAATGACCAACTTCAAAATCCAACAACATCAATCGTGTACCTTCAGTATCAGCTACCAACATATTTTTTGGACTGAAATCGCCGTGTACCAGACAGTGTCGATGACCTGCCAGATCGGATACTAAACCATCGATCGCGGGTTGCAGTGCAGGGTGGACTCTCGCAATTTGCCGATAATATGGATCGACTCGCAATTCTTCGAAAAAACTCTGGTCACCGACTTGCTCTGCTATTTCCGAATTTTCCCACGAACCGCTATGCAGAGTGCCCAGCAACCAACCAACACTTTTAAATATTTCAGGGTCGAGTTCCCCAGCAAGCAAATCCTGCTTCCATTCTCTAGCGTTGCCTTGCATCGCAGTCATCGCGTAAACATAATTCTCGCGATCTTCAAAAAGTATTTTTGGAACGACGCTTGGGCATTTCAACGCGTTCGCTTTATCAGCCAACATTCGGTTACTGATTTGCAGCACATCCATTTCACGTAGCACTCGCTTCACACTGCAAAACCATGGCTGCTCGACGGCCAGTTGCTCCCGCGCCTGTTTCAGGACCCAAGGCTCTTTGTCCTCAGAAAACACTACCAACAACACACGATTTGAAACGCCGCCCAGTAACTGCCGAACCTGGACATCACCCACATTCGCAATAACGTCTTGGTCGACTAAATATTGCCCAACCGTATCAGCTTCTAGAATAAACATGATCTCACAATGAACTCAGATACATAATAATTGCCAGGAAGCCTCGTTGCCGATATTCAACTTCCGGTAAAATCAGTGATGGATCGCTCACTTGTTCCACCAAATATCGGCCACTTTACTGGGCGTATCACCATAAATCGCCGCAAACGCCACATCAAACTTAGCACCATTTTGCAATGCCTTTGTTAAAGCGTTAAACCGCTGCGGATCTGTCATGAGAAAATCGACGTAACTGTAGGCAACAAGCGATGCATCTTCACCGCCTAATTTGCCTGTAATGAAGTCACTAGATTTAGTCATCTTAGCCGCGGCCGAGGCGATATTTTTCTTCCAGCCTAAAATGCGAGCATCCGCTTTTACTACACGGGCAGCAATCACCCGCGCCATTCCATTGGAAAACCAGCGTGGAACAGTCCCAAGCGTTTGCGCATAAATCCCAGCAATTTGCTCGGCCACGATACCATCAATAACATCTTCGCCGCGAGGAACCAACAATGCTCCGTATGCATCAACAACATCATACCGAAAATGTCCCCGCCACTCTCTTGGCAACGATCGCTTCTCAACCATCTGACCAAATTCACTGTAGTCATAACGCTGGTTGAAAAAGAACAATGAAATACGGCCTTTGATCAATGGCTTACTTTGGGGAACCTTCAAAGCCACTTGCACCTTCCCCAGCACCGCTTCGGCCTGTTCCCCAAATGTCTTTAATTGCGATTCCGTCAACGATCCCATTATATAAAAATTGTCGGTTTCAGCTGATTGACTGTTGATTCCCGACATGCTCAGCTTCCAATTATTTTGGGCAATTCCTACTCGCTCTGCCGCCAATTCCTCATGCGTATATTTTTCGGTACGAGCGATTGCCACAACTCGACCTAAGTCTTGGTCAAATGACAGTCCATCAAATGTCGCGCCTTCGGTAATCCATTTTGAAATCAACTCCATTTGCGCGTCATCAAACGGGTCACCGTTGGCCGGCATCCGTTGTCCTCCGCCAGTGCCTAGTAGCTTCTTGATGATGTGACTCTCAGCCGGATTGCCAGGTAACACCGCTGGTCCATTCTCACCACCTCGTAGCATCCCCGCAAACGTTGTGAGATTAAAGCGACCACTTGGCCGACGCCCAAGTCCATGACAGCTTGCACAATTCGCCAACAGCAGAGGTGCTATGTCATTTTTAAAACTTACCGTCTCGTTCCCTTTAGCAAACTCCGGTTTAACAACTGGCAGATCGCCAACACTCGCATCTGGATTCAATTCTGCTAACTTTTTCTTCTTGTCATCACCATCAAATTCTGCGCCGTCGGTTATCCACTTCTTCAACACGCCCAACTCAACCGCACTGACAGACAGCCCGCCACGTGGCATATCTCCCTCTTCGATGACCTCAATGATTCTGCTACCAATTGCATCTTTCGGAAAAATAACGACGCCAGCGGTTGGCCCTTTCATCAGCGTTTCATAGTCCGCCATGCTAAACATCCCCCGCGCGTTGCGAATATGACAATTACCGCATTTGGCCATTAATATTGGCACAACATGGTTGACGAAACTAATCTTGCCGTTGGGCACTTTGGTTAACGTTCCTTTGACTGGCATCGGCATGGGCTTAGCAATCATCGGTTCGTTAAGTTCCGGTAGACTTACGCCTTCCAGTTCCAACAACGCATGCGCTTTTTTCAATGAATTGAAAACTTTTGAAAACAGAAACAACGTTTGCTCAGTAGGCTCCTTCATCGCTTTATCAAATTCCCCCTGAACCTCAATAACGACATCAGCCGATTCATCAAACTTGCCTTGAGCAAATAGATTACCCGCTTTTTTAACAGCCGTCCGTAGTTTCAATTCAACCTTACGTTGCTCTGGGGTGACTTGAGCCATTATCGCTGTACTTGCCGTACTCCAAACAACGACGACGGCAAGTAGCAATAAAAGATGTTTTCGAGTTAATTGAATCATGTTGAAATCCTGTAAATTATTTCCTAAATGGTGATTGTCGATTTTCCGTTAGCCAAGCGAGTACTATTATCAAGGTTGTTAAATTCGTTACATTCAGCTGTTATCATTATAGACTTTTACTGATTTCGGAAAAGCCTCCGAAATAATAAAGCTGTTAATCTGCTTTTGCGGGGGTTGTTTGGTCAAGGGCTCCGTGACAGCCCAAGACACTACCACTACCAATGTTCCCACGAGTACACAGATACTTAACACAATCAAAATCCAGCCCCAAAAAGGCATACGTTTCATGACAGCCGAAGTGCTGGTACCGTCTAACAATCCATGAGTGGTACTTTGCAATGATTGTTGTGCACCCTCAGTACCAAGTTCAATACGACTGTTGCCAGTGATAATACTACTACCGGGTACAACCATTATTTGACTATCATTCAGCGCCGAACCGCCACCGGAGATCAACTGGACTGATGAAGTACTACCACCAACGACGGCATGATTTGCCACGGCAACGGCCGCATGCATCGCCTCCACAATAGTATCGGTAGATTGGTTTGCGTCTTGGCGTGGCGGTAGATGAATTGGGTCGGCTACATTTTTCGTCGCATCAATGCCCTGAGTTTTCAACCAAGCTTCTAACGCAACAGATATCTCTAAACAATTCTGATACCGGTTATCAACTTCTTTTTGCAACATCTTAAAACAAATCGCTACCAATGGGGCAGGGCACTCAGGTCGATCCACACTTATCGCTGAAGGCATCTTCGATTGATGCATCGCTATGCGTTGAGCCAATGTTCCGTCGGGAAATGGAGGATGCCCCGTCAATGCGTAATACATCGTACAGCCCAATCCATAGATGTCTGCTCGTAAGTCAACGTCATGACTATTGATCGCTTGCTCAGGAGCAAGATAATCTGCCGTGCCTAATACTTTTTCGTTGTGCTTATCCGTTAAGCCCGCTAGTTCAGAATCATCGTCACTCATGAGCGCAAGACCCATATCGAGAATCTTCAACTGTCCATTTTCTTCGACCAACAGATTGGCCGGTTTGACGTCACGATGAATCATCCCAACTGTATGTGCATGGTCTAAGCCTCGAGCGGCTTGCAAAATATATTGTGCGGTTTCAATAAATCCTGTTGGACCATCATCTTTGACGATCGTCATCAGGTCTTTTCCTGCAACGTACTCCATCACTAAATAATGCGTCTCACCGGCGCTATCAATGTCGTACGCTCTGACAATATTCGGATGATCTAATGCCGCCGTCGCTTGGGCTTCCCGATAAAACCGTTCAAGATAGGAAGAATCATCGACGCGATCTCGAGGCAACACTTTGATCGCCCGCAGCCGTTTCATCAGTGTATGCTCTGCTAAGTAGACACTGCTCATTCCACCAACGCCGATATGCCCTAGCAGTTTATATTTCCCCAGAAAGAAACCTTTGTATTTTTTGTCGAGTAACTTTTTCGACTGCCAATGCGTAATTAAATTCTGGGCAGTCAGAAAATCTGACAGTTGCCCCGCATCGTTGGGTAATGCTCCGCCATTTTCCTCGATACAAAGCCGCAACGCTTTCTTGAGGGGCGCATCATCAACCAACTTACTGCGACGCAATATATCAAGAAATTTTCGGGTCGGTATCGCCATGGTTTACTCTGATTGAGAAAATTGGCACGCAGGATGACAAACTGCCATTATGCTCGTATGTGGTAGTTAAACATGAAACAACCATCATACCGTATCAATACTTTAATATCTCTTACCGATATAGTTTAACCGTTGCATAAGTAGCTAATAGTATTAGAAAGCGTCGACATGCGGTATCGACGTAACCACAATAGACAATAAAATAAGGACTTTACCGGCGTCGTCACGATCAACCTACAATTAAAACGCACTAAATCACCAAATGTCCTCATTTTCCGCCACGCTTTATTCTCGAGACAATTGCCCTCTGTGCGATGAAGCTTATGAAATACTCGATATGTACGGCTTCTCCATAGAGACCATTGATATCTCACAGGATTCCGAATTGCTTGACAAATACGAAATGTGCATTCCCGTCGTCGAGATTGATGGAAAGGTCCGTTTCCGTGGTAAAATCAATGAAGTCCTACTACGCCGCATCATAGGAAACCGTTCGTGAATAAACCATTTCAATCCCAGCTCGGTGTATTCGCTAAATATTGGGAACCCGGCCAAGTCAAAACTCGACTCGCTCGCGATACAAACAATGAATTTGCGGCAAGTGTCTATCGGCAATTTATCCAAGCGACCCTGGAAACAGCTACCGGCATTGCCCAACGCAGTGTGCTAGCTTTCACTCCGACTGACCAATACGCTGAATTTTGCAGATACCTACCCGCTGGCTGGACCATGGTTGCCCAAGCCACGGGCGATCTCGGACAACGTATGCACGCATATTTCACCGACGCACACGCCCACCAAATCGAAAAGGTTGTTCTGATCGGCAGCGACAGTCCGCACTTGCCCGCAGCACTGCTCGAGCAAGCATTCGATCGACTTGATACACATCAGTGTGTCATCGGGCCCGCCCGCGATGGCGGATATTATCTCATTGGAGCACGCAATATTGTGCCACCCGTGTTTGAAAATATTGATTGGTCCACCGGCAATGTGCTCCAGCAAACAATCGCCAAACTGCAAGACGCTGATATCTCCTACTCGCTGTTACCCCCCTGGCTCGACATTGACACGATTGATGATTTCCGCGAATTACAGCAGAACCTCGAACACAGTGGACACTGGCTTTGTGATGAACTCAATACACTGCAGCAGGAGTTCTTGTCATGAGCCAAGGACAACATGATGTGTTGATTATTGGAGCAGGTGTCATTGGGTTGTCACTCGCGTGGGAACTATCCAATCGAGGTAAAACCGTACACATAATCGATGCAAACTTACCCGGTCGTGAAGCTTCATGGGCAGGCGGCGGAATTTTACCGGATGCAAATTTGCAACACGCCTTGGACCCGCTTGATAAACTACGCGGTCTCAGCCAGCAACTCCATCCAATATGGGCTGATCGTCTAAAAACTGAAACGGGCATCGATAACCACTTTGAAGTTTGCGGTGGCGTGCACGTCGCGCGCCGTACGGGTGAAGCAGCTGCCCTAGCGGGACTGCTTGCGACCTTACCAGCGGAAGGTATTGCCGTTGAAAAACTCAACTCACAACAACTGCGCAAACTCGAACCGGCACTGGATCCTGATCAATTTCTTGCAGCCTATTATTTGCCCAACGAGGCGCTGCTACGCAATCCACGACATTTACAAGCCTTGGTCGCCGCGTGTGAGAAGAACGGAGTGCTCATTACGCCGCATTGTGCTGTCACCGACATCCCAATCGACCTAGGGCATATCCATAGTGTACCTTCGCCGCAGGGCTCCCTGAGAGCTAAGCAAATATGTATTACCGCCGGCGCTTGGTCAGCCATGCTGTTACAGCAGCTGAATATCGAAAATGGAATTATTCCTATACGTGGTCAGATGCTGTTGTACCAGGCAGCAAGGGGAACTATCAATCGAGTGATCAATGAAGGGTCACGTTATGTGATTCCACGGCGAGATGGACATCTCTTAGTTGGCTCGTGCGAAGAGGAAGTCGGATTCGAAAAAGGGACGACTGAGCTGATGCTCGATCAATTGGCAGATTTCGCCGGGCAACTCATTCCGCCACTCAACGGACTCGAGATTAAACAAAGTTGGTCAGGTTTACGTCCGGCTAGTTTTGATGGCATGCCCTATCTGGGCCGCATCACCGCAGCGGATAATTTATTCATCGCCGCTGGCCACTTTCGCAGTGGCTTACATCTGTCACCTGCAACAGCTGTCGTGATGGCCGATCTCATGACCGGTGATACGCCCGCCATTGACATCTCCCATTTCAGCATCCTCCGCAATAGCAATGCAGCGGATACTGGCAAGTTTTGATTTTCAAATCCAGATTCTGGAACTTGTGATAATTCGTGCGATTCGAGGTTGGATCTTTTCGAAATTGTGCCATCGGATACGGGTAGTAAGCTGATTAGCGGTATCAATTTCCGTAAGGGGGGCAGCATCCTCCGTCGGCGGGCTCAACCCCTACACCTTATTGTTTGTGGTACTACTGTTACCGTTTTCATACTAGAATACTACAGCACACCAACAATATGCAAGCAAAGTCCATTGCTGAGAACGAAACGAATTTTATGGCAAGCGACACACCCGCTCATATCCTCATCATCGGTGCTGGCCCCATCGGACTCGAAACCGCACTGTATGCTCGCTACTTGGGCTACCAAGTCACCCTTATCGAAAAAGGGCAAATCTGCCACCATGTTTTGCAATGGCAGCACATCAGTATGTTCTCACCATTCGGAAACAATAGTTCAACATTAGGACGAGCGGCCATCGCAGGTCAATCTCCCGAACACCCGTTCGACGCCTTGGACCAATTACAAACCGGAGCCCAGTGGTTTAAAAACTATCTCAAACCACTAAGTCAAACCGACCTAATCGTTGACCATATCCGCACTAACACGAAAGTCCTTTCCGTTTCCCGTTCGTGGTTCATCAAAACAGATCTAGCTGACTCACAAGCCCGTGGCGCCGATACGTTTCGCGTGTTAATCCAAGACGGCAATCAAGAAACTGTTATTACCGCTGACATCGTCATCGATACATCCGGCGTCCTCGGTCAACCCAATCAAATTGGTACTGGAGGCGCAACCGCTATTGGCGAGAGCAACTGTCACAAACAATTTCACCGGCTAAGTCCGACTATCGAGCAAGCCGCCACTCTGGCCGACCAACGCATCCTCGTCGTCGGATCGGGGCATACCGCCGCCCACACCCTAGTCAACCTAACTAAAACTCGCTCCACAGCAGATACCGCCAATGCAACCATTACATGGATTACACGTAATTCGAACCAATTGGGAATAGCCAGCATCGCGGATGACCCGTTGAGCAATCGCCGTGACCTAGTACAACAAGCCAACCAAAAGGCATCCGATAAACAAGTCACTCGTATTGCGGGAGCCACCATCCACCGCATTGCACAGCAAGACGACGGAACATTCGAAGTAGAATTATACCAACGCAACGACGATGGAAACAACGGCCCGCAGATAACGCTGGTCGTCGATCAAGTTTTTGCTCATACTGGATTTCAACCAGATAGCTCTATATTTCGAGAACTACAAGTTCACCTATGTTACGTAACCGAGGGGCCCATCAAAATCGCCGCTAAGCTACTAGACCACAGATCGGAGGATTGCCTCGATCAATCATCCGTGTCCACGGCAGATCTTATCAACCCAGAACCCAATTTCTATGTCCTCGGAGTTAAAAGCTACGGGCGCAATTCAAACTTCTTATTCAGTGCCGGATTACAACAAATAAAACAGTTGTTTCAAATCATTGGGGACCGTAAAGACCTCGACCTCTATGCGACATTCAAATAATTCCATCATGGCAACAACACTACCCACCATCAGCCTATCCCATCTCGATGAACTTTGGTTTCAGGTCAGCGGGACACTTTGCAACCTTACCTGTAACCACTGTTTTATCTCCTGTAGCCCCACCAATAATAATTTTGGATTTCTCTCGCTGGTAACAGTCCAAGCATCGCTTGAACAAAGCATCGAGCTTGGAGTTAAAGGCTATTACTTCACTGGTGGTGAGCCATTCCTAAATCCCGATATGACGGCGATCCTCATCGCAACGCTAAAGTACGGCCCCGCGACCGTGCTGACCAATGCGACCGTACTCAAACAGGATTGGATCGACGCTTTGGTCGCCGCATCTCGAGCAAGTCGCTATAGCCTTGAATTCCGCGTTTCGATTGACGGGTTTGACCCCGCTACCAATGACCCGATTCGAGGTACAGGAACATTTGTACGAGCGCTCGCAGGCGTACAACAACTCGTCAAAGCCGGCTTCCTACCAATCATCACGGCAACTCGAACTTGGCCAATAGCCGACGACCGCACCGTATTAGCCAACTTCATCACGACTCTCAAAGAAGCTGGCTACGAGCGCCCCCGCATTAAACTGCTGCCTGCCTTGCAAATCGGTGCAGAAGCACAACGTAGTAGTGGATATACCGACGCGCAACGGGTGACCACCGAAATGCTAGAAGGATTCGATAACTCACAGTTCGTTTGCGAGCATGCTCGGATTGTCACAGATCGTGGAGTCCACGTCTGTCCAATTCTGATCGAAGAACCCGATTCACTACTGGGTACCGACTTGCAACAGGCAACTCAAACAGACTACGCCATCACGCACGGTGCCTGTCTGACTTGCTACCAATATGGAGCAATCTGTTCTAATGCCTCACTTGGTCTTACGAGTGGAGATGCTTGATGACAACTCAAATCGCGCTATTCGGCGGAGTGTACAGTAACTACTTGGCACTCGATGCGGCTATTACGGATGCCCGTGCCCGCGGGATATCCGACCTGTACTGCCTTGGCGACCTCGGAGCGTTCGGCCCGTTTCCAGATCGCGTATTCCCAATTCTCCAGCAACATAACGTTCAATGCATTCAAGGCAACTACGACGACTCTATTGGCAACGATTTAGATAACTGCCAATGTGGCTATACCGATGAACGCGATAACTACTATGCAAACATAAGCTATCAATATACGCAGCAACGTACGAGCGCTGATAATAAAGA
>Ga0302117_10001312_pt1 | contig 11839 bp, 10 predicted proteins | sample AG5_322_MG_FD_203112 | JGI IMG/M metagenome (GOLD analysis project Ga0302117, IMG submission 203112) | Marine microbial communities from Western Arctic Ocean, Canada - AG5_32.2 | ecosystem: Environmental > Aquatic > Marine > Oceanic | place: Canada: Western Arctic Ocean | collected 2017-10-01 | reverse complement strand
ATCTTCTCACCCACCCGCGCATCGTTGCCTGTGTGCAGGATTTGCTTGGGCCGGAGGTTGTCGGTTGGGGATCCCATTTTTTTTGCAAAATGCCCGGGGACGGCAAACGCGTGGCGTGGCATCAGGACGCCAGCTATTGGCCGCTCACCCCCAGTAAAGCCGTCACCTGCTGGCTCGCCATCGACGATGCTGACACCGAAAATGCATGCATGCGCTTTCTGGCCGGCTCCCACCACCATGGCCACCTCACTTGGCGCAAGAGTTCCCCTGAGGAACACAACACCCTTGACCAGAGCGTCGAGAACGCAGAGCAATATGGAACCCCCATCGACAACGTCCTCCGCGCCGGCGAATGCAGCCTCCATACCGATCTTCTACTTCACGGCTCCGAGGCCAATGAATCGGACCGCCGCCGCTGTGGGCTCACCCTCCGCTATACGACCCCCGACGTCCGTGCCGCCATGGATTGGAACCAGAAAGGTGTCCTCATCAGCGGCTCAGATCCCGACGGACATTGGGCCAACCCGCCGAGGCCTGAAACTGAATAACCAAGCTATATGAGATTCGGATAAATTATGGAATCCCTTCCTCCTCTGCCTAAGCCAACCAACAGTGGATCCTCTGAACTTCTCTGAATCAGGATGGTGGGGTAGGATTCTCTCAGCGATGGAAGAAAATCAGCCGCAAAACAAATGGGCTAAGATCGCTTTCATTTCGGCGATATTGTTTCTATTGGCCAGTTTTCTCGAGTGTTTTTACTCCCAAGTTTTTTTTGTACGACTCAAGATGCCGTACAATTTGACTCTAATGGAAATGCAGAGAGTCTTGTACTTTCTTGGAGGAACGGCTTCCATTTTGAGCCTAGCCATCATTTACAAACCGACGAGATGGGAATGGGTATTTGGTTGCTTGACCCTTGGAATGCTAATTTTTTCTTTCGGCTCCTTTTACTTACCACGTGATTGGTTGTGGTCGCATGAAGATGGCAAACCTACCGCGATTTGGAACACTATTACAACGGTCAGAGATTTTGGAAGATTTGTGTTCGCTATCCTATTATTTATTTTTCACCTCCGTTACTCCGCTCCGTCGTCTCCATATAAAAAACCTCTCCTGCTGCTAGCTATACTTTACACTTTCGGTTTGATTGTTTCATTTCTGCCACGATTATTTTATCAAGCTGGAGACCTGTTGACATCGAGTGAAATTGGCCTGGGGGAGTTCCTAATTTTTGCAGGAGACCATTTGTCATGGGGTACGGGATTGTCATTTTTATTGAGTCTGTTGCCCCTCCAGGCATTTCCCATAGCCCTGTTCGTTATGGCCTATGCAGTGATTAAAGTGCCTACGGCGATTTCCGGAATCTACGAAGGAAGGGAAGATGATGAGACTGTTAAGTTCGGCTTACTAAAGGATGGAGTGTATGAACTGTATGAGAATGGAGAGAGTGTTGAGGAGGGTAAATGGAAAGTAACAAACAATAAGATTCACATAACTACTAATGATCCCGAAGTCGGCATGGTTGTAAACATTAACCAAATCAATGCCGACGGTAGCCTTACTGAAATTGGAGAAATGATAGACGGGAAACAGGAAGACACCCCCAAAGAAGCTCAATTTACCTATAAAAAAATCAAATAACCCCTTCACCCACCCAATCATCTCAGGTAACTCATCAATCACATTGAGACCCAAGTCTCCCGGGAGATCTCGCATATCTCGACACAGATTACACAGTTGTATCCACGGCTAATTCTCTGAACTTCTCTGAACCCAATTTCAGTAATTCCAGGGACCCACAGATTCCAATTGGGATAGTGCGGAAAAGAGTGGGATGTGTTTTTGGAATCGAACTCAACGAACATCAAATCCCTCGTTTTCAGGGGAAATACAGGTCTGACAATTGAGAAATAGGCAACCGACCAGTTATATTTGAAATCGTCAGCCGGGCCGTTGTTCTAGGGCTTTACGGAATCCGACGGTTTGGAAGGCATCGAACAAGAACGCTTGGATCACCTGATGCGTTACATACATGAATCACTGGAAAACGCATAGCGGATAATTGAATCCTAATGCTTTCCTCAGCCTTGCCAAATCCCACCAATCCATTACCCTACCGGCAACCCATATTATGAAAAAGACACTACTGACTCTCGGAATAATTTTAAGCCTGAACGCAACTGCAGCCAATGGTTTGTGGACGGATGCCAAGGACAAGACGTTGCCCATCGATTTTCAAATCCAGGGTGAGTATCTCGGGGAACTTTCCTGTGGATGCGATTTTGGTGCGCAGGTGATCGCGCTGGGAAATGGCGAATTTCAGGCCGTGCTGTATCCGCTGGGACTGCCCGGCGCGGATTGGGAACGGGGTGACGAACGCTCTGTCCTCACCGGCAAACTGGATGGCAAAAAGGCGGTGTTTGCCTCGGCTACTGGTAAGCGACGTTATCTTGGAGGCAAAGCCAGTGAGTTCAGTGCAACCGGCCAATTCCCCCCCAAGGGCCAAAAAGAAGGGAGTTCGGCGACCATTGAAAATGGTAAGATGACCGGCAAGCACGGTAAAAAAACATTTGAGCTGAAACGCGTCGAGCGTAAGAGTCCGACGATGGGGACCCGGCCGCCCAAGGGCGCGATTGTACTCTTCGACGGCTCGGGCAAGGGCGAATGGCTGGGCGGTCGAGCGGATGCGAAGACGAAGCTGCTGAACACCGACGGGCGCGACATCAAGACGAAACGCAGTTTTCAAAACTACACGATGCACGTGGAATTCCTGTTGCCCTTCAAGCCCGCCGCGCGCGGACAGGGTCGTGGCAACAGCGGGTTTTATCAGGTGGATCATTACGAGGTGCAGATTCTTGACTCCTTCGGGCTCGAGGGACTCAACAACGAGTGCGGCGGCGTTTACACCAAGGCCGACCCTATCGTGAACATGTGCCTGCCGCCGCTCCAATGGCAGACCTACGACGTGGAGTTCACCAACGCGGTCGTCAAGGACGGCAAAAAAATCAGCAGCCCCCGCATGACGCTCAAGCACAATGGCGTGGTGGTCCACAAGAATTTAGAAATCAACGGCAAGACCGGCGGCGCTCGCCGCGCCCCCGAAGGCACTCCCGGCCCCATCAAGCTGCAGGGCCACGGCAACCCGCTGCAGTTCCGCAACGTGTGGATTGTGGAGCAGAAATAAGCACCAAGAAAATGAGTCGGCTTTACTCGGTAGGGGTTGGATTGATCGCCGGCATTATTTTTAGTGGCTGCGTTGGTTTTCAAGGGTTCCTCAAAAAATCGGGGCCGGAGTACGAGGCCGAAGTGCGGACGTGGCAGCGGATCATTGAAACTCGCGGGGGCGATGGGATGTGGCTAGTGAATCGTGGCTATCGTACGGGCGACGACGTTGTGGCGATTACCACGTGCAGCGCGCTTTCGCATGTGGGGATTTTGGATGCGGAAAACGGTGTGGTTATCGAGTCGTTGTGGAATGGAAACGTGACCAATAGCCTCGCGAATTTTGTCGATATGTCGCATCGAGTCGTGCTCGTGCAACCGGAAGGTTGGACGCCCGAAGCCGGTCGCGAAGCCCTTGCCAAGGCGCGGGGTGAGTTGGATAAAAAATATGACTTCGCCGGGCTCATCGGTTTACCCAGCACCAACCGCTGGTATTGCAGCGAACTCGCCTCATGGAGTTGGGGGCGCGAAGCCAACCGGTTCGGCCCGTGGAATGTCATTCACCCGCGCCGTTTGCCCAAAATGGGAACCGTCCTCTTCGACTCCGGCCCGCGCGACGGGCGGTTGGATGAGTGAATCATCCCCCGTGATGTGGCGGCTTGGTGATATTGTCCTTCGCCGCTTTCATGTCCTCCGCCGCTGCACGTTCTTGAATCTGTTCTATTTGCTGCGTGAGCCGCCGGAGCGATTTGGCTTGGTCGATCACCGTTCCATTCAATGACTCCGTCAACTGCTCCAAGTGCGCCAATGCGGATTCAATCTTTACCAACCGTTCGTTGTTGCCGTCGCTCATCCGACCAAATTGCTCTCATTCATTCCGCGAGTCGATTTGAAAATTGATTCCTTGATTATTGTGAATTGATCCTTGAAACTTTTTCCACGCATGAAATCAACTTTTTGGATTCTAATGTCCCTCGCCGTTTCGTTCACGGCTTTCGCCCAGAAAAAACCTTCGTACACGCCGGATCAAGCGGTGGCGCGGATGAAATTGCCAAAAGGGTTTTCGGTCACGCAATTCGCCGCCGAGCCGGATGTGGTGCAGCCCTTTGCGTTTTGTTTTGATGACCGCGGGCGGGTTTGGGTTTGTGAAAACCTGAACTACGAATCACGTGGCAGCGACACGTTCAAGCAAGGCCCCAAGGGGCGCATTATCATTTTGGAGGACACCAACGGCGATGGGCGGTTCGACAAGCGGAAGGTGTTCATCGATAAGATATTTTTCCCGACCGGCCTGCAAGTGGGTTTCGGCGGCGTGTGGGTCGGCTCGCCTCCCAATCTGCTTTTCATCCCGGACAAGAACGGCGACGACGTGCCCGATGGCGACCCCATTGCGGTGCTCGATGGCTGGGGCCGGCAGGACCGGCACGAGACGCTGAACAGTTTTGTGTGGGGGCCGGACGGCTGGTTGTACGGCTGCCACGGCGTGTTCACCCACAGCAAAGTAGGCGCGCCCGGCACGCCTGAAAAAGACCGCGTGCCGCTTAACGCCGGCGTGTGGCGCTATCATCCCACCAAGAAAAATTTCGAGGTCTTCGCGTGGGGCACCAGTAATCCGTGGGGGCTCGATTTCGACAGCCGCGGCCAGGCCTTCATCACCGCCTGCGTCATCCCGCATCTGTGGCACATGGTGCAGGGTGGGCGCTATCATCGCCAAGGCGGTCGGCATTTTAATCCACACATTTACAACGACATCAAAACCATCGCCGACCACGTGCACCAAAATTACGGCGGTCGCAAACACGAAGGCGGCCTCGCGTATTTTTATGCGAACGGCGCGTTCTCCGAAAAGAACACCCGCCAGCGAAAAGGCGGTTTCGCCCACGGAGGCTGCCAAATTTACAACGGCGGCGCGTTCCCGAAGCAATATCACGGGCAAGCGTTCATGGGCAACATCCACCATCACATGCTGTACGTGGACAACCTCCAGCGGCGCGGCTCGGGCTTTGCCGGCACGCACGGCGGCGATTTTATGCTCGCGCATGACCAGCATTTCCTCGGCTTCAATCTCGACACCGGCCCCGCGGGCGCGCTGTGGGTCATCGATTGGAACGACGCCGACATCTGCGGCCGCATCGTCCACCAGAAAGGCACCGGCCGCATCTATCGCGTGTCGCATACCAACTGCAAGCCCGTAAAAAATCTTAACCTCGCTCAACTCAACGACAGCAAGTTGGTGGATTTATTAAATCACAAAAACGATTGGTACGCCGATCACGCCCGCCGCCTTTTGCAGGAACGCGCCGAAGCCTCGCGCCATCAAGGCCCCGACGAAGGCATCTCCGCCACCGCCGCTGAGACGCCCGGCTTGCTCAGTAAAATTTACCTCAACCCCAAGGCCAGCCCCACCCACCGCCTGCGCGCGATGCTGGCGATGCACGCGATGTTCGGCCTCAACTCGCAGGTACTGCTCAAGCTAATGGCCGACGACGACGAAACGCTTCGCGGCTGGGCCATCCAATGCGCGTTGGAAAAAAAGAAAACAAATAAGCTCATCCTCGATCAACTTGTGAAAATGGCCAAGACCGATGAATCCAAATTCGTCCGCCTCTATCTGGCCAGCGCGCTACAGCGCCTCCCACTCGCCCAACGCTGGGAACTCGCCGAGGCCCTCGTCGCGCACGAGGCGGACAAAGACGACCACAACCTCCCACTCCTTTACTGGTACGGCATCGAGCCACTCGTCCCCGCCGACAAAGCCCGCGCATTGAAGCTCACCACAAAAACCAAAATCCCACTCATCCGCCAATACATCGTTCGCCGCAGTGCAGCGAAATAAAGTTGAACGAACGGACCCGCAAGCGCGTCCCTCCAATGTGCTGCGCAGCACGATGACGCCCAAATTTTTTACTGGAGGGACGAACTTGAAAGTCCGTTGCCCCGATTAACAGAAAATGAAAAAAACAATCCTAATTCTCACCGCCTTCGCCTTTACCGCCCAAGCTGATTGGAACCAGTGGCGCGGCCCCACAGGGCAAGGGCACTCGAACGCCAAGCTCCCCACCGAATGGAGCGAAACGAAAAACGTCAAGTGGCGCACGCCCATCCCGGGCAAAGGTTGGTCGTCACCCGTGATTGAGGGCAACCAGATTTGGATGACGACTGCCTTCGAGACGCCCGCGACCAAGGCGGAAGCCGCCGAGCGCCTCAAGAAAAACACTGGCGGCGTCCCGGTGAAAGTCCTTAGCAATGTGCGACTGCACGTCGTGTGTGTCGATAAACGCACCGGCAAGCTGCTTCACAATTTTGAGGTCATCACAAAAAAACAGCCGCAATGGGTTCACAAGCTCAACAGCTACGCTTCACCTTCGCCCATCATCGAAGCCGGCCGTGTGTATTGCCACTTCGGTTCGTACGGCACCGTGTGCATTGATACCAAGACGGCCAAGGTGGCGTGGCGCAATGAAAAACTTTGGGTCAACCACGAGAACGGCCCCGGCAGCACGCCGGTGCTTTGGAAGGATTTATTAATTTTCCACATGGACGGCAGCGATAAACAATTCGTGGTGGCGCTCGACAAAAAAACCGGCCACGAAAAATGGCGCACCGTTCGTACCGGCGAAATGAATAAAAATCCGCAGCTCAAAAAATCCTACGGCACCCCGCTTATCATTAAAGCCAACGGTCGCGACACCCTTTTTTCTCCCGCCAGCGATTGGCTCTATGGCTATGATCCCGCCACCGGCCGCGAGCAATGGAAAGTCCCCTACGGTATGCTCGGCTTTTCCGTCGTGCCCCGCCCCGTCACCGGCCACGGCATGCTGTTTCTAAGTACCAGTTTTATGCGCCCGCAACTCCTCGCCGTGCGTTATGAAAACACCGCCAAGCCAGACATCGCGTGGAAATACAACCGCGGCGTTTCCAAGCAACCCTCGCCCATCCTCGTCGGCGACGAGCTGTATTTTGTCGACGACAGCGGTGGCCTTGTCACCTGCCTGAACGCCCACACCGGCGACGTCCATTTTCGCGAACGCCTCGGCGGCAACTACAGCGCCTCGCCGCTGCACGCCAACGGCAAAATTTATTTCCACAGTCGCGAAGGCATCACCACCGTTCTTCAAGCCGGCAAAACCTTTAAAGTGCTTGCCAAAAATAAACTCAACGGCCAACACATGGCCAGCGCCGCCGTGGATGGAAACGCGCTCATCCTTCGCACAGATCAAGCGCTGTATCGCATCGAACACTGAGCGATACTATGATTCATAGCATCCTTCACTGAGTTGATTTTGCGTGTTATTTCTCAATTTTGAGACATTTCCACGCAACGTGGATTAGGGATTTCTAAAGAAACACCTGTTATTGGGAGGGGTGAGTGTGGCACAGTAGTTGCTTACATTATTTGGATTTGTTTCCACAATCTCAACACTATCGGAATATGAAAACTAAACAACCCAGACCCACCGGTTTCACCCTCATCGAATTACTTGTCGTCATCGCGATTATTGGCATTTTGGCTTCTATGCTGCTGCCCGTGCTTGCGAGAGCCAAGGCCAAGGCTAACTCCATTAAAGGCCAATCTAACGCGAAGCAAATTTCCAACGCCGTTGAAGCTTATCGTAGCGATCACGAGGGTCGTAGTGCGCCGTCCGTGAACGGGGGGAGTTGGACGGATCGTTACTCAAGCAGTGCGGTGAGAACAAATCCGGAAACCGGCGAGAAATATTCGTTTCGCTGGTACTGGGGTCGGTTTTACAAAGGATATTTGGGTGACGAAGAGGCCAAGAAAATTTTCAATGATCCCACCAGCGTGGGATCCGATCGCTATTATGTGGATGGCTCTTACGGGGTGCATCCGTTCACGGACTGGAGCATGAACGGCATTCTCGGGTGGTATAATGAATCGGCAAATTATGAAGGTCGGTACGGTCGTGTTGGTAAGGTTGACATCAGTTATGCAAATCCCTCCAAGACGATCTTTTTCCAATCCGGCTATGAAGCTATGCTGGATGGTAATGGCGATGCTCCGTGCTTTGAGTTTACGAGCGACAGTGGTTGTTACAATCCGGCCAATCCCCGGAACCCGAAAAAGCGTGGCAATTCAGAAACGACACTTGGTTCCATTTTACGTCACGGTGGAAAATCCGCAGTGATCTATGCGGATGGCCATTTGGAGTTGAATACCATTGCTGAGATGGGTCCTGAAAAATATATGCCCGATCCGGTTGGGTTGGCTGCCTGGAAACGATACATCGGCGGGAAGCACACCAAACCAGCCCCGTACGATTTCAGCACTGCAGTTCTTCCCTGAACCTTGCTGAACATTATCGGAACGAAACCCGGGTGCCCGGCTTGAGCGCGTGCTTGGGCATTTCCTTCGGTGAATTAAAAGTGCGCATCGTTTCGACTTTCTCGAGCGTATTTTTGCTTTCGTCGTACACGCCGGTTTTGGCATCGAGCACGCCTTCGGCATCGAGGCCGAGGTGTTTCACCATAAAGGGGTACATCGCTTGGCGCTTGGAAAGTTGATAGCCGTGGCCTTCCTTGGCGAAGTGCGTGTTGGCCGCTTTGGCCTTCGCGCCGTAATATTCGTAAATGTTGCGGATGAATGGGTGCTCCACTTTGGGCGTATTTTTCGTCCAATCGCCGCCCACGGAAATGAGCTTCAACGGGCGCGGCGCTGCGAGTGCGGCGATCTCGGCGTTGTTGGTTTCCAGCTTGGCGGTTTTGTGAATGGGCATCCCACTCTCGCAATGGCAGCCGCCAAAGAAATGGGCGGACACCATTACCACCGGCACACTCACCGCCACGCGCGTGTCAATCGCTGTTAGCAAAAATGTCTGCGTGCCGCCGCCGGAACAGCCGGTGACGCCAAGGTGTTTCGCATTCACTTCCGGCAGGCTCTCCAAAAAATCCAGCGCCCGAATGCTGCTCCACGTTTGCAGCGTGAGCGCTTGCGGATGTTTGTGACTCCAGCCGAGATGCTCCGAATCGCCGAAGCCGATCATGTCATACGAAAACACCACCGCACCCATGCGCGCGAGTGTGGCGCAGCGATGTTGCTGATCCGGCCGCAACCGACCGCCAGCGGGGCCGCGCGCATGGCCGTGTGGACAAAGAATGCCGGGGCGTTTGCCTTTGAACCCCTTTCTGTCCAGTGGCCGATACAGATTTCCATAAACAAAAAATCCGGGTCGGGCTTCGAAGGCGGCGGCTTCCACGGTGTAGCCGTTGTAGGTGCGTTTGTTTTTGATGATGGCCTTGAGCGGTGTGCGTTTGGGCAACGGATTAAGCTTTGCGCCGGTGAGAATTTGCAACCGAACGGCCGCCGCGCGGGTTTTCCATTCGGCGAGGGTGGAATGCGTGGACGCGAGTCGTGCGAGTTGTTTCACGGCATCCGCTTCGGAATGATAATGGCCAACGCACAGCGTGGGTTTCTCCGCCGCACTTGTAGCGAATGCTATGAGGGTGAGGGTGAGGAAATGGAAGATGCGTTTCATTGGCGAAGGTTGGCAGAAGCGTCACCTTCGCGCAATGGCTATTCCATTGTTTACTTGGGCCGGGCCAAATGTCGTTCCCGAAAAAATGATTTGTGTAGTTTGAGCAGGCGGCCGAGTTCCTGAATGGGCGTTTTGTGATCGGCCACGCGCAGGTCGATGTAGCGGTCATTGGCGCCGCTGTAGCCGCCCTTTTCGCGCACCACCAACAGCGCGGCGGATTGCCGTCCGCGTTTGTCGCCACCGGCGGCTTGAGCGGCTTCGAGTGCGGCGACCAGCCAATCGGCCAGTTCGGTTTTGGGCGTCTTGCGTGCTTTCTCAAATGCGGCGCTCATCTCCTTCACCACCGCCTCGCTAGCAAGGATGTTACCCTGCGCGGCAAAATGTTTGCCCGTCACGTGCCCCGCCCAATCCATACAGCGTTTGCCCGTGAAGCTGGCGGCGCGGCCTTTGGCATCCACGATGCCGAGCTGCCGAAAATCACGACGCGCATCGGGCTTGGTCAGCGCCTCCACCACCTCTGCCGGTGATTTGCCTTTGGCTAGCAACGCCAGCCCGTCGGGGCCGTACTTAATATTCGCCCACGATTGCGTGGCCACCGCGCCCACCCCCGCCTTCGCCCACGGCACCACCGAACCCGCGCTGAAAAATTTACTCTGCACCGCCACGCCCAATTCGCCGGTGGCGGGGTCAAAGGCAACAATGGAAAACGTGGCAATCGGCCGCTCGACGGCTTGTGCAGAGATATAAATGACACCGATGAACACAGATAATAGTATGGCGAGGCGTTGCATGTGTGAATGGTAGCGCAGACCCGGCACGGTGCAAACGTTTGGTTATCATTCTAAACGAAGAAGTTTTGACTCTTTCGGTCGGGAAGGTACAACAAGCCCACGCATGAACACTTCTCTCAAGGGTAAATGGATTTTAATCACCGGCGCTTCGGCGGGGTTTGGCGCGGAAGGCGCGCGGCACTTTGCGCGCGAAGGGGCGCATCTCGTCCTTGGCGCGCGGCGCGTGGATCGGCTCGAATCAGTCGCTGCCGAATGCGAACAGGCCGGTGCAGCCTCGGCGCATGTTCATGAATTGGACGTGGCTTGCACCGAGAGCGTGAATGCTTTCGTCGATTGGCTAAAACCGTTGACGCCCAAGCTTGATGTACTGGTGAACAATGCCGGTGGCGCACACGGGATGGACACGGTGGCCGACGGGAAGGACGCGGATTGGGAGGCGATGGTGCAGTCGAATTTCCTGGGACTCATGCGCGTGACGCGTGCGTGCCTGCCGTTGATGGTGGAGAACCCCGGCAGTACGATCATCAATATCGGCTCCATCGCCGGCCGCGTGGCATATGAATATGGCTCGGTGTATTGCGGCGTGAAGGCGGCGGAGAAGTCGATCACACAAACGTTGCGGCTGGAACTCAACGGCACCGGCGTGCGCGTGGGTACGCTCGACCCCGGCTTGGCGTTGACGGAGTTTTCCATCGTCCGTTTTAAAGGCAATGAAGCATTGGCTGACAAACCATACGTGGGGCTCGACCCATTGGTGGCCGAGGACATTGCCGAAGCGATGGTGTGGATGGCCACGCGCCCGCCGCATGTGTGCATCGACGAGATTCTAATCAAGTGCACCGCCCAGGCGGCCATCCACAAAACGCATCGGGTGACGGATTGATTTATTTGGGCTGCGGCACTTTTTTTGCGGTGAGCATTTCCAGCGCTTGGGTGACGAGGGGGTCGATGCCGGTTTTTAGGTCGGTGCGTTTGTTGAGGACTTGCACGTGGACGGGGACGCCTTTGGTTTCGAGGCATACCATTTTGGCGGTGTAATTGACTTGGAATGAGAGGGTGTATTTCCAGCCGTTGGGGAGTTTGCGCTCGAGCATGTTTGAGAAAATTCCGTTGGTGGGTTCCCCGATGATTTTTACGTGAGGCAACTCGAGCATGATCATTGCGAACAGATCAGCGGCGCTGTAGGACGCGCCGTGGGTGAGCAGTATAATGGGGCCGGTGAAGGTGCGTTGCTTTTTATTCGCGGCGGGGGGGCGCACATGAAAAGTGCGCAGCGGGCCGAATTCTTTTCCGCCTTTGGCTTTGTTTTTTGCTTTGCGGGTTTTTTCGTGATGGCCAATGCGGCGTTTATCGGCAAAGCGATTAGCGATGCGATAGGTGATGCCGGTGGTG
>Ga0302117_10001307_pt1 | contig 11854 bp, 8 predicted proteins | sample AG5_322_MG_FD_203112 | JGI IMG/M metagenome (GOLD analysis project Ga0302117, IMG submission 203112) | Marine microbial communities from Western Arctic Ocean, Canada - AG5_32.2 | ecosystem: Environmental > Aquatic > Marine > Oceanic | place: Canada: Western Arctic Ocean | collected 2017-10-01 | reverse complement strand
GACATCGGGAAACCTTTTCCATGTAGCATGGCAAGGAAACTTCGAGAAATGGGGTGAAGATCCACTTCACGTACGTCCAATCGCACACACAATCTGGGATCCACACTTTGGACAACCAGCTGTAGAGGCATTCACACGTGGTGGGGCAAGTGCTCCTGTAAACATCGCGTACTCTGGTGTATACCAATGGTGGTACACAATTGGAATGCGCACAAATGGAGATCTTTACAACGGATCTCTTTTCCTTCTTTTTGTTGCAGGGCTTTTCCTCTTCGCAGGATGGTTACACCTTCAACCAACATTTGCACCAGCACTTTCATGGTTTAAAAATGCAGAATCGCGTCTTAACCACCACCTTTCTGGACTTTTTGGTGTAAGTTCACTTGCATGGACTGGGCACCTTGTACACGTTGCAATCCCAGAATCACGTGGACAGCATGTACGTTGGGACAACTTCCTTACGACATTACCACACCCAGCAGGTCTTGCTCCATTCTTTAGTGGACAATGGGCTGTATATGCACAAAACCCAGATACAGCAAACCACATCTTCGGGACACCTGAAGGTGCTGGAACAGCTATTCTTACATTCTTAGGTGGTTTCCACCCACAGACTGAAAGTCTCTGGTTAACAGATATGGCACACCACCACCTCGCTATTGCGGTAGTATTCATTCTTGCAGGACACCAATACCGTACAAACTTCGGAATTGGACACAGTATGCGTGAAATTCTTGAAGCGCACACACCACCAGCAGGAAACCTTGGAGCTGGACACAAAGGTCTTTTTGACACTGTAAACAACTCACTCCATTTCCAACTTGGTCTTGCACTTGCATCAGTAGGTGTACTTTGTTCTCTTACTGCACAGCACACATACTCGCTCCCGCCGTATGCGTTCCTTGCACAAGATTTCACAACGCAAGCTGCACTTTATGCACACCACCAGTACATTGCTGGATTCATTATGTGTGGAGCATTTGCGCATGGAGCAATTTTCTTCATTCGTGATTATGATCCTGAGCAAAATGAAGGTAACGTGCTTGCACGTATGCTTGAGCATAAAGAAGCGATTATTTCACACCTTAGTTGGGTATCACTTTTCCTTGGATTCCACACACTTGGTCTTTACGTACACAATGACGTAATGCAAGCTTTTGGAACACCAGAAAAGCAAATCCTTATTGAACCAGTATTTGCACAATACATTCAAGCTGCACAAGGTAAATCAATCTACGGATTTGATGTACTTCTTGCATCACAAGGAAACCCAGCTAACTTAGCAAGTCAATCTATTTGGCTTCCAGGATGGCTTGAAGCAATTAACAGTTCAAGTAACTCTCTTTTCCTTCCAATTGGACCGGGAGATTTCCTTGTACACCACGCAATTGCGCTTGGACTTCACACTACAACACTTATCCTTGTAAAAGGAGCTCTTGATGCACGTGGATCAAAGCTTATGCCGGATAAGAAGGATTTCGGATACAGTTTCCCTTGTGATGGACCAGGACGTGGAGGAACGTGTGATATCTCAGCATGGGATGCATTCTACCTCGCAGTATTCTGGGAACTTAACACAGTTTCATGGACAGTATTCTACTTCCACTGGAAGCACCTTGCACTTTGGCAAGGTAACTCTGCTCAGTTTAACGAATCATCAACATATATTATGGGATGGCTTCGTGATTACCTTTGGCTTAACTCATCACAACTTATTAATGGATACAACCCATTTGGGATGAACAGTCTTTCAGTATGGGCGTGGATGTTCCTTTTTGGACACCTCATCTATGCTACAGGGTTCATGTTCCTTATTTCATGGCGTGGATATTGGCAAGAGCTTATTGAAACACTTGTATGGGCACACGAACGTACTCCACTTGCAAACTTTGTAAAGTGGAACGATAAGCCAGTAGCACTTTCGATTGTACAAGCACGTCTTGTAGGACTTACGCACTTCTCTGTTGGGTTCGTTCTTACATATGCGGCCTTTGTAATTGCATCTACTTCTGGTAAGTTTGGATAAATCTAAATTCGAATCTTTAGATATTAAAAATCTTTGGGTGCGTATTTAGGATCTTTGCATGGGTGGTTCTTTGGAACCACCCGTATAGTATATGATTGTCTCATAATGGGTTTAAGGCAAACTAATAAACCCCATAAAGACAAATCAAATAACAGGCAACTCTGACCTTAGGCACTCTACTCATATACCCCATTCATCTATGCAAAAATTTTTAGAGTTTGTCTTTGCTGTTCTTTTTTGGCTTGGTGACTGTTGCCTTCTATTTATTGAATCTTGTAAAGATGGTATTTTTGGTATCATTCAAGAAGTTATTAAAATTATTGACAAGCTTTCTGAGTGGGGAGATATTTTTAATTATTACGCTTCTTTACAAAAAGCACCAAAACCTGCGCGCCCTCCACGTAAAAAACCTACCTCATTTCTTGGTAAAATCTTTTATAAGTTTAATCAGGAAATCATGGTCACTTTTACTTCTGGAATGATTATTTATCTTGTACCAGTCTTTACAGAATTTGTATTGGATTTTGTAGAACAGGCTGAAGCAAATCCACAAAGTACAGCGATGACACTTTTAATTGTCATTGTATTTTTTCTTCCACAACAACGTCTTTTTCGAGATCCAGTAACGCGCTACTTTTTTGACCGTGGCTGGTTTCGACATTATGGGGGTGCCGTGTATTGTGCGCAAGTAATCTCTTTTTTCATTATGTCTTATCTTATCTGTTATGTTTGGTAAACAATTTTATTTGCTCTCCTTCGGAATACCGTCAAGAGAGAGACAAGTTGGATTGGTAGACAAACAGCATTCCAACCTGTATATAGCATTTGCCTCACAAGCCCTCTAAAAAGGCTTCAAAATCGGCTGCTACTTCCGCAACTAACTTTTCCGCTTCTTGGCGTTCTTGAATAAGTTGAGAGTCATTCAAAGATGTCTCCATAATTTTGAAAGTACCGTGCTTAGCCAGTGTTTTGCCTCTTCAACTCGCCAATTAATATCTACACTCCCACTCACCTTGGCTTTAAGCTTAGCCTTAAGCATCTCCTGAATTCCACGGAAATCTAAATTAACCATTTTGCAGCGTAACCGAATGCTTTGCATACGTTCAGCAATTAAATACGTCTGATCGTCTAGTACTTGTGTTAAAAAAATAGGTCTATAAAGTCCGGTTTTTTTCAGTTAAAAGATTTTCGAAGCGTTTAAAACTATCCATATAATAAAATACATAAAAGACTCCCTGGGTTCCAAAAAGGAACCCAGGGAAAGACATTCTTTCTTTTAGAAAGAAGGATCTAAACTAGATTATGCGTTGATAGAAGGAGCTTCTACAGATGCAAGGTCAAGTGGGAAGTTGTGAGCGTTACGCTCGTGCATTACTTCCATACCGAGGTTAGCACGGTTTACGATATCAGCCCATGTGTTAATTACACGTCCGTTTGAATCTACTACAGACTGGTTGAAGTTGAAACCGTTAAGGTTGAAAGCCATAGTTGAGATACCCATAGCAGTGAACCAGATTCCCATTACAGGCCAGATTGCGAGGAAGAAGTGAAGTGAACGTGAGTTGTTGAATGAAGCGTATTGGAAGATTAAACGTCCGAAGTAACCGTGTGCAGCTACGATGTTGTAAGTCTCTTCTTCTTGTCCGAACTTGTATCCAGCGTTTGCAGATTCGTTTTCAGTAGTCTCACGGATGAGAGATGAAGTTACGAGTGAACCGTGCATAGCAGAGAAAAGTGAACCACCGAAAACACCAGCAACACCAAGCATGTGGAATGGGTGCATAAGGATGTTGTGCTCAGCCTGGAATACGATCATGAAGTTGAAAGTACCAGAAATACCAAGAGGCATTCCATCAGAGAAAGAACCCTGACCGATTGGGTATACGATGAATACAGCTGCTGCTGCTGCTACTGGAGCAGAGTAAGCTACTGCGATCCAAGGACGCATTCCTAAACGGAAAGAAAGTTCCCACTCACGACCCATGTAACAACAAATTCCGATGAAGAAGTGACAAACGATAAGTTGGTAAGGACCACCGTTGTAAAGCCACTCATCAAGAGAAGCTGCTTCCCAGATTGGGTAGAAGTGAAGACCGATCGCGTTTGATGTAGGAATTACAGCACCAGAGATGATGTTGTTTCCGTACATAAGTGATCCAGAAACTGGCTCACGGATACCGTCGATATCTACAGGAGGGGCAGCAATAAATGCTACGATGAATACAGAAGTCGCTGTAAGTAAAGTAGGAATCATTAATACACCGAACCAACCGATGTAAAGACGGTTCTCAGTTGATGTAATCCATGAACAAAAACGTCCCCATACTGTTGCGCTTTCGCGACGCTCTAAAGTTGCAGTCATAATAAAGAAGAAATAAATAGTTATAAAGAGTTACACAATCTAAAAATTTTAGACCTGTTACTTTTAGTATACCATACTAAGAGAATACAAGTGAGAAAAAAGATTAAAAACATCTATTAGAAATAGGTAGGAGAAGTCTATTTAAATAAATAGATTGATTGAGAACACTGTATAAAAATGCAATAAACAGAATGAAACTGTTGTATGAAAAGAATAAATATAAAATCTATAAAGTTATCATTTTAATGATGGGGAAAAATTCCCCATCTTTAGGAATAAAAAATCCTACTAAAATCTTTCTTGGCATCGATATGTTTTCAGAAACAGCTACCCGTATCCTATCGTTATCTCAAAGGCCTTTCACCACGCAGTTCGGAAAGGGATGCTGTGTCTCGACCTCGACGAAGACACCAAGAAAAAGAACTACTCTGTTATACAAAGTAGCTCAATTGCTTCCTAGAAAGTTCTAGCAAGTCTTGCTTATGGTATACAAAATCAAATCCCTCGGTCTATTAGCACATGTCAGCTTCAGAATGCATTACTGCACTTCTACTTCATGCCTATCAAACGGCTCGTCTTGCCGTGACCTTCCTTGTCTTTCATTTGTCAGTAAAACTGAACGGTTGAGACAAAAGAGCACTCATCTTAAGGTGAACTTCCTACTTATATGCTTTCAGCAGTTATTTACTCCAGACATAGCTACCCAGCGTTTACCCCTGGTGGGATAACTGGTACACTAGCGGTCTGTCCCCACCTGGTCCTCTCGTACAAAGGGGAGATCCTTTCAATGCTCTAAACGCCTACACAGGATATGGACCAAACTGTCTCACGACGTTCTGAACCCAGCTCGCGTGCCGCTTTCTATGGGCGAACAGCCCAACCCTTGGAACGTACTTCCGCTCCAGGATGCGACGAGCCGACATCGAGGTGCCAAACCTCCCCGTCGATGTGAACTCTTGGGGGAGATTAGCCTGTTATCCCTAGAGTAACTTTTATCCGTTGAGCGACGGCCTTTCCACACAGCACCGTCGGATCACTAAAGCCGACTTTCGTCTCTGCTTGACATGTCAGTCTCGCAGTCAAGCTCCCTTTTGCTTTTACACTCTATGGCTGATTTCCGTCCAGCCTGAGGGAACCTTTGCACACCTCCATTACCTTTTGGGAGGTGACTGCCCCAGTCAAACTGCCCGCCTGAAACTGTCGTCTTACCGGATGACGGTGAAGACTGAGCGCTCTAGCTTACCAAGAGTGGTATCTCACTGATGGCTCCCCTCTTCCCAGAAGAAAAGGTTCATAGCCTCCCACCTAAGCTGCGCAAGATAAGCTTGAGAGCAATTCCAGGTTACAGTAAAGCTTCATAGGGTCTTTCTGTCCGTGTGCAGGTAATCCGCATCTTCACAGATAGTTTTATTTCACCGAGTCTCTCTCTGAGACAGTATCCAGATCGTTACACCTTTCGTGCGGGTCGGAACTTACCCGACAAGGAATTTCGCTACCTTAGGACAGTTATAGTTACTGCCGCCGTTCACCAGGGCTTCAGTCGTTAGCTTCATCATAGATTGACCAACTTCTTTAACCTTCTGGCACTGGGCAGGTGTCAGCCCCCATACGTCGTCTTACGACTTTGCGGAGACCTGTGTTTTTGGTAAACAGTCGCCTGGATCTCTTCACTGCGGCCCCCTGAGGGGCACTCTTTCTTCCGAAGGTACAGAGCCAATTTGCCGAGTTCCTTAGAGAGAGTTATCTCGCTCCCCTTAGTTTATTCAACCCACTCACCTGTGTCGGTTTACGGTACAGGTAGTCTAGACTCAAAGTCGAATGAGCTTTTCTTGGAAAAAATACCATCAAACAACAATGGTTTGACCCTTCCTACCATGGAAGGCCATTGTGCCGAGTGTTATTTGTTCGTCCCTCAGGACTAAGCCTAGACTAGTGAAGGAATATAAACCTTCTTGCCATCAATTACGCCTTTCGGCCTCACCTTAGGTCCTGACTGACCCTGCGCGGACGAGCCTTGCGCAGGAACCCTTGAGTTTTCGGGGCACTGGATTCTCACCAATGTTTGCGTTACTCAAGCTGACATTCTCACTTCCGCCCTGTCCACCGCGGCTTACGCGCTTGGCTTCCCCCTGGGCGGAACGCTCCTCTACCCTACATCATCTGTGTGATGTAGCCACAGCTTCGGCAAAAAACTTAGTTCCGGTCATTTTCGGCGCAAAAGCGCTTGATCAGTGAGCTATTACGCACTCCTTAGAGGGTGGCTGCTTCTAGGCAAACCTCCTGATTGTCACTGCACTTTCACCTCCTTTGCCACTTAGCTTTTATTTAGGAGCCTTAGCTGGTGGTCTGGGCTGTTTCCCTTTTGACTACGGAGCTTATCCCCCGCAGTCTCACTGGCTGATTGAAAACATTCTAGGTATTCCGAGTTTGCAACAGATTAGTACCGCTTTCGCAGCCCGCACCGAGACAGCGCTTTACCCCCTAGAAGTCCATAATCAACCGCTGCGCCTCAACGCATTTCGAGGAGAACCAGCTAGCTCCAAGTTCGATTGGCATTTCACCCCTAACCACAACTCATCCGTCGATTTTTCAACATCGGTCGGTTCGAACCTCCACTTCGTATCACCAAAGCTTCATTCTGGTCATGGTTAGATCACCTGGGTTCGGGTCTAGAAGAAGGGACGAGAGCCCTTATCAGACATGCTTTCGCTTTGGCTTCGATGGAAAATCTTAACCTGCCACTTCTTCTAAGTCGCCAGCTCATTCTTCAACAGGCATGCGGTCAGATGTGTTCATCCTCCCACAAATTGTAAGCATACGGTTTCATGTTCTATTTCACTCCCCGTAAAGGGGTTCTTTTCACCTTTCCCTCGCGGTACTATTCGCTATCGGTGACCTAGGAGTATTTAGCCTTACGAGGTGGTCCTCGCAAATTCATACGGGATTTCACGTGTCCCATACTACTCGGGAGCCAAACGGCTGGAGTTGGTAGTGATTCAACGACTGGACTTTCACCATCTATGGTACAGGTTTCAGCTGTTTCGTTTCTCATTCCATACAATGCCATATGTTTGGTCCCATGACCTGGTCTTTACATTACTGTTAAAGTCCTTTTAGGCTGTTCCCATTCCGCTCGCCGCTACTTTGGGAATCGCTTTTGCTTTCTTTTCCTTTAGCTACTAAGATGTTTCAGTTCACTAAGTTGTCTTTCTCTTCTCTATGAATTCAAGAAGGAATGCATTGGGTTGCCCCATTCGGGAATCCTCGGATCAGTGCATACGTCCTGCTCCCCGAGGCATATCGTCGGTTGTCACGCCCTTCATCGGCTCTAGGTCCCTAGGTCTCCACCATATGCCCTTTATTGATTGATTTTGTTTTGTGTATTGAAATAACCGCAATTCTGATATGCCCAAGTAAAACACTTAGGCTTGGCTGGAGGTAAGCGGACTCGAACCGCTGGCGTCTGCCTTGCAAAGGCAGCGCTCTACCAACTGAGCTATACCCCCGTGCCATGGGCTATTCTGGACTTGAACCAGAGACCTCACCCTTATCAGGGGTGCGCTCTAACCACCTGAGCTAATAGCCCGTAGCGTGGTGCATTTCTCCTAAATACAGTGGCAAGCCAACAGTGCAGAGAAATGCGCGCTTAATTCATCTTTAAAAAGGAGGTATTCCAGCCACACCTTCCAGTACGGCTACCTTGTTACGACTTCACCCTAGTCACCAACCCTGCCTTCGGCATCCTCGTCCCAATGGGTTCGAGTAACGACTTAGGGAAGAGTCGACTTCCATGGTGTGACGGGCAGTGTGTACAAGACCCGGGAACGTATTCACCGCTGTATAGCTGACCAGCGATTACTAGCGATTCCACCTTCATGCACTCGAGTTGCAGAGTGCAATCCGAACTGAGATAAGGTTTTTGAGATTGGCTAGCCTTCGCAGGATCGCAGCTCATTGTCCTTACCATTGTAGTACGTGTGTAGCCCAGGATGTAAGGGGCATGCTGACTTGACATCATCCACACCTTCCTCCGATGTTGGTCGGCAGTCTCTCTTAAGCACTCAGTGAGCAACAAGAGACATGGGTTGCGCTCGTTACGAGACTTAACTCGACATTTCACAACACGAGCTGACGACAGCCATGCACCACCTGTCATTCCATCCCGAAGGAGGCTCCTCTTTCAAGGAGTTTTGAAATGATTTCAAACCCTGGTAAGGTTCTTCGTGTAGCATCGAATTAAACCACATACTCCACCGCTTGTGCGGGTCCCCGTCAATTCCTTTGAGTTTCACTTTTGCAAGCGTAATCCCCAGGCGGGAAACTTCACGCGTTAGCTTGACCACCGCTCGTTGTATTTCGCTCGGCAGTGAGTTTCCATCGTTTACGGCTAAAATTACTAGGGTATCTAATCCTAATCACTCCTTTAGCTTTCGTCTCTTAGCGTCAGGTAAAGCCCAGTACAGTGCCTTCGCCATATTGGTGTTCCTCCCGATATCTACGCATTTCACCGCTCCACCGGGAATTCCCTGTACCTCTACTTCCCTCAAGTATAGAAGTTTCCTTTGCTTGATCTCGGTTGAGCCGAGGAATTTAACAAAAGACTTTCTATACAGCCTACAGACTCTTTACGCCCAATCATTCCGAATAACACTTGCATCCTCCGTCTTACCGCGGCTGCTGGCACGGAGTTAGCCGATGCTTATTCCTCGAATACCGTCATTTGTTTCTTCTTCGAGAAAAGAAGTTTACAACCCGCGGGCCGTCATCCTTCACGCAGCGTCGCTCCGTCAGACTTTCGTCCATTGCGGAAAATTCCCCACTGCTGCCTCCCGTAGGAGTTTGGACCGTGTCTCAGTTCCAATGTGGCTGTCCATCCTCTCAGACCAGCTACTGATCGTCGCCTTGGTGTGCAGTTACCACACCAACTAGCTAATCAGACGCAAGATCATCCCTCGGCGAAATTCTTTCACTCCACAGCGTATCGGGTATTAGCTCTCGTTTCCAAGAGTTGTCCCCGACCGAGGGGCAGATTCTTACGTGTTCCTCACCCGTTCGCCACTCTTCCGCAGTCCGAAGACTCCTTCATCGTTCGACTTGCATGTGTTATGCACGCTGCCAGCGTTCCTTCTGAGCCAGGATCAAACTCTCCTTGATGTGTTTGAGAAGATTAGAAAAACTAATGCTTCCATATACCAGTATAGCGTGACCTCTTAAAAACAATGGCTGTCTGCCTCTTTCACACTGCAAATTCACTGCATTAGCGTTATATATATATATAACGTTAATGCAATAGTTACTTATTTCCTCCGTGTAAAATTACACGGAAGAAAAAACATTTACCACGGTGAGATTAGGACAGTAAATGCAGGTGCAGTCGTGTCAACCAAAATGGAAGCAATCTGCACAACAGATTTAGTTGGCTTAAGCTGCTCAACCATTAATTTAGGCGGAGCCATTGCGACCTGAGCTACGTGGTTTACTCCTGTATTCTCTCCAATTGGTGACTCTTTGGAGATATTTTGCAGGCAAAAAAGCTCCAAATAAAATATGTTGGCGACGGTAAGTTGAACCCATTACATCCCGTTTCAACGACAACAACCATCGCTATGAGGATTGTTGGCAGTTTCCAAAAGGATTGATCAGAAGTGGCAAGTGTAGCTACATTTATTTTTTTTTGTATGAAAAAATCTGTGCGTTTGCAGAAGTATAGAAACGATCACAGTTAAGGACCTGTTCCGTTGAAGTGTTTGAATTGGGCATAGGTCGTCCCCTAAAATAATGTACCTGCAACAAAATAAAATGTAATTATGTTGTATTATCAAAAAATAACTACATTTTATTTTATATATATATTTGGGCACTCTGAGTCCTGTAAACGAACCCGAGAATACACTAAAATTCTCTTCGTATTAAATATAAAGAGAATCCTAATGATTGACTACGTCCACTTGATTAATCAAGTGGACGCATTGAAACTACTCATTAGTGTCCGCCTTAATTTTGAAATTTCTATTCTCAATTCCAGATTTTGTTTTTTCAAAATTCGATTTTCTCCACGAAGCCTGTGCATCTTTTCTCTAATATAGCGAGCTTCTGTTCCAGTGCATTGGCATAACGAAGGTTCTCAATTTTCATTTGAAGCGCTTGAAACTGATACTGTAAGGAAAATAATTCCCCCTCATCCCTTTGCGACTCGCTAATCTCTAAGACTAACCGTGTGCTACGAGTAGCTTGTTCAGTTGCATCCTGGTAAAAAGAATCAATTAAGTCGTTGTCTGCTTTCTGAGCGTCTCAAAGACGTTTATTTTCTCGTTGCAAAACAAAAATACGTTGTTTTTTGTTGACCCACTTTTCGTACTTTTTTGGCTCTTCTTTATCTGGGGTAAGTATGGTTTATTCATGTTAATTTACCATGTCCCCTCAAATCAAAAAAACTTAAGGGTACCAGACTTTTGGGCCCTATAAAAGGGCCCAAAAGTACACTAGAACTCACTTGCGATTTAAAATAAATAAAAAGAAAATTCTAGTGATTTACTACGTTTACTTGATTAATCAAGTGGACGCATTGAAAGCACTGGCTCAGTATCACGATCGATTCCTTTTTCGAACCCTGCAGCAGCTGCACGTGCACGACCTGCGTGCCAAAGGTGTCCTACGAAGAAGAAGAATGCTAAAACCCAGTGCGATGTTGAAAGCCAACTACGTGGGTTTACGAAGTTAGTTGAGTTAATCTCAGTTGCTACACCACCTACAGAGTTAAGCGATCCTAAAGGCGCGTGTGTCATGTACTCAGCTGAACGACGCTCTTGCCATGGCTGAATATCGTTCTTAAGCTTAGTAAGATCAAGTCCGTTTGGTCCACGAAGTGGCTCAGTCCATGGTGAACGCATGTCCCAGAAACGCATTGTTTCTCCACCGAAGATAATCTCTCCAGTTGGTGAACGCATAAGGTACTTACCTAATCCAGTTGGACCTTGTGCAGAAGCAATGTTTGCTCCTAAACGCTGATCACGTACAAGGAATGTAAATGCTTGTGCTTGTGAAGCCTCTGGCCCAGTTGGTCCAAAGAATTCAGAAGGATATACAGTGTTGTTAAACCATACCATTACTGCTGCTACCCATGCCATTGCTGACACAGATGCAAGACTGTATGAAAGGTATGCTTCACCAGACCATACAAGTGCACGACGTGCCCATGCGAATGGTTTAGTGAAAATGTGCCAGAATCCACCGAGGATACAGATAGTCCCAACCCAAATGTGACCACCGATTACATCTTCCATGTTATCTACACTAATAATCCAACCATCCCCACCAAAAGGTGATTTAAGGAGGTATCCAAAGATTACAGATGGATCGTATGTTGGGTAATTAATTACACGTACATCTCCACCACCCGGTGCCCATGTGTCGTATACTCCACCGAAGTACATAGCTTTCCAAACAAGAAGGAAACAACCACCTCC
>Ga0302117_10001304_pt1 | contig 11866 bp, 11 predicted proteins | sample AG5_322_MG_FD_203112 | JGI IMG/M metagenome (GOLD analysis project Ga0302117, IMG submission 203112) | Marine microbial communities from Western Arctic Ocean, Canada - AG5_32.2 | ecosystem: Environmental > Aquatic > Marine > Oceanic | place: Canada: Western Arctic Ocean | collected 2017-10-01 | reverse complement strand
ACTCGACGGGCAGTTATGCCCAATTCAGAATTGCCTGTCGCCAATGCGGTGGCTAAATTCACTGCGGTTGTTGTCTTGCCAACACCACCTTTGTGATTAACGACAGAAATTACGATTGGTGCTGACATTGCCTCACTCCTAAGCAAGGGATAGGCTGGCAGCGTATCTTAATGTCGGCTAAAATTGAAGCACCAGGTGATTTAGGTTAGGTCCCTTGAATCATTCAGATTGAATTGTGCCTATTTTCCCGGTTATATTCATGCAAATTGCAACTACTGGTCCAATTAATAATGCGAAAATAAAAGTCCCAATCCAGAATGTTCCACCGAGTGCCCAGCCGGCTAGAAGTACGCTAATTTCAATACCGCCACGCACTCGACCAATTGGGATTCCAGTCACCCGAGTCAGGCCAGTCATCGTTCCATCACGCGGACCTGGTCCGAGATTTGCAGACAGGTAAAGTCCGCTGCCAATCCCAACCAGAATTACGCCAAGGATAACTTGAGCAATTCCACCCACGAGGCTTATCGGAGTTGGCAAAAATGGTAGCATAATCTCGATTGCAGCTGCGATCAATATTGCATTCAAAATCGTTCCAACACCCGGTTTTTCACGCAAAGGTATCCAGAATCCGAGTACAAGTACGCTTACGAGGAAGGTCGCTTGACCGATTGACCAACCGATTTGCAGGGCTATTCCTTCTGCCAAAACTGTCCATGGTGTATTACCAATTCCCGCAGCAATAAGTACCGCATCACCAGTCCCAAAAATCCACAATCCAATAATCAAAATGACTAGCGTCGAAAATTTCGGCCGAAGCGTCATCGCATCGGCCGCACTCCACCAAGTAGTAGGCACATCTTTGGCCGGACGTAAAAATTCCAACAGACCCACGAAATCATTCGCCCACTCACAAGTAAAATATCTTTCACTCGTGAAATAGATAAATCTGCAAGCCGATGCTTTGCTTCGGCTTGCGGCAATATGTCTCACTTGAAGTAAGGGTTATTGGATTACAGGAACTGGCACTTCTGAGAGAATCTTTCTCATGATGTGTTGTCCGGTAACTCCGCGAATCTTCGACTCAGGCTTCAGCATGATACGGTGGCTGACAACTTGTAATGCGACATTCTTGATATCGTCTGGAATAACATAGTCACGCCCATCGATTGCTGCACTCGCTCGGCTGGTCTTGAATAGCGATTGACTTGCACGAGGCGAAGCACCGGTGATAACTCGGTGATCTTCACGAGTGCGGTGAACTAATTCGACAATGTAGGAGAGAATAGCAGGGTCAACATGAACGGTCTCTAGCGCCCTTTGCATTGCGACGACTTTCTTCGGCGAAGTAATTTGCTCGATATCGTGCTCGTCTTTGCCACGCAATTTTCTGCGTTGCAAAATTGCCTTTTCTTCTTGGCGGTTCGGGTAACCCATCGACATTTTCATCAAGAAACGGTCCATTTGAGCCTCTGGTAGAGGATAAGTTCCTTCTTGCTCAATCGGGTTTTGTGTAGCCATTGTGATGAAAGGAGCAGGTAACTTGTGAGTAATTCCTTCAATTGTAACTTGCTTTTCTTCCATCGCTTCAAGCAGAGCAGCTTGGGTCTTCGGAGGTGCTCGGTTAATCTCGTCAGCTAGCAAAACATTGGTGAAAAGTGGACCTGGTCGGAGTTTGAACTCACCCGCATGTTGGTCATACATGTATGTCCCCATGATGTCTGCTGGAAGCAAATCGGGAGTGAACTGAACACGCTTGAACTTGCAACCTAATGCTGTAGCGAATGTGTTAGCCATCAGCGTCTTAGCCAGACCAGGGAAATCCTCGATGAGCATGTTTCCATTTGATAGAATTCCAACTTGAATTCGACGAAGGTTTTCTTGTTTACCAATAATTACCTTGGATACTTCATTCATCAAACTATTCGAAATCTGCGAAACAGTTTGAATCAATTCGCGAGACTTCGGGTCGCTTGCAGCCATAGTCATATCACGACCCCTATTTTTTTCCTATAAAAGAATAAGCGACAGATGAACGCTTCGCGCATCAATCATAATTCAAGCCGAGTTTGTGAAAATCTATTATTAAGCGTTGAATTAATTGGCAATTTCTTCCAATTACTGCAGTCATTACTCGATGCCAAAGAGGTGGGAACGTTCAATCATCTGCTTCCAGTAACGCTGTAGTCCAGTCATTTTGAAAAACGCCTTGTGGATCAAGCGAATTGCAGACGGTGCGGAAAGAATCGAATCTGGGGTAGAGGGATGTCAGTTCGTTAGCCTCCAAGGGGCAGATTTTCCCCCAGTGAGGACGCGCTTGGAAGAGTTGGGACATGCTTCGGGCCATGAAGCTCGAGAACAGAGAAAATCCGGCTCGCTGTGCTGGTTTCGCGTAGCTGATGAAACTCACCGCGTACCAGTCCTGATTTCCTCCACTGGCCATCGATATCAAGGTGTCATCAGGAAGCACCCGCCGCACGCAGATGGGGTAGTGGTGGCAGTACTGGTCTTGAAGCCCGTCCAGAGCCTCTTGCATGCCGATATCATCGATTCGCTGATGGTTGTCTGCTGACAATGTTGCCTCTTTTCCTGCAGCAACCTTGATGACTTCTTGGGTGAACCTGAGCGCATCTGCTAACTGGTCCCGGGGAACAAACAATTCGATTTCAATATGGCGAAAAGCCTCGTGCTTCATCACCAACATGGAAGAGGAGAGATCCGTGACTTTCCACTTACGAATCAGGAATGTCGGGACGATGCGACGAAAGGCAAATTGGATCATTCGCCGGCTTCGCAGCATGCGTTCTAGGAACAATATCTGCAGATGCAGGCCATAGTCCATCACACTCAGCCAGTAGAAGCGATACAGTTTAGCAAGGAGGGATCGTTTACCGACATCCTCACGCCGATGCTGAATGAAGTAGGACCAGCGCCAAGGGATGAGATAGAACTGCTGGATTGGATATGATTCTTCGGCATCCAGAACGTCTTCCAGCCGTTGAGACTCGGTGAAATGCTCCTGTACGTTGTACTGTGCGCGGCATCGAATTTTCACGGACAGAATAATACCAAGCGAACCCAGTGAACAACGAGCTGCCAACAACGGTTCTCCTGCGCTCAACTCATCGATGAATGCCTGTCCAGTGGATTCGTCATATCGAGCCAGTCGCACCTCTTCGACGTAATGCGACATACTGTGGCGTCCCGAACCATGAGTGCCGGTGGAGATTGCCCCGGCAATCGTTTGTACAGTGATTAGACCCAGCGAATGCAGAGTGGCACCGCCGCGATTCAGTTCTTTGAGAAGGCGCTTGATTTGGCAGCCAGCCCCAACTGTGGCAACAAACTGGTCGCCGTCAGGCTCGAGCAGGACATCGTTCAACCGTCTCAGGTCCAGTTGCACACCGTCGCCGAGGACCGCCTCGCTCCAACTATGCAATCTACCAACAGCACGGATACTCTGGCCGCGGTGCCGGTCGAGGATTTCCAAGACTTCCTGCTCGTTGGCTGGAGTATAGGCCGCCGAAGGCTGAAGCACCCGGTTACGACCGAAGTTTGTATCATTCTTCATCGAATTATTGCCTCAATTTCTCAACAAACACTGCTTGAAGATGAGCCGCTGCCCGCTAATATCTTCTACGGGCGGGTAAGTATTCATGAACTCAACGTAAAAATTGCGTTGAATTAATTGCTAACTTCATCTGGAGATTTGAATGTGTATATATTGGTCAGCGGCCCCAGAAGTGGTCGGTCTTTCGATGAATCTCACTCAATTCTTCGAGCACTTCCTTCTCGGCTGAAGTAAGATCCATCTTACGTAATTTCTTCGCGTGAGAAGCAGGGATATCGACGAGTAATATGTCGTTTTCTTCGATTTGTCGGCCAACGGTAACACCATCGATTGCGACAGCAACTTCTGCACCTTGAATCGCTTCTTTCATCGTATCTTCACCGGAGCGAATCGACTTTATTCGGCCAGAAGGTAATCCATCTTTCAACAACTTCTGACCAACATGAATGCGCCCAGCAAGTACACGAACCCCAACAACAGCAGGCTTCGAAACTCGGAAAGTGTGGTCGGGAAGCAATCTAATTCGGCCGGGATAAACCACGATTTCACGCGCTTCTTCTTCTAATTCGCGAGTACGAGTCTCCACCCATTCCTCGCGCTCCTCTAAAATTCGATAGATGATGTCAGAAGCGATGAATTTCACTCCATTTTCGGAATTGTCGATTTCAGTTTGAGCATCGCTCAAAATATCGGTTGCGAATGCCATAATGATTCGATGAAGAGGGTCATTTGCATTCTCAGCACCTCGAACATCGCGACGGTTCACCTTGCCAATGGTCGCATGTCGAATCGGAATATCGATCTCTCCTAATTCTTTGGCAAGAGCTTCCAATCCACCAACAGTATCGGCTTTGATAGTCACGCCTTCTTCTGCCAATTCGACCGAGATATTTGCTTCTATATTTGCAAGAGAAAGTGCAGCAGTACGTTCTTCATCACTCGATACAACGCGCATTGTCGTGCCTGCGAGAACACCATCCAAATCTGGGGCAGAAATTTTCAATCCTGACGCAGCAAAAGCCGCATCAGAAGAATCCCAACGGTTTCCAGCATCACGCATCTCAGACATGCCACGAGGAGAGAACATCCCACGAACCCGAGTGGAAATCCCACCATCTTCAGTTGTCAGAACGATTTCATCCCCCTTCTTGACAGAGCCACGATAGAGAATGACATCGAGAGTTTTACCCAAGCCCCGCTCTTCTTTCATCTCGAGAACTGTGCCTTCACCAGGCCCATCAATATCTGTCAGTTTGTCCCCTAAATAACGCTCGGCCATACCGATAACGACAGCCAGCAAGTCCTGAATTCCCTCGCCTTCCCTTGCAGAAATAGGTACCAGAGCAATTTCCTTAGTGAAATCCTTGAGTCGGTCATAGCGCTCCAGGTTAAAGCCATGTTCAGCGAATGAGCCGACTAATTTCCAGTATTTTTCATCAAAATAACCCATGGCTTCGGTAGTTTGGTTACGCAAAGCCAGAGCCATAGGACGGTCGCGTACAGATTCCCAGCGGTGAATCCTGTCGACTTTGTTAGCAGCGATAACGAAAGGCGTCTTCGCCGCCTTCAAAATCCGAATCGATTCGATAGTCTGAGGCATACATCCATCGTTGATATCGACCATCAAAATTGCAACATCAGCAAGCGAGCCACCACGAGCCCTCAGTGTTGAGAAGGAATGATGGCCGGGTGTGTCGATGAACAAAAGTCCGGGCGAATCAAATGTTTTACCGCCCATTAATGGTCCACAAAGTTCGTTCAGTAAATCTGCTGGAACTTCTGTGGCGCCGATATGCTGGGTAATGCCGCCAGCCTCTCGATCCATCACGCTTGCTTGACGACCTGTGCCTAATGCACGAATATGGTCGAGTAGGCTAGTTTTGCCGTGATCAACGTGTCCTAGAACGGATACGATGGGTTGTCTGCGGTTTTCCATTTAACCCACCTCATGCACAGTCCTCTGAAAAGTTGTTTATTCACTCGTAAATTTGACTCTCAGCGTCTAGAGTCCATTCGCATAGGCCATCAGGGAACCAAAGTCCCAATTCGAACTCTGCTGTTTGCGCTGCATCCGACCCGTGAATGATGTTGTGGCCGATGTCCATTGCGAAATCTCCACGAATTGTACCTGGAGCTGCATCGCGGCCATTGGTTGGCCCAATCAGGTTGCGTGCGACGCTAATTGCTTCCACTCCAGTCCATGCCATTGCTACTACTGGTCCGGAAGTAATGAATTTGATGAGACCTGGGTAAAATGGGCGCTCTGAGTGGACAGCATAGTGTGCCTGAGCGGTCTCTAATGAGGGAATAACTTGGCGCAAACCAACTAATCGCAGGCCTTTATTCTCGAATCGCTGGATGATTTCTCCGACTAATCCACGTTGTACGCCGTCGGGTTTTAGCATGATGTAGGTGGTTTCCATGGCCACGCGGGGCGTGCCCTTACTTTTCAATGAAATGCTTCCAAAATGCATTGCATTTCGGGTATTTCATTAGCTGAGCATATCCCTTACCCAATGGTTTCTGGAGGATTAATTAATCATGATAGTGGTATCTTCTTGCGATTGATGCAATTGTCTGAGCATTCTGGAATAGGATTCGTAAGCTCCAATATTATCGATTATCGATGTCTGCATCAATTCCATAAATCCATCTTTATTTGGAATTTGATTGACCGATTTAACTTCAAATGCACCTTTATTATTCAATTTAAAATCGAACCCTTGGTCTCTTTTGTCTACCAAGTCTACCAATTGTTCGGCCTGAATCATATTATTATCTGATAATTTCCAGACAGATCTTGAGCGAACTTCGTATTTATTTTCGTCAAAAAATTGAATAAGAACTTCCCATTTTTCCGTTTCACTTTCAAATAATGCATTGATTCCTTTGGCTTCTTCGTCCAAACCGAGATCTTGCAATCCAGTGCTTCGAAAACCATCAACCGTTCTTTTGTAGGCTTCAATAGGTGTCAGTGAACCATCCCCATACATGTGAATCAGCAAATTTGGTATCACGTAGTCATATTTAGTTTGCAGTATGAAATGGTTACAAAATGCAAAATATCAATGATTTTTTTTCTTAACATCTCATTTTTACAAGAGAATTGATGAATTTTCTGTTTCCTTAATAAGGTGTCAGAATCAATATTCTGTGTTATGTCTGCGCCCGGACACAAAAGAGGGCAGCTCGAGAAAGATGAACCAAGAAAGGAGGACAGTGCATGGATAACGTAACTACAGAAGTTGTATTTGCTGATCACACTGGGCATTCCGCTCTGACGCTCACGAAAGAGGAGACAATCAACCTCGTCGAAAGCAATCAGGGCCACTGGGTTTACCGCAACAATCAGATGGTGCAAGCGAATGATCTCGCTAACGCTGACTGGAATGATGTTGGTACAATCCACATAATGCCTGGTTTGACTGGTGGGTATTGACTGACTCAACAAGAATGACTGAGAGCAGAATTTTGCTCTCTGACGGATTTACTTCAAGTCTCTCTTGGCCGTGATTGGCTGCGGGTTGCCGCCGAGAGGGACTCTAAACAAATTGAATAGGGTGGGATTTTTATTTTCACCTTGTGACTTGCAGAAAGTGAACGAAAAGTGAACAGAAATTGGTACAGAAGGTGAAATAATGGCGGAAGAAGATAGTAAAATAGAACAATTGGCAGAATTGGATGATGAAATTGTGATTGGAATAGTCGGTGCAGGTGGCATTGGCTCGAATTTGATGTGGTCGTTGGTTACGGCTTTGCACCGAGGTCAATTGATTGAAAGCCTCGGTGGAATACACATTTGTATTTACGATTCAGATATCGTTTCCGAATCGAATCTTGCTCATCAACGATTTAGTCGCTCAGATATTGGAATGAAAAAAGTCTATGCTATTTCAGATCAGATGTCAGAATACCGCTCATCCTTACTCACAATCGAAGCTTGTGGATGGGATGTTCGTCAAGTAGACGATTTGCATAATTGTGACCTCGTCATCGTCGCAGTAGATTCTCATCAAGCGCGACGAGTAGTTCACAACAATTGTCGATATTTTCTTGATTTACGCTGCCTTGGCGATGGCTATGTGGCAATCGATGATACGGTTGATAGAAAATTGCTCGAACAATTAACTCCCGACCAGGAATCTCAATCTTGCCAATTTGATGGTGCTATCGAATCAGGAAACATCCAATTTGGATATTTACTCGCTGCAGCACATGGTGCTCAATGGATTCTGCAATCTCTTCGTATTATTTCTGGAGATGATAATGCGATGCGACCTGACCCACAAACAGCCAATATTACATTTGGTACAGCCGGAAAATTACCTCAGGTAGAGTATCAACCTCTTGAGTATGAGCCTCGAGATCCTGTGACCCCTAAGATTCATCCAGAATCCGAACTAAATCTTGAAGTCGATTCCAACAATCACGGTTCAATAAAAATCAGAGAAACCCTTGCTGCATACGCAAAAAACGAGGATTGGAAATCGTTGTGGGATCTTGCTGATAGCATGGGGAGAGAGGTTAGTTTGTTGTTTGATTCAACCGAAAAAGTCTGGGTAGATGTCGGTACAGCCGGCCGTGTCGCAATGTCACCGCCGCTAGGCTCGATTGCGCCCTACAAATTGTGGCTTCACACCCACCCTAGAGATGCATATTGGTCGAAAACTGACACTAATACTCTCACTGCATACACTCCACTTCTCGATATGGCATATGTACTCGGTCATGACCACATGAAAATTGCTAGAAACATAATTGCAAAAGACCTAGAAGACACCGAGCAATTAACAATCGAATCCTCAGGTCCTTTGAGTCAATGGACCGATGAAGATTGCCTGAAATACAAATTAATGGAGGCGTTGAATTGATTGATGAAAATAGAAAAGAGATCGAGGCGTTTGAAAAAGTATTAGAAAAACTTGACAAGAAACAAATCAGTGTAGATTTGATTATCCAGACTTTACTTGGAAAAGATATTGATGATGAAATGATTGAATATATTCGAATAGCTCTTGAATCAAATGAAGACGGTTTTACAATGAAAGATATTGTAATTGGAGTACTTAATTTGAACAAATGGCGAGAAGATAATTGTTAATTTGAATTAACTAGTATTATCTTTAATTAAAACTGTTCAAATGATTAGATTTTTATTGTTATTTTTAGGGTTATAATAACACTAATTTCACCAATCGTTTACAAGGTGGAATATACAATAAACCCCCTGAATCGGGGTCGTAAGCATCATTTCACCATCACCTTCAATAGGCGCCCGGCACCGCTTCCAAAGTCCCGGAGGGGCGGCGACTAATCGGGGTGATACTCGACACTGCTCCGGAGGGCGCCTGAGGCGAGAAATATGTGTGAAAAAGTTACGACACCCAACAATAAAAATGAAGATGAATGCTGCCAAAACTGTGGCGGTTCCAAATTTGAAAGTGGCGATAGTCACTATCATTGTTCTGAATGCGGAGTTCAACATCAACCGTTAGGATATGACAATGAATACAAGTTCCCTAGTGAGGGTGAATCAAGTCGAATCGCCAACCATGTTTCAGCACTTGGCTCTCAGATCAAGCCTGAAAAAGGCTCCAAAATAGCGAAGAAATTAATTCAATTACAGAAACGAGAAAGTTCTCGGCGCCTTACATATTCAGAAGAAATATGTGAGCAAATTGAGAAGGCGGGTGAACCGAGTAAAGTTGTTATCGATGCGAAAATAATGTTGGATAAAGCGAACGAAGTTCGTGGTATTTCTTATAATCGTGATAAATTGAAAGGTGAGCCAAAAAATAAGGTTGAGAGGTCTGAATACCGAAAACGTGTTTATGCTGCCGCAGCACTTGTGATTAATGCAGGTTTAGGGTCAGAAAATCGTGCCAATCAACTTGTTGTGGAATGGAAAATTGATAGAAACGACTTAGCTGAAGCAATCAAAACGATAGAGAAAAATTTACGAAGAAATATTCCAGTTAATCACTCTCTTCATCGCCGTTCTCCAAATGATGATTATGACGATATACGTAGAGAATTGTTGGCATTGCAAATCTCTACTATTCGAGACCATTTGAGAACTCATCTAGGTCCGAAATCATCACGTGAATTGACTGAGAGAGCAGTTAGTCTGATGATGAAACATGGGGAGCCGATGGAATACGGCCAGGAAGCGATGAACTGTGGCCGATATCGAAATGATAATCCTGACAAAGCTGCAATGAGGGCTGTTGTTCATGCTATGATTGAACTTGGGTTCGAAACAACCGATGCTCGAGAATTATATGCATTATTCCCAGTTGTCGGTATGAAAAGTTTCTTCAATCGAATTGCAATTGTTTTCAGAGATTATCCAACACATGTTTGGTAATTGAATAAATACGAAAATCATTCATCTCTATGACCTTGTTCAGCTCTTCAGAAAACCTATCTTCCATGTTCTTCCATTCGTCTGATATGTTCAAGTCGCTGTAGTTGATTAACTAGATCTTCTAATTGGGCGTTAACAACATCAAAATTTCTATTGCCTCTTCTTTGATTGGCATCGCGTATATCATTCAATTCACGAATACGATTTTGAAAATTTGCTATTTCTCTTTGAACTCGATGGTATTCTTCTTGATTTCCCCCTCTGCCTATTTTCGATAAATGAACTCGAAGGGTGCCGATATGTTTACTCGAATTTTCATCATTCAACAATGCCATTGCAATACTTCCTAATGCATCACCGAGAACCAATTTACGAAGTTCTGGTCTCTCGACAATACATAATTCTCGTCGTCGCCGATCTGTTTCCGCTCCGCATGCTGTGACCTTGAACCGGGTATTGTGTGGCCCAAGGCCTGGTTTGATTTTGTAAAATTCGCCAGATGATCCTTCGACTCGAATTGAATAATCCTTTTTCTCGCTAGAATTTGCCAAAATAAGGGCAACTTTGTCGGAATTATCAATAATTCCACGTAAGAAATTAATGCCTCGAATATCTTCTCTCTTCAACAGATGTGAATCAGTGTCAGCGAATAATTGTTGTTGAAAACAATCGATATTAATCCTCTCTGGATGGCCTGGAGCGCTCAGAGACCAATTAATCATCTGAGCCCAAATTTCTGGATTATTTGCAACTCTAATCAATCGCCATTTTTCACCTCGGCGAACTCTAATCATTAATCTGCCATTTCTGATAATGAGATTTATTGGAACATTTCTATTATTGTTTTGATTATTGTGATTATTCTCTTTGCTAAACCAAGTATTTGACCATGACGTAGTTTCAAATAATCGTAGATTTTCTTTGTAAAACGCGCGAATATTATCTTCGCGAAGAGTCCTCCTGCCTAATTGCGTTACCCAATCTTGTCGTGTTATGAATGAGCGGCGATTTTTTACTACATACATTGGATGAGTCTTCATATTGGCCGGAATAAATCGATCTCTATCTATATTTGATGCCCGGTGATTTGTGGTGGCTAAGTGGAGAGAGAAGAGTAGTGTTTTCCAGTCGATTTCTTCGGCACCTTTAGTGAGAACCATTTTCGATAAATCGCGATATGGAATATTAAGTTTGGTCCCATCTATGAAAAAACTTTGATCTGCATAAGAGAGATAGCTTTCATCAGGTAAAATTCCACCGCGATGTAATAATTTACGAATATCAGGGTCCCTTAATCCGTATTCATTTTCAATTTGATAGAAATTCTCTTGAGAAATTTTCCAAGGTGGAGGAGCTTCAGTTATCCATTTGTATTCAAATTCTGACAAGGGTTTTCTATTTAGCCACTCGATTCCGTCTTTTTCCATATCTGCAAATGCTCGCCAAACTCGCTTGATTATCGGCTCAGGATTACCCATTCTTGCATGTAGTTTCTCAAATTCTTTTGAAGTGCCTAGAGATTCAATCGAATAATTCAGAATTAGTGGAGCTAAGACCTGACAATATTCGCACCATTCTTTATCGGTCTCTTCATTACATCCATGGCAATTATTCATTTCACTCACCACTTACTTGGTTTTGTTCCAACATTATTTGCGTAATCTCTTCCAAATGATTCTGATAATCTTCAATTGCTTGTTGGTCTGGTTCTCCATCTTGTTGTTGGTCTTCCTGAAATTGTAAATATTCGAGAAATTGTTCAGTTTCGTCAGCCAATTCCTCTTCCGATTCAGGTTCTTCTTCATGTTCGAATTCGTCTTCAAAATGCCCATTTCCAATCATATTTTCAATACAATTTTCATATAATTCACAAACTTCCATCCACCAGTTTTCTTTTGATTTTCCTTGCCCAATTTCAGTCTGTTCCA
>Ga0302117_10001294_pt1 | contig 11916 bp, 5 predicted proteins | sample AG5_322_MG_FD_203112 | JGI IMG/M metagenome (GOLD analysis project Ga0302117, IMG submission 203112) | Marine microbial communities from Western Arctic Ocean, Canada - AG5_32.2 | ecosystem: Environmental > Aquatic > Marine > Oceanic | place: Canada: Western Arctic Ocean | collected 2017-10-01 | reverse complement strand
TGAGTGTTTGGAGCCTTTAGGAGAGGTATTAGGCTCGATCCATCTATCGGTTGGTTGGCCGGTAAAGGCGCGGCGGCCAATTCAGCGAATGTTGGATAAAAGTCATAACTGATTGTGGGCTCATCGCAAATGGTATGAGGACGAGTCAAAGGTGGGTATTTAATAATTAAAGGTACCCGAACACCACCTTCGTGTAGAGATCCTTTTTCACCCTTAAGGGGAGCCATGCTGGTCACGATGTCGTCAGCTTGTTGGCGATAATCGTAGCGGCTATAGAGCCCCCCATTATCGGACGTGAACAGGATCATTGTATTATCCGTAATTCCAGTGGCCTTAACGGCGTCGACGATTCTCCCGACCATGTCATCGCAATGTTCAATCATGGCGGCATATACCGGATGAGGTAACTTACGTGCAAGTGTTTCTTGTTTGGCTCGGTATTTAGCGACCTTTGCAGACATGGCGCCCAATGGGATGTGGACGGCAAATGGTGACAACATCAAAAAAAATGGCCGATCTTTATTGGCATGAATGAAGTCAATACATATGTCCGCCTCAAAATCCGTTCGATATTGATCCGGCATTGGTTGGCGGGATGAATCACCTAGAACTCGAAACTTTCCGGGTAGATGAGGGCCAGCGATAACGGCAGATAAGCCATAGCCTTGGCTGTTTGGTTGAAAAGCAGGATTATTTCCGAGATGCCATTTTCCAACGTATCCGGATTCATAACCGGCCACGGCCAGCGTTTCCGCGAGGGTGACCGTATCCAGTGGTAGCGCCATGGTTGTTTGTGGTGTAATGACACGTTCAAAGGGTCGCCAATGACCGGGTATGTGAGCAGTAATTCCGATGCGTGCCTGATTCTGACCTGACTGCACAGCACATCGAGTGGGGGAACAAACAGCGCCAGCCGCGTAGAAATTCGTAAACCTAAGACCTTCCGCTGCCAGCTGATCTATCCGTGGTGTTTCTACGAAATCGTTACCGTAACAGCCAATGTCCGTCCAACCGAGGTCGTCAATAAAGATAAGGATAATATTTGGTTTTGCAGATAGTACCGAGTGTGCTCCACTTACTCCAAATACTAAAAATGCAAAAAAGAATACGCGTAACATAAATTATTGTCCGTTATTTGAATAGTTTATGTTTTGAATTACCAGCACTGATCACATAGGCCACGAGATCCAGAATTTCGTCTCGGGTCAATTTGGCAAGAAGACCTTTTGGCATCGGGGATACCTTTGAAATAGTGATCTCATCAATTTCATTGCGGTTCAGCCCGACTTGTTGGTTGGGATTAGTAAGGTCGGTGTTGAGCATGAGGCGATCGCCATTAAGATTGACCACGACTCCCGTGTGAATGACCCCCGCGTCGGTGACGACGACAACAGCTGAGAACTGCTCATTGATGACCTTACTCGGATTGATAATTTGATCAAGTAAGTCATGTGGCGAATAACGGCGACCAGCGGATGTCAAGTCTGGACCGGTGATCCCTCCTTGGTTATTAAACCGGTGGCAGGCATAACAAGCGGCGGCGGCGAACATGCGTTTGCCGTTTTCAAAATTACGGTTTGTTAGTTCCGTGTTCGCGGCGGACGCCAGCGTCTCGAGACTCCAGTCCGTGGTTTCTCGGCCTTCAAATATTGAGCCCAAGTTGTCGATGACGGACTTCCTAACCGGTTTCGTAGCCAACAATGTAGCGAGAGATGTTCTAGAATCTGCATCTAGGGAGGCGACAGCGTCGTCACGGATAAATTTTAGAAAAATATCAAAGCTGGCTCCTCCTCGGTAACTGTCCGCTTTAAGGAACCATTTGAAGTACTGAGTACGCAATTCGGTGTTCCACCCCGTACGTAGTACCCGCAGGGATCGAGCATATTGCAGTTGTTCCTCTTGAGTCGCTGCATTTTTAATGAGCGTTAGAGTTTTGGCGGCAACCGTGGAAGATTCAAGCCATGCCAACGTTTCGGATAGAAGCCAGTTTTCTTCAAACGTGTCGGCGGGGAACAGGGGGTCAAACTTTTGGTTTAGCTTGGCAACGATTTCAATGTCAGGACGCCCAAAACGAACGAGTGTAATCTGCAGGGCTCGTATAAGAGTCAATTGCTGAGCCGGGTTTAGCTTTGCTGTATCTACTGACAACAGCGCGGTGATTAACTTACGACCCATAGATTCATCGACTGGCGGAGACTGATCGGTTCGATGTTGGGGACAAATTCCAGTCATGCGACATAGTGCGAGTAAGGCCTCAACCTGGGTGTTTGGGTTGTCGTCCAGCAACGCTCGGCGCGTCCACTGTTCGGTTGGTTGGTGTTCAATAGCCATGCGAGCGGCCCAGCGTATTAACCGATCTGGATGATCCAAAAGGGGCCACGCGGCGTCTAAAGCGAGAGGATTAGATTCTCCGTGAAAATTTTCCAACATATGCCTGGTTTCGCGTTCCTTAGTGGTCGAAGGCTTCACCGATGCCGCGATTGTTGACTCGTTTCCCACGTAAGTGACTCGATATAGACCAGACTGAACACGGCGTCCACCGATCGTAAAGTACATCGCGCCATCGCCGGGATGGATCATTGCATCGGTTATTGGGAGCGGGGCTCCGGTAACGAATTCTTCCTTTGTGGCACTATATCCGGAACCGTCAGGTTCTAAGTGAACGGCATAGAGTTTTCCCCAACTCCAATCCAGCGCAAAAAGCGCGTTTTGATATTTGGCCGGAAATTTAGCACCGTAGCCGAAGGTCATTCCGGTAGGCGATCCGGGCCCGATATCCAAAATGCCGGGAAGGTTATCGGGATAGAAAACTGGTCGTTTTCCTGCACCGTTTCTCCAGCCGAATTCGGCGCCACTGGTAACTAGACAAATTCGTGTTGGCCTATACCACGGTGTATTGAAATCGTATTCCATATCGGCGTCGTACGTGAAAAGTTCACCATCGCGATTGACGGCGCCACCAAAAATATTCCGAAAACCGGACGCATACGCCTCAAATTGTTTTCCATCGGGAGAAACCTTATAGATGATTCCACCTGGGGCCAAAACGCCACGATTATGACCACGACCGTCGGGCATGCTGGGAAGCAAATGGTCTTCGCCCCAAACCTGAGTAACGGGTGACGTGGGTTCGATGACGGGTGGTTTGGAGTTGTTTCCTGTTATCAGAAAAAGCGATTTTCCATCCGGGGTTGGTACGACGGCATGGACGCCGTGGTCTCCCCGAGATTTGACTTCCCGTAAAAGTTCAACCTTATCGAGTTGGTCATCTCCGGTGCTGTCCGTAATTCGATAGAGACCACTCGATATTTTTTGCTCATAATCATTTACACCAGCATAAAGTGCTCCGAACGCCCAAACCATTCCATTCACGGCCCGGATGGGTGCCGGGACCTTTTCAATACTTTCGGGGTCTAACGGAGTTTCGGACGGTGGTGGTTGCATACGGTATAGGCCACCAAATTGGTCGCTGACAATGATTCGACCCTTGTTGTCGACACACAGATTTACCCACGATCCCTGATCCTTGCTGGGAACGGAATATAATAGTTCGACTTTGAAACCGGGTGCCACTTTGATATGGCTAATTGGGGTCGCTTTGTTCTGCCCGGTCTTCTCTTGCGCTACCAACGGAGAAGAACAAAGGCAACATGCATACACGCATAGGATAATAATACTTGTGGCTTTTAGTCGAGTTATAGTTCGCGGGCGTTTAGTCATGATGTTATTAATGTCCGAATAGTTTGGCAGAATGTGAAGTCAGTGTTTGAGTTATCATCAAATGAAAGTATCTAAGTAAACAAGTCGCTAATTCTTTTTAAATGGTTAACCCGACTTGCGCTTCGGGCAACTTGGCCCTAAGAGTTGGTGATGGGTTCCACACACAACTGTATAAACACTAAAAAAATCGCCCATTTCGATAATTGTCGTTCAACTTTGAATGGAGTTCTCGATAGCAGGAATTGGTCAAGGAATAATTAACCACCAGTTGGTCATTTTATACCATATATATAACCGCTAGACGACACGGTAATATGAACAAGGTCCGCCGGTGGTGTCTAATAAGTTAACCACTTAAGCTGATAGAGTCCATTCGGCATATATTAGGCCAATCGGGTCTCCGTAAAATTCTTGTTCGTGTATAATCAAGAGCCTTGAACGTTATAGATCTTTTAGTACGTAGAATTTACATTTTCAGCCCCGTGAAATTCGTATATGAGTCGAGCCCCCACTATCATCTGCCTGTTTGTTGTTCTCTCCGGAATCGCGACCGGAGTTCAATGGATTTCTGCTGAAAAAGAGTCGGATGACGGTAAACTTTTCATGATGCCATCTGGAATTAAAACGATCATGATTAGTCGGTGCGTAACGTGCCACAATTCCGACATCCAGGAGGGCAATATTCGCTTAGACAATCTTGCGGCTCTATCTAATGAATCTCGATTAGATCTTTTGAACAAAGTTCAGACACAAGTGTTCTTCAAGTCGATGCCGCCTAAAGATGGGGAACAACTTGCGGGGGTACGGCGGGAGGAACTGGCGGATTGGTTGTCAGCAGAGCTTAGCAAATTTAACGCATCTAAGCTTGAGGAAAAGTTGCGATTGCCGGCCTTTGGGAATTATGTCGATCACGACAAATTGTTCTCTGGGGAGCATCGAGGTAAAAAGGCATTCACTGTTGATCGCCGTTGGTTGATTAGTGAGTTTATTTTTAATAGTAAGATTAATCAGTTACTTGATTATGAGCCTACCAGAACTATTGACGGTCAGCAAATGCCTGTTATTGGAGACAACGGGGTCAATATCGGGACTAGATTCGGTGGCGGTAGTCTTCGACAAAGCATCACCAATCCCTTCTTACTGCCCACAAATATTGGCGTTCGCTATTACGACAATACATCGCTAGCGGGTGGTCACCTCCTGACGATGATTTCAAACGCCAAAAAAATCGCGGCTTATATGGCGACTGCCGAGACGATGAAGGCGCGCTATCCCGCTATGTATCGAATCATGAAGATGGAGTTGGACCATCGGGAAATCTTACTATTACGTGAAAACTTTCTGAACCTTCACATCAAAAGAATCACACAAGACATCTATGGAGAGAGGGACGAAACGCTGCTGCCTAAGTTCGTCAGAATTACGGTCGAGGAAATACCAGTTTATGGAACTGATTCTGATGGAAACGTGATGAAGAGATCCAATATAGAACTTTTGCGGACGCGATATGGAGAGGATTTGCAAGCCGTCTATCGCGGTATTGCGGAGTACAGCGGGAATGACATTACGTTTGAGCAGATAATTGAAAAATGCGAAAGGCAATGGTTCACTTTTGGTTTGCACGAGAAGCGGCTTCGAGCACGTGTAACACTCATGATGGTTTTGAGAAAACAATGGGAGATGGACCTTATTTACGATGACGTTAAACGAAGGAATGTACAGAAATCAACCTACAATCCACTGTCAAATAAAGAAATGGATATTATCAAGGCGGCAGTTGTGAAGCATCGGGTTAAGGGAGATCGTTATCGTCAAGTCATAGATAAATGTATGAATGACTGGGAACAAGGTTTTAGTAGTGAGCGTCTTGTGGCGGAGCAGGATAATAAAGGGGAAGTTGGTGATTTAGTAGATGAGATGTATGTCAAAATTCTAGAACGCCATCCATCACCGCATGAGACGCAAGATTCCATAGCGTTGACTGGTGCTTACATAAAAGCATTGGGTAAACAGCAGGCAATCTCCAAACTTATTGAAACGTTGGTTTTGAGTTCAGAATTTGTTTATCGACATGAATTTGGCCAAGGACCCGTCGACGAGTTTGGTAGACGAATGATGTTGCCCCGTGACGCCAGTTATGCGTTGTCGTACGCGATCACCGATAGCAGTCCAGACGATGAGTTGGTGTCCGCCGTACTCCGTGGTGATCTCCGGACTAGAGAGGATTACCGCCGCGAAGTAGTACGCATGCTCAGCAAGAGGGACCAGTATTACGTTATTGATGAAACAGTCCAGAAGGCTGGTTTTAATTCTAGCATCACGAACACGCCAATACGGAAATTGCGGTTCTTTAGAGAGTTTTTTGGATACGTTAAAGCCATGACTATCTTTAAGGATGATGCGAGATTCAGTAATGGCGCGAGCTATGATGGTGTAAAGGGTCGCTTAGTCGATGAGGCTGATATGCTAGTTGACCACATTCTCGAGGCAGATCGTCAGGTCTTTGAAAATCTTTTAACGACAGAAATGTTTTATGTGTATCACTCGGGCAATAATGACTCGATGAAGGCAGCATCGGACCGAATACGAAAGATATACGACTACTTTCGTGTTTATGACTGGGGAAACTTCACCGAAGAACAGCTTTATAAACACTGGGACTTCATTGATGAAATGAAGATGATGGGCACGGTGTTCCCGGATTTCGAGACCAATGCCAAACGCCGCACGAATTGGGTCAGAACCTTTAAGAGCCAAATGACCAGTTATACATTTCGATTCGCGAACGGACAAAAAGCGGCCGCTCCCTATGACGCCACGGGAATGGCTTACTGGAATAAGAGTACTTCCTCTACTCGTACGGGCCAGCAGATGCGTGGCCCCGACGTGGGCAGATTCTTTAATATTGATTTTGAAAATTGGGATTATCCTACAACACAGCCGGCAAAGATTGACCATCGAAAAGGGATGCTCACACATCCCGCATGGCTTATTGCCCATTCGTTAAATCTGGAGACGGATCCAGTCCGTCGTGGAAAATGGGTGCGCGAAAAACTCCTTGCGGGTACGATTCCCGATGTTCCGATTACTGTTGATGCAGTTGTCCCAGAAGATCATCAAAGTACATTACGTCAGCGACTAGAAAGGACGACCAACGAGAGCTATTGTTGGGATTGTCACCAAAAAATGAATCCGTTAGGCATGGCTTTTGAGATTTATGATGACTTTGGACGATACCGTACTCAGGAACGTCTCGAACATCCGGACAACCTCGTTAAGGAGATGCCACGCGAACGTGGACTTCACATCGACGGTAGACCCGTTTACAAAACAATGCCGGTAAATTCTACGGGAGTTCTAGACGGCACCGGTGATGAATCGTTGGATGGAAAAGTAGTCGATATTATTGACATGACCGAACGTCTTTCTAAGTCCACCCGAGTTCGACAGTCCATCATCCGTCATGCTTTTCGTTACTTTATGGGACGAAACGAATTGCTATCCGACTCAAAAACCATGATGGACGCAGATCAAGCTTACGTTGATAGTGGAGGAAGTTTCGATGCAGTGATTGTCTCACTGTTGACCTCCGATTCATTTATTTACCGCAAGGCAAGCAGGAAATAATTATGGGCATAGATAGAAGAACGTTTCTCGGAACACCTGTCTTGGGCGCAGGCTCCCTAGCTCTATCGCCTGCATTTGATTACCTATTGGGGGCAACCGAAACGAACCAGTATCCTCACCGATTTATTTTTGTGAGGAAGTCGAATGGTAATTTGCCTTCTCTTTTTTCGTTACCTACGTTTTCACAGGAAGAAAATGAGAAGGACAAGAACAAGGAAGCCTTTGAAACCGATCTTAATAAGCACGAACTGCCTGTCTGGTTAAGGGCGTTAGACGATCATAAGGACAGTCTGACGATTTTACATGGCGTATCGATGGCAGTAAGTGGTGGCGGTCACTATTCGTTTTCAGGTTGCATGGGAGCCTATAAAGCTGGGCGAAATGTTATTAGCGGCATCAAGAGAAGAACGGTCGATTTTGAGCTCGCTAAACTTGTTCCGTCTCCCTTTAACCACGTTGAACTTTCTTTAACCGGGGACTATCGTGCATTTAGATCCGGCATCGTACCTGGTTATTCAGCTCCCGCAAAGTTTCAAAGAAATTACTGTTACGCCGATCCTCAAACTGCCTATGACGAGCTCTTTAAATCAGTAACTAATCCTGAGGCAGTCGGATCAGACAATATGCTGTTGGATTACCTCCATGGTCAGGAAGGCCAAAGGCTCAAGGGACTAGTCGGTAAAGAGCGATTGAAAATTACGAATCACGTTGATTCAATCCAGTCGATCAGAGAGCGGAATGATAAGGTGAAGACACTTTCCGAGTCGATCTCAAAAAACCTCCCTGTGATCGATAAAATTCATGCAAACGGTGGTCCTAATGCCACGCTTTTGGATAAACAGCAGGCATTTGCGGATGTCTTGATCTCAGCGCTGATCTCAGGTTTGACTAATGTGGTGACTTTTACTATCGATGAGCTTTCTACGCCGATTACCACACTACCAGGTAATACTAGTCGAGTTGATCTTCACCGTTTGGGTCATAGTCGGGATACACAACTTAGAGATCTAGTTAAAGCTAGCCACATGAACCAGATCGCGAGAATTGTCGACCGATTAAAGTCAGTTCCCGAAGGTACTGGCACGATGTTTGACAACACCACAATCGTCTACATGCCGGAGACAGGTGCGGGGCATCATGGCCCGGACACTGAAGCGCCTATGATAATCATGACCGGTAGTAATTCTAAAATTGATATCGCGGGTCGTTATATTCGGCTACCGTTTCATGCAACTGAGGGTCATAAAACCTTAAGCAACTGGTACACGACGCTCCTCAATGCCTACGGCAATCCCATCGAGCACTACGGTGATAAAGATTTGGAGATGTCCCGAAAGAAGATGTTTCAGACTGGGGCTATCGAGCAATTTCTAGGTTAGGCGATTTAACGGTGCTCACTAGATAGGTTCGGTCAACCCAATTGCAGTGAAGTCCGCGTGAATCCAGTACGCAGATTTCACCCTGTGCAAAGATGGCGTCCAAGCCATTGTACAAAGGGGAATAACGCCGCGAATCTCAAAAAATACCGAACAGTGTGTATGCTAAACTAGGTTAAATACACGATCCATGTTATCCGATACTTCCTTGAGTCGTTCGGCTCCACCACCACCCACTTCGGCTGCACACCAACCATGGAAGTTGATTTCCGCTAGTGCATCATTCACGTCCACAAAATCAAGGTCACCCTCGCCGATTTTAGTGAATTTGCCTTCGGCGCGTGAAAAACCTTTCACATCAAGTTTGATGATGCGTTTGTTCAACTGGCGAATCCAATCGCCCATACTGCCGTATTTCCAGTGATTCCCGATGTCAAATTGTAATCCCACGAGAGGTGAATTGAAATCGTCGATATATTTAACAAACTTGTCAGCGGTTTGCTTGTGATCGCCTCCGTGGTCATAGCAAAAATGATTCCAAACATTCTCGACAACGATTGACACACCGAGTTCCCCAGCAAGTGGTAATGCGAGTGAAATATTGTCGACGCTGCGCTTCCAAATATCCGCTTCAGAGCCGTCATTGCCATGACCGACTACTAGTAGGCACGTCTTACCACCCACCGCTTCTGTTTCAATCAAAGAACGTTTAAGGTTCTCTAATGCCTTTGCACGAACAGCTTTGTCTTCGTGGGTGTGGCGAACTTGCCAATGAGTGGCACCAACACTGCCATCAACAGGTAATCCGCTATCCGCGACGGCTTTTTTTACGTCAGCTATATTTATTCCGGGACAATTTACTTCAATCGCTCCAAATCCAGAGGCTTTTGCCAACTTGAATTTATCCGTAAGAGTTCCGCCTTTTAGTGCCACCATTCCAATTTTGAGAGTTTTGTAAAGACGTCCTTTAAGGCTGGTCGCAGGGGAATCTTTGGCGTGCAGTGGAAGAGCTGTAGTTGCGGAAATTGCTGCAGTCGCCTGCAGAAGTTGGCGACGGTTTAGACGCGTATTTTTCATTAATGGCCCAATCATTATGAGAAGTTATGGATGGTATAGAATTGGATGTCGTCGATTGTTCTCGAGTTTAAATTTCAGGTATGGGAGCGTCCTTGGGGATATCTTCCCCTTCCCAGTTTACCTTACCATCGCGGTATAACAAAATGCGATGACTGCTATTTTTGACAGGTTTCTTATTCATTTTGGGTATCCACTTCTGTAAGTCATTAATAACTCCTTGGTATATAGCTTTGCCGGCTAGGTTGTGCCATTCGTGTGGGTCCACAATCGTATCATAGAGTTCCGCTGTTCCGTCAGCATAGGTAATATATCTCCAGCGAACGGTTCTAATCGCATGGTTGTCATGATTGTGGGTTGTGATCGCCGGATGCACCCGTTTTGCTGTAACGTCTTTTAATTGCGGAAGTAGGCTGTGCCCTTCGAGATGTTTACCGACTTTGGTATTAATGAGTTCAGATAGCGTTGGGTAGATGTCTAATAATTCAGCCGGTTTAGCAGAGACCTGACCAGGTGTAATTCCAGGGCCGGCGAATATCAATGGAACGCGGGTCCCATCAGCCCACAGTGTGTTTTTGCCAGTAATTGCCTTTTCACCTATGTGCCAGCCGTGGTCTGACCATAAAACGATAATTGTATTGTCTTGGTAACCACTGTCCTCAAGTTGTTTGATAACTCGGCCAACCTGGCTGTCGATGAATGCTGTGCAGGCGAGGTAGCTACGAGCTAGGTTACGCCATTGGTTTTCATCCTGCAGAAACTTTAAACGGCATTCGGGTAATTTCCAATGTAAGTACCACGAGAAACGGGGAGTATCATCTCGATCATTTGGAAATACTTTAGGCAAGACGCTATCATCGTCGGGAAACAGGTCGTACCATTTCTGAGTTGTGTAGCAGGGGACGTGAGGCAGAAAGAAACCAACCGACAGAAAAAAAGGTTCCGGTGGTTTAGATTTCAGGGTGTCGATTGCATATTGAGCTACCTTATAGTCTTGTTTCTGTTCGTCCTTGTGAGGAAAAACGCCCCAGTCAACGAGGGGATGCCCACTGGGAGTATTAACGAGCGGTTTCTCTGGTCGTATTCCTACTCCTCCGGGCGGACCCAAATGATGGAATTCTTTCGAATCAGATTGTCGTCCGTACCGACCATGATAGATCTTCCCGGTTGAGTAGGTGTTGTATCCATGATTGGCCAAATGTTGAGGGAGAGTGACGGAAGCTGATAATTGAGGAACGTTACGAAACCACGGGGCTAGTCCGTAGATTCCCGTACTACTGGGTCTCATTCCAATCATTAAGCTTGTCCGAGAAGGATTGCATAGGGGACTCTGGCAGTGAGCGTTTGTAAACAAGGTACCGCCAGCGGCCAACGCATCAATGTTGGGCGTGTGCGCCAATGGATGCCCGTCGAGGCAACCGATCCAGTCATTTTGATCATCAATGGCGATGAATAAAATATTTGGTTTGTCCGCAGTGTGTGCTCCAGTGGGCGTGGCAAGCAAAAAAAACAAGGCCATGAATGTTAGAATGAGTGTCCGCATTAGTTGGTGTACCTGATGACTAGGGACTATAAATGGGTATGTAATGGCGTTATTATAACGCACAGCGATACACAACGCCCCTTTTTGGAGATGATTACTATGTCTAAGTTCGTATGTGTTGCGATTCTGATCGCTCTTACCAGTTTACACGCCGCCGTGCATGCCAAACCACTTATCGAACCGGGGGATCGCGTGTTGTGCATAGGCGATTCAATTACTGCTGCGGGGCATTACGTCAGCTATCTAGATATGCAGTTACAAATTGAATATCCCAATGACCCTCCGACGGTCGTTAATCTTGGACTATCCAGTGAAGGTGTTACCGGTTTGTCGGAACCAGACCACCCATTTCCACGCCCGAACGTGCACGAGCGACTGACTCGAGCGTTGGACCAATTCAAACCAGACGTCGTCATTGCGTGCTATGGGGTGAATGATGGAATCTACCATCCATTCAATGCTGATCGATTTGCAGCTTATAAGAGCGGGATAGCGAAACTGATTACGGCAGTTAAGCAAAGAGATATTATTTTAGTTCTCTGCACACCGATTCCGTTTGATCCCGCGCCGCTTAGG
>Ga0302117_10001293_pt1 | contig 11917 bp, 8 predicted proteins | sample AG5_322_MG_FD_203112 | JGI IMG/M metagenome (GOLD analysis project Ga0302117, IMG submission 203112) | Marine microbial communities from Western Arctic Ocean, Canada - AG5_32.2 | ecosystem: Environmental > Aquatic > Marine > Oceanic | place: Canada: Western Arctic Ocean | collected 2017-10-01 | reverse complement strand
ATTTCCCTGACATCGTAAACACTCAAAGTGAAATATGTTTTTTAAAATAGAGCACATAACTATCGATTGTTTTAATTAATTCCCTCTTCCAATTCCATCTGGAGCACCAGTGTAATACCTAAATTTTTCTAATATTTTTCCATCAACTTTTTTCATACGATTAATCCTGTCATTAAATTGTTTTCTTTCAGGTTTTGTAAGAAGATTTGGATCGTTTCCTCTGTAATTATCCCACATTCCACTGAATTGACTTAGATGCTTACTCTTAGCATCAACCCTTTGATTATTATAGTCAGTAACATTAACTACAACATTAGCATCTTTTTCCAAGGGTGAATAAAAAAGGTATTCAGGTACGCGCCATTCTTTTAACCCCTCATGTATAATTTGTCCGGGAAATATTAGCCTCCATTCTGCGGCTCTGGATGCATCTGCGGCTAAATAACTAGCCGTCCTATGATCTGTTTTATGCCATCGCACATAGCCCCAGCCGGGATCAAATGCCATTAAAACATCTGGATGAATTTTTCTTATCCAACGAACAATTTTACCTACGACTTCTTTCCTATCAGCCCACTCAAGTTCCCCATCCGTATAACCTAAGTTGATATAATGTTCTTCATCTATATTTAAAACTTTTAGTGCATTTAATTCTTCAACTCGTCTAATTTTTGATAATTTGTCACGAGTCATTTTAGGATCTTTAGTTCCCACATTGCCAGTCGTTAGAATTAAAACCCATACTTCATTACCATGATCTCTTAGCATAGCTAGAGTTCCATAAGACTGACTATCATCATCAGGATGTGCTCCAATAAGCAGGATTTTTTTACCTTTCCATTCTTCAACAGATTGCTCCGGTTGAGCAACCAAAATAGTTAACGTTAGTATAAAAAACGCAACAATATTATTTCGCATTTAAATCCTCCATAGTGATTATGAGTTTGATTTCAAGTTTAACGTAAGACTAAAAAGCTACAAAAAATGATTTTGGACTGGAGAGCTTTTATCCAAATAATAGTTATATAATTTGTAGCTTTTCATATTTACACAATAATTAATGAAAAATATTAGTAACCAGGATTTTGGGTTAAGCCTAGATCAATCTCACGCTGTGGAATTGGAAAAATTAAACCATTATCAGTAACTGTGATGCTAAATCCCTGACCAGCAAAATGAGCATTCATAGTTGAAACCGCTGTCCCAAATCTTAATAAATCATACCATCTATGATTTTCGAAAGCTAGTTCAACTCTTCTTTCTTGAAGAAGATTATCTCCAAAAGATCCTGGTGAAGATGAACTAATATTACTTAGCCCAGCACGGGTTCTAATTTGATTAATATAAGTATATGCCTGCGCACCTTCACCCAAAGCTTCTGCAGCCATTAGTAATACGTCTGCATAACGAAATACAATAAAATTATTATCCGCGTCAAAATTTGCAAATGGATTACTTTCATATTTTTTTATGTGCCTTTGATAGGAAGTATCACCATTTAATACGTACATGGTATCCATGGATACTTTAAATCTTAAATCACCTGACTCGTATGCATCAACCATGTCTGTTGTTGGCCTATTTCTTCCACCTCCTTCACCAGTCTGAAGATCTGCACTAGGAGAAAAAGAGTTAGTAAAACCGCTTCCTTCACCAAGACCACCAGCTACAAATTGAATTTCAAAAATAGATTCGTTACCATTTTCATTTGAGGGGCCCCAAAGATCAGAATAATTGTTTAAAAGTGAAAAATTTCCGCTAGTGATTACCTGATTCAACGCACTCGCAGCTTCAGTTTTGTTACCTAAATGTAGTTGAACTCTTCCAAGTAAAGTTAAGGCAGACCATTTAGTAGCCTGCCCAGCTTTTGACTGAGTACCTGACATTTTAGCAGCGGCATCCGTCAGATCTGTGACAAGCTGTGTTAAGATTTGACTCTCAGATAATTGCGTTTGCTTTGGATTTGTTTCAAGAATTTCCTCTAACGGCATTGGTATATTGCCAAAAAGCATCGCTAGGTTGTAGTAAAATAGAGAACGAACAAAAAGAGCTTCTCCAATAACCTGATTTTTAAAAGCATTATCAAGATCGGCTGATGTAATTCTTGTTATTAATGTATTTGCCCGCGCTACACCTTGGTAAGATCCCACCCAAGCGCCCAATGTATACTCACTTAATGGAGTTTCAGCAAATTCATTTAATTCGGCCACTGCTGCTGCTAATCCAGTAACATCGCCACCTTGATCCGTATTATCGGAACGCATTTCAGTCATCATCCAATAACCACCGGTCCCGCCAGTGGCAACATCTGACTGATTCCCGTAAGCCCCACCACTTTGCAATGCATCATATACACCATTTAAAGCGGTTTCAAAATCAACTTTTGTTTGATAAAAATTATCAACATTCCTTTGACTGTGAGGAGCAAGAAACGTGAATTCATCTGAACAAGAAATGATAAATGCACAGAGTATAATAAGCCAAGAATTTATTCTAATAATTTTATTGATTTTCATCATTACTATATCCTCCTAATTAAAAAGTTACGTTTAAACCAAAGACTAGAGACACTGATAGCGGGTAAGCCCCATAGTCTTCGCCTTGCGTTAACATATTTTGGGACTGAAGACTAACCTCAGGATTAAACCCAATGTAATCTGTCCAAGTGGCCAAATTTCTTGCTGTAAAGAATACTCGAATACTTTCAGCATATTTTTCAGGAATTGAACTTGGAAGAGTATAGCCTATCGTCAAGTTTTTTAATCGGAGATAAGAACCATCTTCAACCTGATAACTCGATGGTCGATTATTATTCCCATGTGTACCCGTCGATCTATCTGCCCTAGGTGTTTGGCCATCGCCGGGGTCACTTTCTGATACCCATCGATTATTTAATACATCATATGAATTAAAATTTGCTTCTCCGTTTTTCATATGTCTTGCAGTAAGATTGAGTATTTCTCTTCCCTCAACCCCCTGGAAAAATATACTGAAGTCAAAATTCTTATATTTTAATCTGTTTGTAATACCCCAAATATAATCTGGATTATATGAACCAGTGACTGTTCGATCATCCGTATTAATAATACCGTCACCATTAATATCCTTAAATCTAAAATCACCTGGTCGAGGAGCCTTTGCCAGTATATCAGTTGGTGCACTATCAATTTCAGATTGGTTTTGATATACACCATCTACAACATAACCATAGTAACTCCCGACAGCATCTCCGACTCGAGTGACATGTCGGACTCCAGCAGAACCCCTAGAATAAATGGGTTCATTATTACCACCTAATTCAATCACTTCATTTTTATTTGTAGAATAATTGAAGTCAGTAGACCAACTTAATTCCCCGGATAGATTCCTACTCGTTAAATTGAATTCAAGTCCTTTATTGTTCACTTTTCCTATATTTTTTAATGCGGTTGTAAAACCAGTTGAAGCCGGAACGCCCACAAAAAGGAGTAAATCTTCTGTATCACTATTATAAGTGTCAAATGAACCATAAATACGATCTTCAAAAAGTGCGAAGTCAGATCCGAAATTAGTTTGTATGGTTGTTTCCCAACCTAAATCTGCATTGCTGAACGTCTGTGGATAAATTGCGGGATCAGTATTATCTCCTGAGGGATATAGACCTTGGCCCAATAACCCAATAGAACCATAGTTCGGAATTTGGAAGTTACCTGTCACACCATAGCTTGCTCTGATTTTTAATTCACTTACCATGTCTAGGGATTTCATGAATGATTCTTCATGTATGCGCCATGCTGCTGAAAAAGAGGGAAATATCCCTGTCTGATTATTTTTCCCAAATCTTGAAGATCGATCTGATCTGACAGCTAATGTTAATAGATATTTGTAATCATAATTGTAGTTAAGCCTTCCTAATATCGAGGCCAATGACCATTCCTCCTTTGTTCCATCCCCTTCGGTAACTGTCCCGCCGCTAATTGTACTTACTTGGTCATCAGGAAAAATTCTTGCTACGAGACTAGAAATCTCTACTATTTCTTTCTGTGCTGTGTAACCTGCAAGCATTGATAGGTTATGTACATTTGAAAATGTGGTTTTATAATTAACCGTATTTTCCCATAACCAGTTAAAACTGCTACCAGAGCTAGATTGCGCGTATGGATCACCTGACTTACTTGTACGATAAAGCAAAGAATTTGATCGATAAAAAGAACCCATATAATTGTTAAGATCTAATCCAGCCGAAGATTTAAAAGTAAGACCTGGAATGATGTTAATATCCGCATAAATGTTACCATAAGAACGATGATTGTTTAATTCCTCTTTTATCCCCTCAATAATAGCTAGAGGATTACTTGCGGAAGTTGTTCCATTACCTAAATAAGATTGTCCATCAAGTTGATTAATGGTTCCATCTGAATTATAAGGTTTAATAACTGGACTATGCACCATCGCAGAATAAACAATGCCTGGTGGACGTCCAAAATAAGGAGCATTTGCTGGGACCCGGCTATTTTTTGTAAATACTGTATTTAGATTTAACCCATAACCTAATCTTTCTTTGAATTTCCCATTAATTCTAGTGCTAGCATTGTATCTTTTGAAACTAGAGTTCTTTATCAAACCACTTTGATCAAAATATCCACCGGAGATTGCGTAGCCAAAATTTTCTGTACCATTTGAAATACTAAAAGTATTATTTGAAACAGGCGCATCTGTAAAAATAAGATCTAACCAATCTGTATCTGTACCATCCCAATTAATGTATTTTTCAGGTATTCGATAATTTCCACCACTAGGTCTTCCTGTATTATCATTTGGATTATAACTAGCGTTGTAATTCGCGCTGGCACTATTTGTGGGGTCATATGTTTGTAGATAATTATTATTTCTTGCGTCTTTAGTGTATGCAATTATTTCCTCAGCGTTCATCATACTTGCCTTATTCGAAACAGTTTGCGATCCTGAATATGATGAAAATTTAATAACAGGTACGCCAGTTTTTCCTGCTCTTTTAGTGGTTATAATCACAACCCCGTTAGCACCCCTTGATCCATAAATAGCTGCAGCCGAAGCATCTTTTAATATTTCTATAGATTCAATATCATCGGGGCTAATAACTGCTAAAGGATTTGATGAGGGAGGTTTAAATGCAGCTCTTCTTCTAAATAAAGATCCTTGTAAACCTAAATTTTTGGATATTGGAAATCCATCTACAACATAAAGAGGTTCATTGCCTGCGCTAATAGAGCCTGCCCCTCTTATTCTGATATTTGGAGCAGCGCCTGGCTCACCACTATACTCTTGAACATCAACACCTGAAACATTTCCTTGGAGTGCTTCTTCAAAGCCTAAAGTTCGTGCCTCTCTTAATGCTAAATCTGAAATACGTGAAATAGAACCGGTCACTTCTCGTCTTTGCAGCGTTCCATAGCCAACCACCACCACTTCTTGACCACTCAAAACACTCGTTGTTAGAATAACGTTAATAGTTCTGATTTCATCTGAACTAATTATTACAATATTTTCTGATTTTTCATATCCAATAAAATCAACAACTAAAAATAGCTCTCCTTGAGGCAAAGAGTTCAGCTTATAATTACCATCACTATCAGATATAGATCCTATATCGCTATTTTTTAAATACACGTTAGCTCCAGAAATCGGTAATCCGGATTCATCTGTAATTTTACCCTCAACTGTACCTTGCGCACACAAAACGGCAAATAATAAATTTATGATTATGGTGATAAATCTAATTTTTTTCATTATTTCTTTCCTCGTTTTTCATTGTTTCTTTCATCCTATTACTTACATAATTTTACATTAATTATATATTTATGTCAAGTTTTTTAATTTTTATTTTACTTTATTTAACATGTGTGTATATTTGGAAGAATAATATTACTTAATTATGAATAGAATAAAACCTAATGTATTTGTGCGAAATATAATTAATTCAAGTGTCAATAACCTGAATGAATGGTCAAAAACGCTGGGTGTTTCTCGCCAAACAATATATAATTGGCTGGGGAGCAACAATACAGCAATTAGGAAAAAGCATGTTAATAAAATTGCCGAAATTTCAAATAAGGAGATTATTTGGGAAAATAATTTTTTAATAATTATAGATGAAAAAGATTATAAAAATAAGAAAGTTGATAAATCCATTAATCATAATAGTCAATTACAGGCAAACCTTAGCCTTAATGATATAAATGACAATCTTGAAAGACAATTGCAATTATTAATAACAAAATATGATCATGTCTATAACTCTACAAGTGACCCAATGGCAGTAGCCGTAAACGAAAATTTTACTTCAATGAATATCGCCATGGAAAAATTATTGGGCATAAAAAAAAGGAGGCAATTACTTGGAGCAAATATATATGATATCGTAGCACCGCCATTTCGTGATGAAAAAAGACAAAGAAGAACCGGAAATGAAGCGATAGGAAAATTTGAATACAAAACAGCTCTTCAAGATATCTTAGAAAATACAATAAAAGGCAAATTGAGCGTTACAAGATTTTGGCTTCCTACAAATAAGGTTGAGAATATATTATGTTCTATAATGACATTCTTTCCTGACAAGAAAAGGTAGTTCGGGATAGAAATAATAATTAAAAATGATTACTCAGAAATGAGTACCGAGGCTGCAAAAATTGTTGCAAATCAAATCAGAACTAACCCCAAGACAGTTATAGGTTTGGCAACAGGAAGTACGCCATTAGGGTTATACAATGAACTAATTAAACTCCACAAAAATGAAGGTATAGATTTTTCAGATGTGATTTCATTTAATCTTGATGAATATGTAGATTTACCTAAAGATCATCCGCAGTCTTATAAAAATTTTATGGATAAGAAACTGTTCTCTAAAATTAATATAAAACAAAAAAATATTCATATACCTAATGGAGATTCGTTTGAAAAAAAAGAATGTGATAAATATGAATTATTGATTAAGAGTTATGACGGCATTGACCTCCAAATTCTTGGTATAGGAAGTACTGGTCATATAGCTTTTAATGAACCTTCTTCTTCTCTTGGGTCTAGAACTCGATTAAAAACTCTCACTCAAAAAACAGTAACAGATAATGCAAGATTTTTTGATAATATTATCGATGTACCTAAATTTGCTATTACCATGGGAGTAGGGACAATTATGGAAGCTAAAAAAATACTTCTCTTAGCATCAGGGGACTCTAAAGCAGAGCCAATTGCAAAGGCTATTGAAGGGCCTATTACTTCAATGTGTACCGCGTCAGCAATACAAATGCATCCAAATACTATAGTCATAATTGATGAGGCGGCAGCAAAATTTCTAAAGGAAAAAGATTATTATAAATGGGTATATAGCAACAGCAAACTTAATTAATAATTGTTCCTTTATCGGAAGTAACAATATATGCTTCCCCTCCTACTTTTTCAATTGCTTCTGCTACTTCGTTTGAGTTTCCTCGAGCATAAGCAAACATACACCCACCACCACCGGAACCATTGATCTTACCACCCAATGCTCCTGCATCTAAAGCCGCATCTAACATGGATTCAATCTTTGGTGTACTTACTTTTAGCACATCACGTAATACCGCATGGTGTTCCGTAAAAAGTGACCCAATTAATTCATGGTTTGGCTCATCTTTCTCCAATTCCCCTAATCCCTCATAGAGCAAGTCCCTGTTTCTAAGGGTACCTTTAACAAGTTCAATTTCATCTTCTTTCAAATCTGAAAATTCAGCTTGATCATTCAATGCGTGAATTGTTAAATCTGGGTTTTTGTGCTTTAATTTTTGAATGAGTTTAATTCGAGAATCCCGACAACGACTTAAAATGCCCATGGTATCTTTGGGCTCGCAGGAATCCCCCAAAACAAAGGCGCCCAAATTCGGATTCAATATTTGAATAGATAGGGTTGGTTCCGATTCCAAATAGATGATATTCCCCACGGCAACAGAATATTGGTCCATCATTCCCCCCGGTTCATTGAATTCAGTCACTTCTGCTTTATATGCCAATTCACCAATCTTTTGTTGATCCCAAACTACAGGTTCATCGGCCATTCGAGATAAAAAATGGATCCAGCTCACCATAATAGCTGATGAACTGCTGGTGCCGGCACGAATGGGAATTTCACTAGTGATCTCACATTCAAATCCAGATGAAAAAGTAAGCCCCTCCATTTGGCAAACATTTATGCCGCTCTTGAAATAATCTCGTGGTTTGGAGTAAGTCAGATCATCCAATAAAAAATATTCTGTTACTCCTAAATCCTGTTTATGGATGACAACTTTTCTATCTTTCCGTTTTTTGCCATCAATTTTGGCACGCAAAGAAATGGCCATGGCTATTACAGGAAGTCCAAGATAATCCTGATGCTCACCAAAAAGACAAATACGCCCGGGAGTGGAAATTTCCAAGTGTTTAGGTATTTGTGTGTTCATGTGTTAAAGTACTTGAATACGTGAACACGTTTCAAACTCAAACACTTTATTTTTTCCAAACTTTAAACAATCCAATGGATGCAATAATACCCAACCCACAAATCATTAATCCACTATCCGTATGACCATAAATCAATTGCCCTACGCCCAATAAAAATCCATACACGGCGGTACAGCCCAACACCATGGAAAGAATACCATTGGGCACCGGCCAGGGTTCCGTGGAAACGCCATCTGAATATTTTGCCCAACCGGGACCACCGGGATTCACTTTTTTTACAAAACTTCGGAGTGTTTCTTCGTCGTCCGGGGGTGTGAAATACGTTGCTGCGATCCAAACAACCGTTGTGAGCAATGCGCCAATCACGATCTTTTGCCAACCCTCAAGTGCCGAATTCCCAAAATTGAAATAGCCTGCAATAATGATTGAACTAATCATAGCTACAATTTCTGTATATGCATTAATCCGCCACCAAAACCAGCGCAATATGTAAATCATGCCTGTGCCTGCACCGATCATCAGTAAGAGTGTAAATGCCTGTCCGGCACTTGTAAGCAGCAGCCCGAGACCGCCACCAAGAATAATAGAAACGACCGTAAATAATCGACCCGCTCTAACCAACTGTTTTTCCGTTGCATCCGGACGTATGAATCGATGGTAAAAGTCATTCACCAAATAACTGGCGCCGAGATTCAGTTGTGTGGACATGGTACTCATGAATGCCGCAATTAGCGACGCGGCAACCAACCCCAAAAGTCCCGATGGCAATAATGTAAGCATGGCGGGATAGGCCACATCATGACCCAATTTATCCGCTGGTAAATTCGGGAACGCTTTTTGTATATCCGATAATTCAGGGAATACAACAAGGGATGCTAAGGCAATCAAAATCCAGGGCCAGGGTCGCAATGCATAATGGGCTACATTAAAAAAGAAAGTGGCGCCCACTGCATTCTTTTCATCTTTGGCTGAAAACATCCGTTGAGCAATATAACCGCCGCCGCCGGGCTCCGCTCCAGGATAATAACTGGCCCACCATTGGACTGCCAGCGGCACTAACAACACGGGTACCCATGCATTGGGATTGGATAGATCCGGAATGAGAGAGAGTTTATCCACAACATTTGCGTGAGAAATCAGGTTGGATAATCCGCCTATTTCAGGCAAACCTAAAATATAAAACATTCCCCAAATCGAACCAATCATGGCCAAAGTGAATTGAACAAAATCTGTAATAATAACTGCCTTTAGTCCGCCTAATGTGGAATATGCCAATGTAATAGAACAAGCAATGGTCAACGTTACCCATCCGGGTAATCCCAACACAATTTCACCAAATTTTACGGCGGCCAAACTCACCGTACCCATAACCAATACATTAAAGACCAATCCCAGATAAAGGGCGCGGAACCCTCTCAAAAATGCGGCTGGTTTTCCGCTATATCGAAGTTCATAAAATTCTATATCCGTCAGTACCCCTGAACGCCGCCAAAGGTTTGCATAGACGAAAACGGTCAACATTCCTGTTAACAGAAATGCCCACCAGCCCCAGTTCCCTGAGACTCCATTCTGGCGAACAAGGTCTGTCACTAAATTGGGTGTATCGGTTGAGAAAGTCGTCGCCACCATACTCACACCCAAAAGCCACCAGGGCATATTCCTACCGGCCAAGAAGAAGGATTTTGTATCCCTACCCGCCTGCTTCGACGCCCAAATACCCACAACTAATGAAAGGGCGAAATATGCGCCGACTATAGTCCAGTCTAATGTTGATAATAGCATTTAATATGCGTCTGTTAATCCAAAGATAGGCTGATTTATTTTCCACTTACCACGAGTGAAATCCGGAATCTTCACCGAAGTACTATTCATTTTAATTGATTTCTCCGATAGCGGCACGATGACACTCAAACTCACTGCGTCATACACATCGATTACCGGTGTTTGATCGCCTTTGCATGCTTCAACGAACGCCCTTACGACAAAAAAGTCCATACCCCCATGGCCGGCGCCGGTTGCTTGATCTTCAAACCGCTTCCAAAGTGGATGATCATATTTTTCTAAATATGCTTCATCCGATTCCCAACGATGAGATTCAGGACTCATCCCTTCAATGTAGATAGAATTATTATCCTTCATCCAAAGCCCTTGGGTGCCTTGTACCCGAAAATTAAGAGAATAAGGACGTGGTGAATTGGTATCATGACTGAGCATGATGGTTTGACCCTTGGCACACTTGATCACAGTGGTCACCACATCACCTAATTTGAAATCCACTTTTGCATTGGGATGATCTTCTCCCCCATTATCCACAATATATTTATGAAGTCCCCGGGATTGGGATGCTGTAGACGTAAGGTGAACCATTCGATTTCCTCTGTTGATATCCAGCATAGGGCTCACCGGTCCTAATCCATGAGTTGGATATAGATCTGCATTACGATCCACAGAATGTTGGGTTCGCCAAGCTGCTTCAGAAAAGGCTTTTTCACCAAATTCCACACCGCCACCATAGGCACTTACACCATCATTAAATTTTACATGGCGCAAGTCATGTTGATATCCACCTTGGCAATGAATCAATTCACCAAACAACCCTTGTCTTACCATATAGAGTACGGCCATAATATCCCGGCGGTAATTTACATTTTCCATAATCATACAGAGTTTGCCGGTTTTTTCAGATGTATTTACCAAATCCCAACATTGATTCACCGTTAACGCAGCAGGGACTTCTGTTCCCACATGAATGTCATTTTCCATAGCCGCCATGGCCATGGGATGATGCCATTCCCAGGGTGTCGCAATATAAACGCCATCCAGGTCTTCATTTGCCACCATATTGCGAAAATCTTCGGGACCATCTTTATAAATTTTGGGGGCGGGTCTTCCCGACTTCTCAAATACTTTTAACACCCGTTCAATCATGCGGTCATCAATATCACAAATGACGGGTATATCTACATCAGGACGGTTAAGCAATAATCGTGTCATGCCCTGGCCCCTAAACCCAGTACCAATAATTCCAATTTGAAGTTTGTTTGATGATGCCCCGAATAATGATATTGGCATTATGCCAGCGGCAGCGCCGACTAAAGCAGTGGTTTTAATAAAATCTCTTCTATCCATTTTTGACATTATTTTCTCCAACTCTGTCCCTGTTTAATCTTTCAATTTAAATATCTAATACATTTTTTCAACAATCAATATTTCATTGATTCGATTTTTTGTTATAACCAATTCGCTTGTTTCTCTATCCAGCTGAATCAAATTATCCGAATGTTTAAATATTTCGTCCACAACAGCATGAGTAGAATATAATCCTCCCAGCCATTTTCTTTTATCACTGATATATAGTAAATCGCCTTCCATCCCTTCCAATTCTCTCGCCAAAGCATTCGAAATATCTACCAATAGGAGATTCCCCGTTCCTGTTGTGACTGGATGACGATCCATGACTTGAGGTATGGCCGTGGATTTTTTACTG
>Ga0302117_10001291_pt1 | contig 11927 bp, 12 predicted proteins | sample AG5_322_MG_FD_203112 | JGI IMG/M metagenome (GOLD analysis project Ga0302117, IMG submission 203112) | Marine microbial communities from Western Arctic Ocean, Canada - AG5_32.2 | ecosystem: Environmental > Aquatic > Marine > Oceanic | place: Canada: Western Arctic Ocean | collected 2017-10-01 | reverse complement strand
TTTCTGGCGCTTATATTTTTCTGGCCTATCCATGTCATTGGCTCTTTTCGTGCCATTTGTCTTCCTTGTTCAATACGCCAAAGAACAAGGAATTTCTTCAAGTACCGCCGCCTTTTTAATCACCTCGCTTGGTTTAGGCAGCGTCTTGGGCCGCCTTGGCCTTGGGATTCTGGGATTGCGTGTTGGTGTACTACCGCTAGTCGTCTTATGTTTTTGTGTGCAACCTGTCGCTTACACTATTTGGCTACTCGCCGGCGGAAACTATATTCTTCTCCTAGCCTTCGCAGCGCTTTTGGGCGTTGGATACGGAGGCTATGTAGCGCTTAGCCCAGTGGCTGCCGCTGGCATATTTGGGCTTCAAGGCTTGGGTGGTGTTCTGGGGGTTCTGTATACGTCCGCAGGAATCGGCGCCTTGATAGGCCCCATTGCAGCCGGTGCGGTTATAGACGCAACAGGCAGCTACACAATAGCGATCGTTGCTTCGATAGTGGTCTCTACCTTGGCTGTTGGCATCGCCCTACCTCTTTGGAAACTCGGAAACGGAAACACTCAAGATGTTGACAAAAAACGCCTTCCTCTTGCGACATACGCGCAGCCATCAGTTTTTTCTGTCACTTACAAATAAATGTTCGCTTTCGAAGCAGTCACCAAAACTCGCAGAGGCTGCTCAGTAACTAATAGTCTTACACAACTAAATAAATTTCGTAGCTAACCCCACCATCGGAACCAAGAGTTCCCTTTCCGATCGCCTGCACATCGTTAAGCCACAGATAACGTTCACCACCTGTCTCGAACTGAGGAGCGGATGTAACGGTTCCCGTCTCAAGGTTGCCGATTCCCTTATATTGCATGAGAATCGGGACGTCATCGTCGGTGATCAACAATAGCCGGACATCTAACTGCATTGTTTTGTTGTTACGACTAGTCACCCAATCTCCGCCCGGCGGAACTACGGTCCCGTTGAGTCGTTCGCCGGTAAAGGTCCCTCCGCTTACGCTTGCAACAATTCGAGTTCCTTGAGGGCCGTTCTTCACTACACGGGCCCCATCGGCCACATCTAGGCTCAAGGTAAATAAATGTTCTACATCAAGGGTTTGTTTTGCCATATCACTAGTTTCCCATACAAACACCTACTTTCGATAGACCCGAGACTGGGATGATGTTTCTCTTAGCTGAAATGCAGTCACTTCGCTGTGACGCCGAGTGTGTGCAATAGCATCTATTTCGATGCTGATTCTGAGCGCCCTCTATATGGCTATATTCACAAAGCCATCAGGTAAAGCTATTCAGCTGGATTCCGCTCCTTGGGAGTAAACAAAGCTCCGATTTAGACAGACCCAAGAAGAAACATATTGTTGAGTAGCGCTGATTCGTCTCTTCCTGGATCACACTTGCGGCCAAAGCATTTACCAGTATCTGGGGCCTAGAATTATTTGTATGGAAGATCTGCATCACGTTCATATCTTTGCCAGCGACATAGACGCCACAGTTGATTGGTACTGCAAAAACCTCGGTGGCTCAGTGGCCTACGACGGTGACTTTGGGGGTGCCAGAAATATTTTCATAAACATTGGGCGAGGCCGCCTCAACGTCTATGACCAGGAACCAAGAGGCGAGTTCTCTGGTGCCTTTCACCACATCGGTATTCAAACTGATGATTTAGCTGGCTTGCATGAACGCCTAACCAAAAACGGCGTTAAATTTAGGTCGGGTATTCGCGAGTTCGACAACTGGCGATACATTATGTGTCCGGCGCCCGACAATGTGTTGCTTGAACTATTTCAAATTGACGTCCCAAAAATGGAACCAGGTCTTCAAGCTTTTTTTGCACGGAGCTAATGGCAATTTACTTAAATTAAGCCTGCCGATATTTATCTCCGCTTATCTTTCGTTGATACCTAGCTATGCATTCTCAACGGCTCTCGCCACAAAGTTTCTTTCTTGTTTTTAGCTAGACCTGCGTTTCTTTGCAGCTTCTCAAGATCAACTTTTTCACCAGAGTCACATCTAAAAAGCCAGGCACCGACTTGGCTACCATAGACATCTTCAACACGTCGAGTTCAGCCAACTCACCAAACAATAGGCCGTTATTCTGGGAGGTTTTTGGCGTTAATTCGTGCGGCCCACGAGTGTCCGAGCAAAGACTTCGCCAGTGTGCTCAGCGTGCACTGTGCCCGACGGCACCTGACAGGTCTCGCCTGCTTTGAAAATGTGCTTGCCATCTTCAAGCTCGAGGATAAATTCTCCTTCGAGGACCAGGAGCTGAGCACCGAACTCGTGGGTGTGCAGTTCGGTTGAGTAACCAGCCAAATAGTTATTCTCACGGGGCTCGTCGCAGCCTTGACTCGTCAGTAGTTCGCGAAAGTCATCTTCTGTCATGAAGTGATTCTAGGCCGCGGACTCCCTTGAGGAGGTCTTTTTGTCACTTTAGGCTCTAAGCCCACTGAATACTTTCGTGTAGCCGATCTGAGGCGCTCGAAAAAAGTTTCCGTTCTTGCTCAGCAGCGAATATAGCGGCCGCTTGTTTCAATGACTTCCGAAGTATCGCTAAGGCACCTCTGCTTAAACTTTTAAGATTTCTATTTATGAACATGCTGTAATGGTGATGTGGGGGCCTATCGAGGTCATCAAAATAAAACAAGAGGGGATTGACAAGATGCAGACGTGGAATATTGGCGAAGCCAAAATTACCAAAGTTGTAGAAATGGAGCAGATGTGGCCAGGACAAGCGGTGATACCTGATGCGAACTCTGCAGCGCTGCTCGAACACGGCTGGATCTTGGGACCCTTTGCCGATCGCGAAAATGGTCGTATACGGCTTTCATTCCATACTTTTTGTATTGAAATTGGTGATGAGAAAATCGTTGTTGACACCTGCGCCGGAAATGACAAGACTCGGCCGAATTTTGCTGGACTGAGTAATCTCCAGACAGATTTTATGGACAAGATGACCGAAGCTGGGTTTGGTCCAGATGACGTTACCGCTGTGATTTGCACCCACCTGCATGTCGACCACGTTGGGTGGAATACGTCTCTGCGTAACGGTGTTTGGCAACCAACGTTCCCTAAAGCCCGATATCTGTTTGGCGAGACCGAATGGGCTCACTGGCGCGTGGAACCACAAATTTATGGTGACGTCGTAGGGGACAGCATTCAACCATGCATTGATGCTGGTTTAGCGGAACTTGTTCAAAGCGACATGCAGCTGAATGACGCTATTTGGTTGGAGCCAACCCCAGGTCACACCCCAGGCCACCACAGTGTGTGCATCTCATCCGGAGGAGAGGACGCGATCATCACCGGTGACGTCTGTCATCATCCTATTCAATTCGAATTTCCTCACTGGTCTAGTGAGCCTGATGTCGACAAGCCGGCTGCGATTTCCATGCGCCGGCGTTTCGCTGAGCGATACTGCGACGATCACACCTTGATTTTAGGAACACATTTTGGGGGGCCCTCATGCGGGTACCTCCGACCCATGGGTAATTCGTGGTGGTTGGACTCCGCAGGTTTTGCAGATATTGGCGACAATCTTCCAAATAGTTAACTGTCGCCTGATGACTTGAAGCAACAAGACCGCCGCTTCCATATGGGTATACCCTCACTGCCGGTAAGAGAACCGCTGCTGCCCTCAACAGCTTCGTTTCTCAGGATCTACGGTGAGCAACACAAGCCGATAACGTCATAATCTCCAAGAAACCAAACTGGAAATCGTAACGATTTCCTAATGTCAATCGCTTACCAAATAGAATTTGGCAATTTCTTGCTTGCGACATCGGTACGATTTATAGAAGAAATGGCTGAGTTCGTCGGAATCTACAATGCAGACAGCGGTATTCGCGGAGAGCTAACTTACGCTCTGATTAAGCTGTCTGGAAAGTCATCATGCTCTTTGTGCGAAATAACTCATGGTTGGAACCCGTTTGGTAGAAACGCATGGCGAACATCTTGTCGTGAGAGCGGTCTTGACCTCACTCTGATTCACCGCAACAACGCATCTGCACAACAATTGAATGCAGTGGAATCATTACCAGCAATACTCAAAAAAACAGACGGTAATTGGTCACAAGTTGTATCCGCAGACGAGCTGTTATCAGCGAAAAATGACTTCACGAAAATATTTGACCTTCTGAATTACTCGTGAGCAGCTAGATTCGCTTCCTGCCATTTGAGCCATAACCGACTACATTTTGTGACCTGGTTCGCACCTGTGACTCTTAGATTTCTCTTCCACCAACTACATATCTACTAAGTTAATACCTAATGAACGGTATCAATTTAAGCGATCCAGTTTCTGTTGCGAACCCTGATGCCTATTGGGCGAAATATAGGTCAGATGGTCCCATCCAATGGAGCGAGGCCCACAGGTCATGGGTGATATTAAGTCATTTGGAGCTCAGTGAAGCTTTCCGAGACGGAACGCTTCTATCGACAGATCGAGTTACTCCGCTAGAAAGAGTGGCGGCAAACCGTCCTAGTGCTTTTCAGCAAGTAGTCGAGCTTCTTAGTGGGTGGATGATATTTCGTGATCCGCCGATCCACACTCACTTGCGTGATCCGATGAGACATGTTTTCACTCCGAGGAAGGTGCTCACTCTCGAAAAAATGGTGACTGCTGTCGTACGCGAAACCGTCCTCATGTTGCCTGATGAAATTGATGTTCGTCGAGATCTTGCCGGTCCGTTACCTGCGTTAATTATTGCTAATCTTCTGGGCGTAGATTCCGATGACTTAGACCAATTTTGTCGGTGGTCTGATGACTTAGCCACAATTGTTTTTGCTACTGATCCTCATTTAACACCGCCTGAACTCGCTATGGATGCCGCTGGCCAGTTTCAGGAGTTCTTTGGTGCGCTTATAGATCGTGAGCGAAAACAACCATCTGGAACTCTCTTAACGGCATTAGTGGATGGTGCTGGCACAGAACTATCGGATTTAGAATTGGTGGGAGCCTGCACTCTCATCTTATTTGCAGGCCACGAAACCACCAGTTCTTTTTTGATGAACACGCTAGGTCTGCTTGCTCAAGACCCGCATCTGTTTTCGCTCCTCCGCTCCGCAAACATTGAGAGGGCCGTCGAAGAATTATTCAGAGTTATTGGTCCGACTCGAAGCATGTACCGAAAAGTTGCAAAACCTCATACGCGTCATGGTCGAAAATTTGCTGCAAATGAAAACGTTCTGTTGTGCGTTGAGGCCGCAAATCATGATCCGTTAGTCTTCGAAAATCCTGGGGTTGTAGATTTTTCCAGAGAATTAAATCCTCATTTAAGTTTCGGCTGGGGCCTCCATCATTGTCTTGGCGCTCATTTAGCTCGACTCGAGGCCAGAGTGATTCTGGAAGCTGTTTTAGAGAGAGCGGAAAGTTTGATTCCGCTTGCACCAGTTCCTCCAATCGAAGGCACGGTTATCGCTTCGATAGCGAAACCGCTGCGGATACGGTTTGAATAGTCTTAAGTCAATAACTCTCTGAGACTAAGGGTTTCAGGTTTGATCTATTCGATAGATTCCCCACTGTTACTCCCCCGCTTCAGCAGCCTCTAGACGACGCAAACAGAGATCGCTAAATCTCCGGTGCCCCTAGACCAACGAACACACACAACAGTCTCCTCTCAACCGCCTGATTCAGGCCTGTGACCTGGGTTCTGGTTGTGGGCGCTACAGCGCTATCGGCCCATTACACATTCAAGGTTTCCCTCCTCGTGGGACAACCACGAAAAGGGAACCGATCTTCTATGGCGAAGAACCGATCAGCCATCTGCATCCGCTGAAGCTCCGAGGGCGACGGCAAATCCGTCGTAGCTCAAGAACGACAACTACGCCTTATCTAATCGGCCTGACCTCGGCCGCTGTTGTCGTTTCCAGGAAACTTAGCTTGCGGGGCTATTTCCGCGACTCAGCGACCCATTCTTGTATACGTCGTTCTGCTATTGCGGCGGCTTGTTTCATCTGACCTTCAGACAAATCAAGCGTTAGCGGCACCATGGCTCGGTAATTACTGGCAAGGATTTCGGCACCATCGTTCCACGCGTCGGTATCACTCGCCCCGGATAGCGCTACATCTAAACCATCAGAAGTGCCAGCGAACAACTCAAGGGTGTTTGTGACGAAGCGCAGGACCAGCAAGTTCACCATTGCCTCTTCAGGTTCGGTTGATCCATTCATAGGGTGGAGACACATATCTTCCAGTTCCTTGCCCCACGGATCGCCCAGTCGGAAACCTGGTTTAACAGTAATGATGTTCCCGAGGTCATCGACGTGATCTGAAACTGCTAACCCTGGTTTTAGATACGCGCCCTTGCCAAAATCGTCGATTTGTATGAAAATCTCTCTACGTACTTTACGTCTACTCATCCAACCCATACGTAGCTATTCCTCTGAACCGTTCTCGGTCTAGCACGGCCGAGTTCTACCCTCAGTCTAAGGCTAATAACCCAACCGCAGCGCCCTATATAGGAGCCATGAAGTACAGGACTCGAACCTGTGACCCCCTCCTTGTAAGGGATATCTAAACAGTTGGCCAATAACTTAGCGGACGTTGTTCAGGAGGTGGGATCCGGCGCCCATCTAACTGTCGTAAATTTTCCACGAGAACAATCCGGGTGTCAGCTGGGTCTATAACTTCATCTATCCGCATAGTCCCTGCTGCCTCATATGGCGTTGTCACGTTAGAAATTTCTTCGACTAATCGATGTTTCTCAGCTTCAGCTTCATCGACACCTAGGCCAGCAAAACGAGATGCATATGCCACGTTTACGCCCACTTCCGGGTCCATGAAACCTATTTCTGCGCCCGGCCAGGAGTAAAGCCCTGATGAGCCAAGACCTGAACCGTTCATTGCCGGAAACGCTAAACCGAATCCTTTGCGTAAAGTAACCGTCAAAGTAGGAGTAGACATATTCGAAAGAGCTTCAACAAAGCGTATAGCGAGAGACAAAATTCGGTTGTGCTCCACTGCTTTACCGACCATAAACCCCGGTACGTCCATCAAAAAAATGACTGGTAGGTTGAAAGCATCGCAAAGACACATCAGACGGATGGCTTTTCGGCATGCGTCGGGATCGAGAACCCCAGCATTAAACATCGGGTTGTTTGCTATCACACCGACCGAAAATCCATCTAGCCGCCCCAAACCGGTGGTTAGGTTGCGTGCATAGCCTGGCTGTAGCTCCATAAAAGATCCAGCATCAAAAAGAGTCGAACAGAACCGTCGCATATCGTAGCCGCGCGTTCGTTTTGAGGGAACTAGTCCAGCTAGTGAGTGATCTGGAGTCATATCTGCTCTGCTGTCGAGCCTCGGTGAAACTGACCAGGCGTTTTGGGGGAGATAAGATAACCAGCGTTGAATAGCCTCGTAAGCTTCATCGAAAGTTTCGACGCCTAGGTCGATCTGGCCGGTGATCCGAGAATGAACGTCTACTCCTCCAAGCTCTTCGAACCCGATCACTTCGCCCGTAGCAATTTCGAAGACTCTTGGGGAAGTCACGGCAAGAACAGAACCTCGAACTTGCACAACAAAATCTGAGAAAGCCGACTGGAAAGAAGAACCACCAAAACTTTGTCCAACTATCGCTGTTGCCATCGGTATCTGTCGTCGCCGTCGCGAGACCGAAAGCGCCGGAGCAACATCGGCGATGCCTTCTGCTCCAATAAGGTCCGGGATTCTTCCACCGCCTGTCTCTCCTATATAAACGTATGGCATCCCGCGTTCCAGGGCTCTTTCATACAGCCGCCCAACTCGGCGGCTTCCAACTATCGCAGAAGATCCTTTTTTAACAGTTATGTCATCGCCAGCGATCGCAACTGGTTTCCCGTTTATCATTCCCTCCCCTCCGACTTTTCCGTCGCCTGGAGTATTTGATCGATCTTCTAACCGCATGGAGCGACTGAAAGTGCCTAACTCGCGAAAAGAACCTTCGTCCAAAACACCGTCTATATGATCACGAATAGTCGGTACTCCGTCAGACTGCATCTTCGCAACTTTTGCTGCTCCGCCCATATCTTCTCGCACTCGTCGTTGACGCTCGTGCAAGTCAGCTACAGGGTCAAAGTTTTCTTCCTCAGCTTCATTGTTAGTCATAACTCATCCTCTATCGATCAAGACTGTTCATTTCAAACAACCGGGCCAGACACATCAGATACCTTAGCCAAAGCATTGCGAAACAGCCCAACACTCAAAATTTGCCTCTTCGAATAGAGAAGCTGTCGCGACTTGTGCGCTAATAGACTGAGGCGCCAGCCGACAACCCATCCCATATCAAAACCCATGTAATTGAGCCGAAGGAGAACTCAATCGCAACAGAAAACTGGGCGTTATCTATCTGAGTCTGAGCCAAGGATTGATTCATACAAAAGTCACTGTGGCGATGACTTCGCGTAATATTTCGATGGCATTATGTCGCATCAATATCCTCAAAGAGCTTTCATTCCACCCGGCGCAGCTCGTTGAAATAGCTACTCCAATAAGCGAACTTAGCCATGGACCTGGCAGGAGTTTTCTAGCCGCCTGCTAGTCTAATTTGGGACCTGGAGATTTCTTTCAGCGAGCCTCTCAATATCAATGCCGCCGGGGGTGCAATGTTATCGAAGTTTCGTGTTTTGGATTTATGCGATAATCGTGGGGATTTTGCAGGATTTTTACTTGCCCAAATGGGCGCAGAAGTAATCGCTGTCGAGCCGACTGGTGGCCAAAGCTCACGACATATAGGCCCTTATGCTGATGGTGTAGAGAGCAGCGAAACGTCCATACCTCATTGGGCCTACAACCGTGGCAAAAAATCTGTTGTGATTTCGAACCCGACAGAACTAGAAACCCTCGCTTTTTCGGCAGATGTACTAATCGAATGTGGCGTCTTCGAAATTGATTTAAACCACCTTAGGGAGCTAAACCCTTCTCTTATAACCGTGTCACTTAGTCCTTTCGGAGCCACCGGCCCAAAAGCGAACTGGCTAGGGACAGACCTCACACTCAGTGCTGCTGCTGGACCAATGTCTCTCAACGGGTACAAAGATCGCGCTCCAGTCCGTATCTCCGCTCCCCAAGTTTGGGTGAACGCTGCATCGGAAGCTGTTTGCGCTGTGCTGATAGCTCTAACTCATCAACAAAGTTCGGGGCAAGGACAACACGTCGACGTTTCTGCTCAAGAAGCTATGATGCTCACTGCGCAGGGTTGGTTATCTCCTTCCCTATGCAACAATCCTCCTGCTCAGCGGAGCGGCGGCGGCCTAGAACTACTCGGTAAAGTAAAATTTCGGTTTGTTTACGAATCCAGTGATGGACATGTCACAATCACGTTTCTTCCAGGAGTTTTGGTCGGCCCATTCACAAACCGGCTAGTCGCTTGGATCAATTCACAAGGCGGACTCGATGATGATCTTAGCGACGTTGACTGGTCCACCCTATTAGATGACTATGAGCTAGATGAAGTTAGCGAACTGTGCAACCGAACAGCTGCCTGCATCGCTAACGTTCTAAAGAAGTACTCAAAGGCAGAGTTATTTTCGTTGGCGCGATCTGAGAAATTTTTGCTCATGCCCGTCATTACGCCCTTAGATGTTGTTGGTTCAGACCATTATGAGGAGCGTCAGTTCTGGGACGAAGTGCACGTTGACCAGATAGACAGGACAGTCAAATTTCCTGGGCGTTGGATGCATAGCAGTGAGACTGGTTTAAAAAAACTCGGTCCACCGCCGAAGCTGGGAGAACACACCGCTCTTATTTTGTCAGAAGAGCCTAGACCGCCTAGAGAAAACCAAAAAAATGACGTTTCGAAACGGCCCTTCGAGGGTTTAAAAATTTTAGACTTTACCTGGGTATACGCCGGACCCTTCGCTACCAGACTATTTGCCTATTACGGCGCCACGGTCATACGAGTTGAATCTCAAACACGTCCTGATCAAGTCCGCACTTCAGGTTTGATGCGCGACATGGATAATGATGGCCCCGAGAATAGTCACCAGTGGCACTCTATTAACGCTGACAAACTCAGTTTGCAGCTGAACTTAAAGGTTCCAGAAACGCGGCAAGTAGTTCTTGACTTGGTGCGCGAGTGCGATGTTGTCATTAACGCTTTTTCGCCGGGCGTACTTGAACGCGTTGGCTTAGCAACTCAAGATCTTCTATCCGTCAATCCAAAACTGATTATTATGTCCACTACTCTGTTTGGCCACACCGGACCGTTATCGCCGATCCCAGGTTTCGGCAATATGGGTGCAGCAGCTGGCGGCTATTACGAACTAACAGGCTGGGCTGACCGGCTACCCGCTGGGCCATTTCTTGCATATACCGATGCCACCTCGCCGAGATTAACTGCTGCTGCGTTAATGGCTGCGTTGCTTCAACGAAAGAAAACTGGGAAAGGTCAGGTGCTCGACTTCAGCCAAGCCGAAGGCGGAATACATTTCTTGTCTGAAGCAGTTATAGATGCTTCGATAAATGGCACAAACCAGACCAGAATGGGTAACGCTGACACTCGATATGCCCCGCACTCTGCATATGCATGCGGACCTGCAGACTCTGACCAGTGGATTGCTATCGCTTGTGAAAATGATAGCCAATGGGCCTCCCTGTGCGAATTGTTGAAACGACCTGACTTAACTTTACTCAGTGTTTCAGAACGGTTAAATCGTGAAATTGAACTAAACGAACTAATTTCGGCATGGACGAAAAATCAAAACCCAGAATTTCTTCAAGAGTTACTTCAAACGAAACAAATTCCGGCACATCAGGTACAAAACAGCCCCGAAGTAATTAAAGACCCTCAGCTCGTGCACCGTGACCATTTCCATCAGGTGCCGCACCAGATATACGGGCACACTTGGGCAGAGCAATACGGTTTTAGGCTCTCCAAAAATGATGGGACCCCTCGAACAGCTGGCCCAATGTGGGGCGAACACAATTTTGAAATACTCACCGAACTACTTGGATATAGTTCAGATCAGATAGCGGAACTTGCCATTGCAGGCGTTTTGGAATAAAGGTTCCGAGAATATTTAGATCAGTGAGAAAGTCGCGAACGAAGCTCATGCATTGCAGATGCACCCTTTTCACCTGACATCCATGTGATGAAGTCGCTTCTACCTCGATTTCTAAACATAGGTGTGGCAAATGTTGTGGCCCACCATTGAAGTGGCTGCAAAGTCCACTCCATATCTTGGTCCCAGTCATGAAACAAACGAGCTTGCTCTTCTGCACGGAAGAGATTCATGCCGCCTCACCTAAAAGGCCGATTGGCTGCATCACCACCAACAGGGCTGCGCGTGTACCCAACAATTGTGTCTGGGTCAACAAGTAAAATTTCTTCATCTTTCATCTCGATAGTTAACGGCTCGCCTCCCAATAAACAGGGAGCTTCGATTCGAACAGTTTTCCCGGGGAACAACCAACGGCATGCTAAGGCTTCGAAACCGCACTGAGCAAACCATTTCTGTTCACCATCAACGCTAATGCGGTATTGCGTAGGCTGATTATTGAATGGTGGGAACGAAGCAATGTAGTCAGTTCCCGGGTGCATCCATCCTGGAGTTAGCTCAACAATTTTTTGTATTCTGCCCAACGCTTCGTTTGGGCTAATCTCGATTAGGGCGCTTAGCTCCGCATAATGCGGAACAACCCCTGTCCTGACCACTTCGCTCATTAGGGTTTCATATGCTTCGTCGAGTTCAGCGAGACTAAATTCCATAGTTCCTCTTTCGTTAGCATCAGTGCCACTATAAACCAAAAGTTCCTGAACATTCCTAAGGCTTTTAGGGATATAAGGAGCATGGAAAACATGCATAAATTAAGGGCAGCAATCTACCTGCGGGTATCAACAGAAGAACACCGTGAAGGTGAAGTCAGGTCTTATGAGCGGCAGCGCAGCGGCTCAACCAACGGCATCAACGGTTTGGTTGAACAACACAAGCTGAATGTTGTGGCTGAGTTCATA
>Ga0302117_10001286_pt1 | contig 11958 bp, 14 predicted proteins | sample AG5_322_MG_FD_203112 | JGI IMG/M metagenome (GOLD analysis project Ga0302117, IMG submission 203112) | Marine microbial communities from Western Arctic Ocean, Canada - AG5_32.2 | ecosystem: Environmental > Aquatic > Marine > Oceanic | place: Canada: Western Arctic Ocean | collected 2017-10-01 | reverse complement strand
TTTTGATTCAATTACAATTCTCTTATAGAATCTTGTGATGAACTATAGTGTTGAAGAAAAAATTGATTTGAATAATACATTACTAAACCTCCAAGGTTTAGTAATGTTAATGTGGAAATAAAGTTAAATGCATTTCGACTGGACTTACTTCGGCACATTTATCATTGGCCTTTTATTCCTTTATTGGTTCGTCTTTCTCATTGCTGTTTGGCTAAAAGGTTATTTCACCGATATAAAACTAGATCTCTGGTTCAATGGTAATATGGGGTTTATCGGGCATATTTTAGGCGCCATTATAGGCGCCATTACGCCATTTTGTTCCTGCACTACCGTTCCCATTTTTGCCGGTATGGTGGATAATAATATTAAACATGGTTATGCCATTAGTTTTCTCATCGCTTCGCCAACCATTAATCCACCGGCTCTCATTTTGTTTTATGCTCTCTTTGGCGGGCAGTTGACTTTGATCTACGCTGCCGTCTGTTTTTCCATCGCCATAGTTGGCGGTATGATCCTTGGTAATCCCCGCTTTAAGTCATCTCTTATTGAGATATTTATGGTAAATGGAGATGAGGGGTTTCAATGGTCCGAAGTAAACCGCCAGTATTTGGGATTCTTAAAAAGTTTAGCCCCGGTAATCGTTATTGCGGCGGCTATTGCCACAGGGCTGAAAGGATGGCAACCTTCTGATGGATTTTTAGGTTTTACATCTGGATCGGCTTTTGCAATACCCTTGTCCGTCATCGCTGGAGGAATCCTCTATGCAGATATTGTCATGCTCATTCCCATTGGAGAATTATTCTTGGATAAAGGTCTGGATACTGGATTGGTCTTTGCATTTATGATGGCTGCTTCAGGTGTGGGTCTCCCCAGCCTCTTATTACTCACGCGCATATTCAAAAAAGACCTGTTGGGTTTTTACCTCTTAACCATTTTTGTTTTGTTTACCACCGCAGGATTTTTCGTCTCATGGATATTGTAGTTCTCTTCATCTTCTACGGAATATTTTTTGCCTTTCTCACGGCTCTCATTGCGGATTTTAAAGGGTACGATGTCAGAAACTGGTTCTGGCTTGGGTTTTTACTGGGATTTATCGCCACGGGGATTTTACTTTTTCAACCCAAAAAGGAGGGTAATTCCCTTAAGTGAATTTCATTAGACAATAATATATCTTTAAGGAAAATCACCAAACTCATGGAATCACAAACAACCACTGCACCTTATAAAAGAATCAGTCCCGGATATATGCTGTTACTGTTGGCTTCAACATTCGTCATTTCAATTTTGTATTATCAAATGGCCTTGCTATTTAGTGACAATCCAATGCCCATGTTTGACTATGTGGTATTCACTTGCATTGTCGCAATTATTATCCTCGGTGCATATCAAATATTTTTTTGGGTTCAAAATAACAATTATTTTTTTAAGACGCGTTGTTTGGCCATTGGTATCGATAAATATATCCCATTTTGGCCTATTTGGATTTGGCCTTACAGCTTTATTTATTATATCATGATTGGGATGGTGGTGATCCAAATTAGTTCATTATCAGAAGGTTTATATCATATTTTTGGTGGGCTTATGGTCCTCTTGGCACAATGCGTTTTTTTTATGATTTTTCCTTGTCGTGTGCCTAAGTCTTATCGGGAATATGAAGTTAAAAATACATCCACCCGATATTTAAAATTTGTCCAAGGATTAGATAATGGTCGTAACTGTTTTCCCAGTATGCACAATTCTGTAGCAGCATATGTGGGGTTAGTTTTACTCCCAACCATTGGTATCTGGAGTTATGTGTTTATCGCCTCAATCGCCATCAGTTCACTATTGGTGAAACAGCATCAATTCTTGGATATTGTTCCCGGTTTGCTTTTGGGTTGGGGAATTCACACTTTAGTTACACTGATTTAATTCTGAAGTAATATGTATCCAATACTTTATCAATCTGAATCCCTAGTTATTGATTCTTATTCCGTGTTTTTTCTTTTGGCATGGATCATCGGTGGTGTGTTTTTCTACCGTGAATTCCGTCGGATGGGATGGGCGTTGGAACAAATGCTTTTTATTATGGTTGGCGCTATCGTGGGGGCCGTCATCGGTTCATACATTTTTAATGTATTTTTTGCAGGATTTGAAGAAGTCCCGGCACGGATTCGCGCCTTCGATTTTGCCGGTAAAACAGTATTGGGCGGAATTGCTGGCGGCTTCATGGGTGTAGAGCTTGCAAAGAAAAAAATTGGATATCCTCATTCCACTGGTGATGCTTTCGCCGTCGCCATTCCTATCGGTCATGCCATTGGTCGAATCGGTTGTCTTTTGGGCGGATGTTGTTTTGGAACACCCTGCACATTACCTTGGGGTATCACCTATCCTGAAGGGTCCATAGCTCATCTTACCCAAATGGTTACTGACGTTATTCCTGAAACAGCTACAATGTCATTGGCGGTCCACCCGGCACCGGTTTATGAAATTATTTTCAATTTAGCATTATTTGGATACTTATGGCAAAAACGAGGTACCTATAAAGTACGAGGCAGTTCATTCAGATTGTATTTGGCGGCCTATGGATTATTTCGGTTTTTTGAAGAATTTGTCCGAGGCGATTCGCCTTTCCCGGAAGATGGCTTTTTGAAAGCACCCCAATGGTTATTGTTGGCGGCGGTGGCTTCTTTCGGATGGCGGTATTACCAGAATGAATATAAACTGAAAGTTAAAAATTGATTATAGCCGCAACTATTTTTATGGTGCTGTTTGGTGTTTCAGTATTAGTAGATGGAGTGTATTTCCACTATTATAAATATAAGTTATATCGAGATAAAGAATCGATACTTGAGCATATAATTCATACGTTTCGCGCAGCGGCATTCCCCATTATGGTCTATTGTTTATTTCAAAATGATTTTGGCGGTTGGCCCATGATGGTAGGAGTCATGGTGGCATGTATTGATATTGTATTATTGGCGATTGATGTGCGGATTGAAGGGTACAGTCGAAATCAACACAGCGGCTTGTCTCATGGAGAATACGCCACCCACTTATTTTCCAATACATGCCATTATGTATCTATTGCCCTCATTTTAGCTGCCAAACCAGAGGCGGCGTGGACATTTACCCAATCATTTGAATTGATGCGACCTTATCCAGCAATAACTGTATGGTTAGGGAGCGCCTTTGTGACCGGTGGGACCATTGCGGCAATTTTACATTTTTGGCAGTGGAGTCAGTTTTTTTTAAATAATAAACCAAATATATTAAAGGATGGCTATTAATTAATGAAAACAATAAAATCACTTTTGGCTATAGTTATTTTTGGAGGATTACTCTCTGCTCAAGGAGATGAATTCGATTCAAAATACTATAATGAAACCATTTATCTCCAACAAGGATTTCTGGGGCCGAAATATATGATGGGCGGCAATTCATATTTGTTGGTTACGATAGGGGGTGAATTAAAGAGATATACCGACTCAGGGGAATTATATAGGAAATATAAATTTATGCGGTTGGTTAGTCTGGGGCTATTCTATGCGGGCCCAATTTTAAGTGTTGGTATGACAGGACCTGGTGGGGGAGAAGATCTTCGTGATACCTATATGTCTCTATTCATTGGTTCAATTTTCTTGGGTGCACTTGCACAAATAGAATCAATTAATAAGCTCAATGAAGCGGTGTGGGTTTATAATGGGAATCAGTTAAAAAAGAAAGAATTTGGGAAAAGGGTTCCGAATAAATAATCGGATTTATTTAATCTTTAAACCGTTGGCTGTAAACATTATTTCATTTAGCGCATCTTCTAAATAACCCATCATGACCGAATGGCCAGTTATGGTTTGGGGGCTTGTATCGTCATCCATGGCGGTTAAATGGATAGGTGTTTTATTCATGGCTAGAAAAGCTGTATTCTCATTGCAGACGTAAAGTGAGGGTGGTGTGGTTTCTTCCAACTTATTCCAATCAAATTGGATATGAAAATCGCCTTCATCAATCCCCACTTTCATATCAGGGTTTTTGGATTTTAGTGGTGCCCCGGTATACAAGGGTAAAATTGCTTGGAGAATTACCCATGCCATAGAGTTAGGATTAATGTTGATGTGATAAGTTTGATTCTCAAAAAGGTCAATGGCGTGCTGGATGCCGTTGGCATTCACCAATAAATTATAATGACTAAGTTGGATAGCACATTCGTTATTCCAAAACACCATGGCTTCATGACCGAGTAATGGTTTGAAAGTTGGGTCGTGTTCTTCTGGAAATGATTTGATCTTTTCAAAATAGTCCGTTTTTTTTAAAATGGTAAATATTGGTGTGGTGGCGTCTTTTGCGCCGTCAAGATCACCATCGCCGGTTAGGACTAAAGAAGCGCCTAAAGTCCAAATACCGAACACTAATATCTCGCATTGTGGAAATGGAAGTTGGTCTATTAAAATTCTATCTTTAGGCTTAACCCCTTCTGCCACAAGCCAATTGGCTGTTTGTTGGGCCATGCGATACACTTTATCCGATGTGAGTTCTAAGTCGGCATAAACCATCTTTTCCCCGTATTTAACATTTTGTCCATCCACTAATGCTCTAAGGTTTGGGTAAGGCACCATATGTTCTATGGGCTCCACATTCCCCAAACATTGTGCTTGGTAAATACGTTGCTTAATTTGGGACATTATTTAGGTTTGATCTGCCGTTCTATTTCAAAACGATCAGATATTCGACAATAGCCATTGGCACCTGCTAGACGACCTATGGGTTGAAGTTTTTCTAAATCAATTCGACCATTATCATATAATTCATCATCCACATGGAAAAGGATAATGGTTCCTAAAACGAGAAATCCACTGCCCGGACTTCCATCACCAATTTCGATGATTTGATTTAATTCACATTCAAAAGATATTTTGGCCTCACCAACGCGCATTGCATCAATCTTATCGCAGGGAACTGGCATAAGTCCCGATTCCTCAAATTCACTTACTTCAGGAGGGAATTCTGTTGCTGTTGTAACCATTTCTGATGCGAAAGATTCACTCACAATATTTAATGCAAAGACATTTGTATCTCGAATATTTCTGAGTGTATCTTTTATGTCACCATCGGTACCGCGCCTCACAGGACAAAAGGAAATGGTTGGTGGATTTGAGCATACGCCATTAAAGAATGAATAGGGCGCAAGGTTATCAACACCCTCTTTAGATCGGGAAGAAACAAATGCAATTGGCCGCGGCAAAATGGACCCAATCATAAGTTTATAATTATCCTTAAAGGCTTGTTGTCTTGGATCAATAATCATTTTTTACCTTTCCATGAATATGGATAATTGGCGTCATCAATTTTTGCGGCCGCTTCTGTCATCATTAACGGTTTGAATGTGTCAACCATAACTGCAATTTCATCCGCTTTTTTAGTACCAAGAGATGCTTCGATTTTTCCCGGTTGAGGGCCGTGGGGCAATCCCATGGGATGATAGGTAATAGACCCATGCTCAACACCTTTTCGGCTTATGAAATCACCTTCTACATAATAGAGTATTTCATCAGAATCCACATTGCTGTGGGCGTATGGTGCTGGTATTGCCTTTGGATGGTAATCGAAAAGACGAGAGACAAAATTGCAAATAACCAATCCCGGCGCTTGGAATGCTTGATGGACAGGTGGCGGTTGATGGACCTTTCCTGTGATGGGCATAAAATCATTCACATTGAATACCCACGGAAAATAATAGCCATCCCAGCCAACTATATCAAATGGATGGTTTTTATATTCATAAGATTGAAGCCCCTTGGCTAATCGAACTTTAACCTCAACTGGTCCCGATGAAATAGACTTTTCAAATTGAGGTGTTTTAATGTCTCGCTCGCTGTAAGGTGAGTGCTCTAATAATTGCCCCAGTTTATTTCGATAGCGGTTAGGTGTTTCAATGGGGCCGGCTGTTTCAGCTATGAATAATTCCATGGATTCAGACACATCAAGTTGCCAAATTACACCGCGGGGGATAATTGCATAATCACCATAAGATAAATCCAATGTGCCGAAATTGGTTTTGAGCCTCCCCGTACCACCATGAACAAATATACATTCATCAAAACTGCCATTGCGATAGAGGTAATTCATGGAATCAGATGCTTTAGCTTTTGAAAGAATCACATCTGAATTAAAAAATAAAGGTACCCGCGATGAAATGGCATCGCCGGAATGCTTGAGTTTCCGTGTATTGACATGGTGGTGACGGTGTTCCTGATCCCATTCCTCAAGTATGATAGGGGAAAGATTGCCCACATTTTCAACTGCGGTGGGTGGATGAACATGATATACATTTGAATAAATATAGCTGAACCCTTCCCGACTGATAAGTTCTTCCCAAAAAAGGTTGCCGTCTTCATCTCTAAATTGGATGTGGCGTTTATTGGGTAATTGTCCCCGTGTTTGGTAGAATGGCATTTATTTTCTTTCGGTAGTTCAGTAGTTGCGAGTCATGATTCGCTCTTATACTATTTTATTTTCTAAAATCCCAAGTCGTTCAACTTCTAATGTAACTACATCTCCTTTTTTAATCCAACCGCCGGTGTTTTCAGGGCGAAGTTCCAAAATACAGCCAGTGCCAACAGTTCCTGAACCAATATATTCACCAGGGAGCAATCTCGTATTCATGCTGGCGCGTTCGATCATTTGATTGAAGGAATGATAAAGGTCATTTGTATTTCCATCAGATATCTTTTTACCATTCACATGGCAAGTCATCCGGAGGTGCAGTTTTCCGTACTGGTCCAACGCATCTTCAAGTTCATCTGGTGTAACCATGTAAGGGCCGAAGCTGGAGGCAAAATCTTTACCTTTTGCTGGGCCAAGACTTAAGGCCATTTCTTCCCGTTGTAGGTTTCGAGAAGACCAGTCATTTAAAATAGTATAACCGGCAATTACCTTATCAGCGTCTTCAGCTTTGATATCCGAACCACCGTTGCCAATAATGATGGCGAATTCTAATTCAAAATCCAATTCTGTTGTGTTGAAAGGATAAGGAATATCTGCGCCATGACCATAGCCGCAATTGGGATTGGAAAAATAAAATATGGCCAGTTTATACCAATCCGGGTTCATATCTAAACCACGGAGTCTTCGAGCCGCACGAACGTGTTGTTCAAATGCGTAAAAATCCCGGAATGCCGGTGGGTCGGGAACAGGAGGAAGAATCATTAAATCTGATTCAGTTTGGGATAAAACACTCAAATCATCTTTAGATATTTGATTTTTCAATTCTTTCAAAAGTGTAAAATTTTTATCCCAATTCGAAAGAGTTTTTTTCAAAGTATTTGGTATGGAAAGGAAGGTATCGTTCCCATTGTTTTGGGAAACCCAATAGGCTGCACGCTGGACATCCACAACCTGTTTATCAACTATAAATCCAAAGTGGTGTTTGGGGTTATTATTTTCTGAGTATGTAACGAATTTCATTATTGGTTCAAAGTTTATAGATTTCCGCGAAGTGCTTGTTCTCTTTCAATGGATTCAAACAATGCTCTAAAATTGCCTTTGCCAAAACTATTGGATCCTTTTCGCTGTATGATTTCATAAAAAAGGGTTGGCCTATCCTGTATGGGTTTGGTGAAAATCTGAAGTATATATCCGTTTTCATCCGCGTCCACCAGAATTCCTAATTCAGAAAGAATTTTAATATCCTCTTCAAATTCGCCAACTCTTTCAATAAGTGTGTCGTAATAGGATTGAGGAGTAGGTAAAAAAGCAACCCCATTTGAACGCAATTTAGTCACTGTTTCAATAATATCCCGTGTGGACATTGCCACATGCTGAACGCCAGCTCCTTCGTAAAAATCTACAAATTCCTGAATCTGGGATTTTTTTAAACCATCTGCCGGTTCGTTAATGGGCATTTTGATTTTTTCGTTTTCATTGGCCATAACAATGGATCTAAGAGATGTGAATTCGGTGGAAACATCCTTGTCATCCACAGACCAAAACCGATGCCAACCAAACACCTTTTCATAAAAATCACAGACGGACTGCATAACGCCGTTGGGTTGATTGCCAACTACATGATCAATGTGAACGATACCAACCGGGTCTGCAACCATTTCCACATCCATCACTTCGTAGCCGGGGAGAAAGACACCATTATAATTATTCCGTTCCACAAAAGTATGGGTAGTGTCGCCATACGTTTTAATGGTGGCAACTACCGCTTCACCTTTTTCATCTTCAATCAATGTTGGTTCACTTACACTTTCGGCACCACGGGAAGTTGTTTCTTGCCAAGCATTCTCGGCATTGTCCACGGAGAATGAAATATCTTTTACGCCATCCCCATGTTTATCAATATGATGGCCCATTTCTGTACCTTTTACCAATGGAGAGCTTAAGACAAAACGCACTTGGTTTTGTTTCATTACATAACTGACTTTATCACGACTGCCTGTTTCAAGTCCTTTATATCCAATAGGCTGGAATCCCAAACAACTGCGGTAATAGTGAGCCGCCTGTTTGGCGTTACTCACGTATAATTCGCAATGATCGAAAGCGTTGATTTTATATTTATTCATAATACCCTCAAATTTATAGGATTGATTTTAGAGCGTTAATAAAACGGGTATTTTCTTTTCCTGTTCCAATGGATATACGGATGTAGTTGGGCCATCCAAATGCTTTAAGGTGTCTCACAATAACGCCTTTGTTTAGCAAGAATTGGACAACATCCCTGGCTCGTTCTTGAGATGACCATATAGTGGTAATAAAATTTGCAACAGAAGGGATGGTTTCAATGCCCAATGAAGAGATTTCGTCTTTTAAAAAGGTATATCCCGCTTCATTGATGACCAATGTTTTACTCAAAAATTCTTCATCATCCATGGCGGCAGAACCGGCAATGTGAGCAATGAGTGAAGGGGAAAATGGCTCTTTTACTTTCATCAGATTACGAATGAGTTCTTCATGGGCAAAGCCATAGCCGATCCGCAAGCCTGCTAATCCGTATGCTTTTGAAAAAGTTCGTAATGTAATGACATTGTCATAGCGATAAGTCATAGAGTCGGGGAAGTCAGCTTTAGAATGAGCAAATTCATAATAGGCTTCATCCAAGATGATAAGCACTCGTTCAGGAATATGGGTATAAAATTCGTCAAATTCTTCTCGAGTGATATAAGTCCCCATGGGATTGTCCGGGTTGGCGATATAAATAATCTTAGTGTACTCGGTCACTTTTTCTGCCATTGCTTCTAAGTCATAGCGATGATTTTTCATAGGCACCCAGTGGACTTTTTGTCCGGAGGCATTGGCCAAAACGCGAAAGCCGATGAATGAATTTGCGGCCGAGACCAGTTCGTCATCACGGAGTAAAAATGTTCGCATAATGGTAGACATAATACCTTCACTGCCACCACCTAAAATCACATTTTCCATTTTAATATTGAAACGATTAGCCAGTTTTGTACGCAATTCAAAACCAGACACATCTGGATAACGATGAAGCCCCGATAAAGAACTTGCCATAGCCTCAATTGCTTTGGGAGAAGGTCCTAACGAATTTTCATTGGATGCAAGTTTATCTACATGGTCTAAACCCAGTTCACGCTGAACTTCCTCAATGGACTTCCCAGGCACATAGTTCGCAAGATTTTGGATATAGGAAGGAACGAGTGCCATATTAAATTGGTAACCGCGTTTGGTGTTTGAATGTGGAAAGGACCACAGATGTTTTCAAATGCTGTACATTCGTAAGAGCGGATAAACCATGGAGGATTATTTTGTCATAATGGGGTATATCTCGGGTCGCGATTTTCAAAAGGAAATCGCCTTCACCTGTGATGTGGTGGCATTCCAATACTTCATCCATTTCAGAAATGGCTTTAAAAAAATTTTCCACTGGCGTTTCGCCGTGTCGTGTTAAAGTGACTTCCACGAAAGTCATGCAGGTATAGCCAGCTTTTCGTGAATTCAACAAAGTGACATAGCGGTCAATGAGCCCACTGGCTTCTAGTTTTTTTACACGCTCCAATGTACTGGATGGGGAGAGCTTCACGCGCTTGGCCAATTCGGCATTGGTGATTCGAGCGTTTCCTTGAAGCTCGTCCAATATTCCTTTGTCTGTTTGATCTAATTGCATAATATTATTCGTTTTTAACTTAATATTAAAGAAGAAAATATAGAATAAAGTTATTTATTCCAAATAATATTCTGTATTTTCAATATTTATAAGTAGATTGTTTTTTATCCCCTAATTTCTCCTGCTATGAAACACGGAAAAATAAATTGAAGATCGAAGGACCATTAATCTTAGGGAAATTTGTTGAGCGACCCAACCGATTCATTACTATGGTAGAAGTGGATGGAAAAGTTGTCCGTTCCCATTTACCAGATCCGGGGCGTTTGAAGGAATTGCTTCTTCCTGGTGCAGAACTTTTATTACGGCCAGCACCGGATGGATCTGAACGAAAAACCAAATTTTCTACGGTGATGGTGAATCATAAAGGGCAACTGGTTTCACTCGTCTCTGCCTTGCCGAATCGATTTGTAAAGGAATCACTTCAGCAAGGTGATATCTCTATTTTTAAAAAATTTGAATACGTCCGGGCAGAAGTACCTCACGGGAACCATCGCTTTGATTTTTTGTTAAAAGATCGAAATAAAAAGCCATTTTTTTTAGAAGTAAAATCTGTGACTTATGTTGAGAATTATTTAGCCAAATTCCCTGATGCAGTCACAGAAAGAGGCGCACGTCACGCCAAAGCTTTAGCTGAATTAGTTCGAAATGGTAATGGCGCCGGAATCTTGTTTGTTTGTCAACGTCCTGACGCCAATCGGTTTGAACCCATGTGGGATAGAGATCCGAAATTCGCAAAAGCATTATTAGAGGCAAAAGAGACTGGTGTTGAGGTTTGGTGCATAACAACCCAAGTCAGTGAAACTCAAATGACATTTGAAAAAGAAATTCCCGTAAATTTGACTCATCCTGAATAGAATAATTTTAGATTTGATTCACTCATATAAATTAAAAAAGTATTGTCATAACATTGCCCTTATAGGCATTGCATTTATGATTTATTCATGTGCGGCTGTCTCATCGCCCGGTGGTGGCCCTTTAGATGAAACGCCTCCGGATTTTATTTCTGCTATTCCAGAAGCGGGAAGCCTTCGCTTTGAGGGCGGGAAGATTACACTCAAATTCTCTGAATATATTGATAAAAAATCTTTGAAGAACTCAATCAAAATTTCCCCCCGATTAAATACACCCATTGAACTCATTTATGACGATGATGAAATCAGCCTAAATTTCCCCGAAAATTTATTAAAAGACCAAACCTATGTTGTTACCATCAATCGCAACCTTAAAGATGAACGGGGCGTTGCCTTGGAGCAATCTATTCAAGTGGCTTATAGCACTGGTGCGATCATTGATGAGGGAGAAATCTCTGGCAGAATCTATGGAAAAGAAGCCTATGCGGTTCATTTATGGAAATTGGAAAAAGGATTTGAAGATTCTTTGTTTTTCACCGAACCGCTTTATGTATCCGAAGCTGATGATGAAGGAAATTTCAAATTTAAATATCTGGGGCCTGGCGATTATGTGATTATTTGTATAGAACGAGGTGCCGCCGGGGCAAAATTAGTGCCCCAGCGGATGGCATATGGTGTTACATCAAAAAAGATTTATTCATTAGCTAAGAATGAATCTCTTAATGGTATTACAATGCGCCCCAATCGCGAAAAATTACCGATAAAATTGACCCATGGCGAATGGAAAGGCAAGCGTTGGGGTTGGATGTATTTTAACAGGGAGTTAGAAGGAAATATTGTTCTTAATGGCGTAACCATAATTGATTCTGATGAAAAAGTATATAGACCTAGAATCTATAAAGATGCACAAGATCAAAAAAGATTTCTCCTTATTTCACCCGATACAATTTTAGCTGGGAAAGCTGTATTAAAATTGAGTTCAGTTTTTTCAAGTGTCGATACAAT
>Ga0302117_10001285_pt1 | contig 11963 bp, 9 predicted proteins | sample AG5_322_MG_FD_203112 | JGI IMG/M metagenome (GOLD analysis project Ga0302117, IMG submission 203112) | Marine microbial communities from Western Arctic Ocean, Canada - AG5_32.2 | ecosystem: Environmental > Aquatic > Marine > Oceanic | place: Canada: Western Arctic Ocean | collected 2017-10-01 | reverse complement strand
AATTCCGCTGCTATAGTGCTGGAAAATCCACTTCGCCGATTGTCTTGGGCATGAGCTATAATCAGTTCAACGTCCCGGTTGGTACGGTCAAAGGTATCGCGAAGTTTTATCGTGAGATTATGGGTGCAGATGTAGCCATGGGTCGTTGGGACAAGGCGCCCGCAGCGCGGGTTTGTGCCGGACATCGTCAGGAACTGATTTTTAGCGAGACCAAAAAGAAGATTCCGGAATTTGATGGGCACCATCTGCAGATCTACATTGCGAATTTTTCCGGCCCATACCAAAAACTGCTCGACCGGGGGCTGATCGTTCAGGAATCCAATCAGCATCAATACAGGTTCATCGATATCGTTGACCCCGATGATGGAAAACTTCTCTTTAAACTGGATCATGAGGTGCGGGCGATGACGCATCCGTTGTATGGTCGCTCGAAAGTTAATCGCAACCCGGATCAATCTAACGCGCTATTTGCCAAAGGGCATGAGACCCAACCATGGCTGGCGTCAGCAACAGGGAGTTAAGAAGGATGCTCGAACTTTATACTTGGATGACCGATAACGGCTACAAAGCCCGCCAGATGGTGGAAGAAACCGGTATCGAATATGATCTGAAACCTATCAATCTGCGTAATAAAGAACAGTTTGATGAGGAATATCTCAAGATTAGTCCCGGCCATAAAATTCCGGCGATTGTTGACCCTGACGGACCGGGCGGCAATCGGATTACGCTTTGTGAGTCGGGCGCTATCCTAAAATACCTTGGCGAATATTACGCTCCCGCGCTTTACCCGGCAGACCCGGTTCAGCGGATTAAGGTCGATCAGTGGTTCATCTATGGTTCGGCGACATGGACGACTTTGGCGCAGCAATATGGATTGTTTATGCATCGCTTGGGCGAAGATGTACCGCGCGCGCAGGAACATTATACCGGTGTTCTCCGCGATATGATGACAATGTATGACAAGCATCTTGGCGAAAACGAATATATCGCGGGCAACTACTCGATTGCCGATATTACCGTCTATCCGGATATCCACGGTCATGGCGTTAATGATGTTGGGTTGGATGAGTTCCCAAATATCAAGCGCTGGCATGCTGATATCGAAGCACGCCCGGCCGTTCAGAGAGCCTGGACGCCTTTCGCTTAAGACTTGAATTTCGATCTAACGGCCTGCGGAGAGTTTTCTTCTCGCAGGCCGTTTTTGATTCCAGCTCCAATGCCTTAGCCTAGCGTTGTTGTCTTAGCGCATTCGAACGCTTTGTTAATGAAAGTCGCGCGATGGGTACATAACCTGTCCGCCTTCACCGAGGGGTGCACTTTCATCAGCAGCGGTAACTTCTGTTTTGAATCGCTGTGGTGATTCCATCAGCGCCATCAACCTGTCCGTCATATCAACCAGCCGTTTGGCGATAACATGAATGACAATGCCTTCGCGTTGTAGCTCGCCGGTGACGCAGAGTAGGCGGGCGGCCAGCGTCTCCTTACGATAGCGTTCAAACAGTTTGGACCAGACAATTACGTTGGCGATTCCGGTTTCATCTTCGAGTGTTGCGAAGATAACGCCGCTGGCAGTGCCGGGACGCTGACGGGTGATTACGAGGCCTGCCACGGTTACCGGCTTGCCACTTTTAGTCTCGGCTAGCTGTGCCGCCGGTATAACGCCCTCACTGGCAAGCTGATCACGTAGCAATTCAAGCGGGTGATGTTTAAGCGATAGCCTGATAGCCGCGTAATCATGAGAGACCTCTTCGCCAGGTGCCATGGTTGGTAGGGTCACTTCTGGCTCAACAATATTCTCTCCGGCTTCGGCAAACAGTGGCAACTGGCCGGGGTTTATACGACGTACCTCCCAGAGTGCCTGGCGGCGGGACAGGCCAACAGAGCCATAGCTATCGGCTTTAGCAAGACGTTCAAGCGCCGAGGGTTGTAGATTGCTACGTAACCAAAGGTCTTCTGGACTTGAAAAAGGTCGGGCGTTGCCTGATTTGCGGGCCGTCAGTAATGCCTCAGCAGAATCTGGCTTTAATCCCTTTATCTGACGAAACCCAAGTCTGAGGGCTGGTGAGTTTTCCCGGTCGGGCTCCAGCGTGCAGTCCCATTCGCTGTGATTGATGTCGACGGGGCGGATGGCCACGCCATGTTCGCGGGCATCGCGGACGATCTGGGCGGGCGCATAAAACCCCATGGGCTGGCTGTTAAGCAGCGCGCAGGCGAAGGTTGCGGGGTAGTGGCATTTGAGCCAGGATGAGACATAAACCAGCAGCGCAAAGCTCGCCGCATGGCTTTCGGGAAAGCCATAATCGCCAAATCCTTCAATCTGTTTGAAACAGCGTTCGGCAAAGTCCTGTTCATAGCCACGTTGGATCATCCCGTTGATCATTTTGTCGCGATAATTCTGGATGGTGCCAAGCCGCCGGAAAGTGGCCATGGCGCGGCGTAGACCATCGGCCTCGGCAGGGGTGAACCCGGCAGCAACGATGGCGATCTTCATCGCCTGTTCCTGAAACAGCGGCACGCCAAAGGTTTTCTCCAGCACAGCGCGTAAGGCTTCAGATGGATACTCGGCCTTTTCTTCGCCATTCCGCCGTCGCAGGTAGGGGTGCACCATGTCACCCTGGATCGGCCCGGGTCGGACGATGGCGACCTCAATCACCAGATCATAGAAGTTACGTGGCTTGAGCCGTGGCAACATGCTCATCTGGGCCCGGCTTTCAACCTGAAATACACCAACAGAGTCCGCCTTGCACAGCATGTCGTAGACGGCGGGGTCTTCGGCAGGAACAGTCGCAAGTTCGAGCTTCCTGCCATGATGCACGTTCAATAGTGACAAAGCCTTGCGGATACAGGTCAACATGCCGAGTCCCAACACATCGACTTTCAGAATGCCAAGCGCATCAAGATCATCCTTATCCCATTCGATGGTGGTCCGGTCGTCCATGGCGGCGTTGGCAATGGGCACCATCGCATCCAGTCGCCCGCGGGTTATGACAAAGCCGCCGACATGCTGGGAGAGATGGCGGGGAAAGCCGGTGATCTCACGCGCTAACCGCAATGCATGGCCGAGTCGTTTCTCCTTCGGGTTGAGCCCCGCTTCCCGCACATGATCGTCATCTATTGATCCTGATCGGCGGCCTGAAATTGTGCTGGCCAGGGCGTCCTCGACATCACGGGTGAGGCCCATGGCTCTCGAAATTTCGCGCATGGCACTGCGACCACGGTAATGAATGACTGTGGCGGCCAACCCCGCTCGGTCGCGGCCATATTTTCTATAGATATACTGGATCACTTCTTCCCGGCGCTCATGCTCAAAATCGACATCGATATCGGGCGGCTCTCCACGTTCGGCGCTGATGAAACGCTCGAATAAAAGATCAATTCGGGCCGGGTCTATGGCAGTGATGCCAAGGCAGTAACACACGGCCGAATTGGCGGCTGAGCCACGGCCCTGGCATAGAATGTTTTCCCGGTTGGCAAAGTTGACGATGTCATGGACGGTGAGGAAGTAGTTGGCGTAGCTCAACTCGCCGATCAATGTGAGCTCGTGGATGATCTGTTTTTTGACCTTGCCGGGAATGCCGTCGGGATAACGGCCTTCCGCCCCCTCCCAAGTCAGCGTCTCGAGATGATCCTGCGGTGAGACGCCAGGCGGGGCTTCGTCATCAGGATATTCATAGACCAGCTCATCCAGTGAGAACTTGCAGCGCTCGGCTATTTCTACCGTGCGGGTGACGGCATCAGGGTAGTGCTGGAATAGGCTGCCCATTTCATCACCGGACTTGATGTGACGTTCGGCGTTGGCGAATAAATGGTAGCCAGCTTTCTCGACGATGCAGTGTTCGCGGACTGATGTCAAAACATCCTGGATATCGCGGCGGCTGGCGTCGTGATAATGGACATCGTTGGTGGCGATAAGCGGGACAGTAGTCGCTTCTGAGAGCTCTGCGAGGATGGCAAGCCGCCGTTGATCGCCGCCAGTCATCAGGTTTTGTCCAGCGAGATAACAGCGTTCGGGCAGGGCAGTTCCGAGTTTGAGCAATGGTTCCCTGTCATTGGCCAGAGAGATGGCTATTTGGTCATGAGCTTGAACGATGAAATCATCGACTCCTAAGTGGCATTCACCTTTTGGAGCTCGGCGGCGGCCAAGCGTAATAAGCTGCGATAGACGGCCATAGGCATCCCGGTTCATTGGCAGACAGATCAGGCTGGGCGCATCGGTAAAGTCCAGCCGGGCGCCGACAATCAGTTTTATGTCCGTTTCACGGGCCGCCAGATGAGCTCGGACAACCCCGGCCAGGGTATTGCGGTCGGTGATCGCGATGGCTTCCAGATCCCTCTCGGCAGCACGGGCGACTAATTCTTCAGGGTGGGCGGCGCCTCGTAAGAAGCTAAAATTACTGGTTGTTTGCAGTTCGGCGTAGGGCGTCATCCAAACACCCCATGCAGGAACCATGATGTCTCGCCATTACGGTAGAGCCAAAAGCGCTGTCCCACTTCGTTCTCGACCCGGTAGTAATCGCGTGGGCTTTCCGCATCGCTTGGCCACCATTCTGGGGCGATCCGCTCCGGTCCCTCGTAGCTTGTGACGTGATGCAAAATCCGACGCCAGCGAAATAATACAGGCGGTCCGTTAGTGCTTTCGGCGACGGCTTCGACCTGTTCAGGCGGGCGCAAAAGTCGAAGCGGACGAGGTGTGTCAGCGTCTCGTTGGTCCGTCTGGACAAGCTTGGCTTTACCAACCGGAATAAATCCTGCGGCGCGTTCTGGGATATGGCTTTTCCGGAAATGTGTTCGCCGCACATTGTGAGTGCCAAGCCGGTTGGTCAGCCGGTCGATCACGGCGTTATAGCTGTCTGTGCTTTGGGCCGCGGCACCGCGTTGAAGATTACTTTGGTTGGCGGTCATTGGTTCGGCAATGGCAGCGAACAGTGTCATTTCGTCTATACCAAATTCGGGGTCGATCTCGTCGAGATGTTCAGCGAACAGGCGTAGAAGATGTCGGGGCTCCCGATTGGCCCGTGCTGTGCCAATTGTAATCCGCGCTGTACTGCCATCCGGACGATAGACAGAAAGCACGAGCCGTCGCGCGCCTTGACCGAGTTTCTCCATCGTTATGCATAATTTGTCGAGTAATTTACTGGTGGCGGCAGCGATGTCGTCGCGGTGCCCGATTGGCTCGGCAAAGGTTAGTCGGGCGATCAGTGGCGTTGTCGGGAGGATAGGCGAGAGCGGTTCGGCTGTTTGACCGAGGGCGGCATCAAGACGTAAACGAACCTCCTTTTCAAATCGCGCTGCCAGCGGTCCTCGTGGCATATCGATGAGGTCGCCGATATAGCGTAGCCCCACTTCATGCAGGGCGAGAACAGTAGCGGGTGGCAGGCGTAGGGCGGCGATAGCCAGCGGTGCGAGAGCGGCACGTGTCTCTCCGGGGGGCACGATTTTCCAGGCATCGTTTGAAGAAAATCGACTGACTGCCCATGCGCTGCCCAGTGTATCTGTCATCGCGGCGCGCGCGGTAAAGCCAAGCTTCTCAAGACGACCGACCATATCGGCCAACATGGCATCTTCGCCGCCAAACAAGTGGGCACAGCCAGTGGCATCGAGCCATATTCCCGCGCCGCCTGCGCCCTCGAGTGATAGTTCCGGGTCATTCTCCTTCCCGGTGCTGGTCCAGGGGCTGTAACGACCGCACCATTGAGCGAGTTGCGCCAGCATTTTCCCATCGGCATTGGGCACTGCTGGATGAACGGTAATCGAAGGCATGATGGCACGGGCATTCGCCAACGCCATGTGCGGGGCCAGCCCGGCCCGTTCGGCGAGATTATTGAGAGCACTCAGACATAATCGGGCCTGACGCTCCTGAACCAGAACAAACGGTTTATCCCGTAAGGCTGGCGTTATGCGGCTCAACCGGTCGGTCGCAAACCGGGGGAGCCAGAGCGAGATGATCCGTCTCATCGCACCATTCCATTAACCAGGTGCCGGGCGTTCCGCCCCGGCTTCGGAATAAAGTGGTGTGCCAGCAAGCCGCTCCTGGCTCATTCAAAACAGCTGCAAAGTCTCTGGGGTGACTGGGAGCAGCTTTAACCCGCCAGCGTTGTATGGCGGCGGAGAGGCCGGGCGTTTGCGTCGCTGGGCGGAGGAGTAACGCCAGAGCGTCATTTTCCTCGGCGGCTAGTTGCAAACGCCGGCTGGCGGTCATGGGTATTCCTTTGACCTCGCCCAAAACAGCAATGAAGGCATTGCTCCGTAGCGCCTCTTCCATTGCCCATAAGACATCTGTATCGCGTGTGGTCTTAACGATAGTGAGGCGGGAGGGATCTAATCCATGTTGGCTGATGCCCGGCGGATAAATCTCACCGGCATCGGTGGCGTTATCATTCAGACACCATAGTATCCGCCCTTTGCGGTAATTGGTTAGAGCCGCGAGCAAGGTGATGCTAAACCCGGTTGCCGCACTGGCATCGATAGGTTGATCGGGGAGAACCTCATACAATGCTGCCGGCGGACAACCACCGGCAGGAAGTTGGCGATCAATTTCCGGGATTCCCAATGAGAATAGCTTCTCTTCCCCCGTCCAGCCGGGGCGTTCGAGCGCCCGGATGTGGGCGCGCAAATCTTCCATCTGTTGGGCTCCCTTTGACGCGCGGTGGCGAGAAAAAGGGAGGTCGATAGCGTCCGGTGAAAGGGTGTCCCGGGGCATGAAGACCTTTTCTTTTTGGTGTCTGCCCGTTCTAAACAAGTATACGGGTCCATAATGTTCCTATTTTGTTCTTATCTTGATTCAAGGAAAAGAGTCAAGCATTTCGATAGTTTCTATTAAAAGTCCGATAGCAATTGACCGTTGCTGTAACCGGTAGGAAGATGCAGAAAATCATTATCAGGGAGCGCCGTCATGGACGTGACAGAAGAAGATATCAGCTATCGTACAATCGACGATCTCGAACTTTTGGGTCGCCTGTATCGTCCTGAAGGCGATGGGCCTTTCCCTTATGTTGTTGATGTACATGGTGGTGCCTGGCGCAATGGCGACCGGATGAATAATCAGGTTATGCATCAACAGTTTGCAGCTACCGGCGTTGGCGTGTTTGCCCTGGATTTTCGGCTATCGACTCAGGCACCTTACCCGGCCCCGGTTCAGGATACGAATTACGGTGTGCGCTGGTTCAAGAAAAACGCGGCGTCGATTGGCGCAAATGCATCAATCATCGGTGGCTTAGGCTCGTCCAGCGGTGGTCAGCAGATGGGATTGGTCGCTCTGCAGCCTAACGAGCCGACCTATGTCGTCGATGAACCGTCTCTTGAAGGCACAGATGCCAGAATCGATTTCTTTATTGGCTGTTGGCCTATCCTCGACCCGTTGGCCCGGTATCAGATGGCTCAGGAGAGCGGTAAGGATCGGTTGGTGGAGGCCCATAACGTCTACTTTACCAATGAAGCGCTGATGTCCGCTGGTAATCCGTTTATGGTACTAGATCGCGGTGAAGCGACCCACATGCCACCAGCGGCAATCATTCAGGGTGAGGCGGACGACAATGTTGATCATTTCCGCGCGGATATGTTTGCTGAACGCTACAAGGAAGCGGGCGGTAGTATAGAGGTCCATAAATATGCCAATCAGCCACATACCTTTGCCGCCAATAACCCCGATGATCCGGCCGCCAAGGATGCTGTCGCTAAATTGATTGCCTTTGTCTTGGCACAGGCGGACTGACACCGCATTTGCCGTATTACTTCGTCAGGCATTAGCGTTGGCACCAGACCGGACCAGGGCAGGCGACCGTTGCTTTTGGCCCAGGTTGCTGCCAGCCACCTGGGCCAGACAAAGGTTAAGGCGGCTTCGGCGTCAAGGTCGGTTGTTAGCGAATAAAGCCAAAGCGAGTTATGCAAGATCTGGATGTCAATATCGAGCGCATCCATGTGTTTCAGGCGGCCTGCAATATCCTTGAGCTGGCAGGTCCTAGCCGGGGTGCCGACATTGCGGTCTGATTTTCCGGCAGTCGTATCAATGCTGTCTGGCGCTTCGACAGTTTCCACGACAAAGGCGCGAACTTCACCATTTACATCCAATTTCTTGACGTTGGGATTACTGTTATCACTAACAATTTTAGGCCGATATTTTTCTTCGGAGGGCTCCAGGTAGTCCTATGTCAAATTACTCTTAATAACATGAGCATCGGCATCAATAACCGCTGGCGGTGTATAGGTCAAAAAACGTCTCCCCCGAATGGTCAGCATATTAGTTTGCTGTTCCTGTTGGGAGAACTCTAATCCTGTTTTGTTTCAGGAGGTAGCTCGTGCGATGAAACCCTTGTCACGCCGGGTTTCGATAGCTACATAACGGCCCGCAGGAGAGTGAGCTAAATGGCAGATACTACTGAAACCGTTGAGAACTTAGGGCACCGGGCTTGGCTTCGTGAATGGGTGGAATCCGCACTATTTCGGTACACCGTTTTAGCCATAATTTTTATCAATGCGGTCATTTTGGGGTTGGAAACCTCTCCGGGTGTGATGGTATTGGTGGGGGACACACTCCATCTGGTTGATAAAATCATCCTCTGGATTTTTGTCATTGAGCTTGTCCTGCGAATGTATGCTCATGGGCCAAGGTTCTTTCTGGACCCGTGGGGCGTTTTTGATTTTCTAATTGTGACGATTGCCTTGGTTCCGGCGAGTGAGCAATTCAGTGTCTTGCGGGCCCTTCGAATTTTGCGGGCGTTACGTCTTATCTCCGGCGTGCCGCGTATGCGTCGGGTGGTTGAAGCATTATTGCATGCTATACCGGGCATCGGCTCGGTCGCGGCGCTCTTAATGCTGGTTTTCTATGTTTTCTCGGTCATCGCGACCAAACTGTTTGGTGGTGCTTTTCCGCAGTGGTTCGGAACTATCGGAGAATCGATGTATTCGCTTTTCCAGATTATGACGCTAGAAAGCTGGTCGATGGGAATTGTTCGTCCGGTCATGGAACAGTTTCCCGTTGCCTGGGCGTTCTTTGTTCCTTTTATCATTGTCTCGAGTTTTACCGTTCTCAACCTGTTCATCGCGATCATTGTTGACTCGATGCAATCTCTGCATGCCGATGAAGAAGAGCGCACGGTCGAACTTATCGAAACAGTCGTTGATACGGATACACGATTGGTCTCAGACGAGATCGCCCAGCTTCGCGCGGAAATCCGAGAGCTGAGGTCCGAATTAGGCGGCCCTAAGCCCTAAGAGGCGTCGTTTGTATCCGTATCGTTTGATGAAGTATTGATCTCTTTTTCCTTCTGCCTTTTCTGGAACGAGAGAATGGCAAACGGGACCGACCCTGAAAATGCAATGATCAGGGCGGTCAAGGTCAGCCAAGGTTCAGTGATAAGCGCCGCTGCAAAGAGGGCAACGCCGGCCAAGGACACAGTGACGAGGTTCTTTGGAACTCGGGTACGCTTGAAGGAATAGGTCGGAATTGGTGCGATCATTAATCCGGAAATAACAATCGTCCAAGGTAGAGTAAGCCAGGCTGAGCGTAAAAACTCCCAATTGGTCTCCACCCCGAGCACGAGAGGTAACAGGACCATGCCGGCTGCTGCAGGGGCGGGAACCCCGCTAAAATAGCCACCCGCCCAGGCAGGTAAATCGGTTTCAGCAGAGGCGATGTTGAAGCGAGCCAACCTTAGGACCGAGCAGACGACAAACAGAACCGCGATGGCCCAACCAATACCGCCGGCATTATTAAGCGACCACAGATAAATCAGCATCACCGGGGCAACACCGAACGAAATGGCGTCGGCAAGAGAATCAAGCTGACCACCCAGCTCTGTCTGGCCACCCATCAGCCGCGCCATGCGTCCGTCCAGCGTATCAAGAAGGGCGGCTGCCGCGATGAGCAGAATTGAAATTTCCCATTTATCCTGCAGACCAAACCTAACTGCCGTAAGGCCGCAGCACAGTCCCAGCATTGTCAGGGCATTCGGTAGAAGTCGGTTCAGCCGATCCCGCCTAAGTTGACGTCTTTCGTTGCGTGATAGTCTTTCGCTGGGAATTCGAGCCATTAGCGCCATTCTCCTTTTCGGTCGTCTTGGCTGTCGTCCAGTTGAGCGAGCGGGGTTTCTCCTGCGACAGCCCGCTGGCCTGGAATTGCCAGAACGCGCGTGCCTATGGGCAAATAGACGTCGACGCGGCTACCAAAGCGGATCATGCCATATCGTTCGCCTGTACGGAGTGTTTTTCCTTCGTCTGTCCAACAGATGATCCGGCGGGCAACCAGCCCGGCAATCTGCACAACGGCGATATCGAGACCATAATCAGTGCGAATAGTCATCGAACGACGTTCGTTATGCTCGCTGGCCTTATTAAGAGACGCATTTAAAAACTTTCCTGGCCGGTAGGCATTTTTAACGACCTGGCCGTCCAACGGGCTACGATTTACGTGACAGTCGAAGACGTTCATGAAAACGCTAACCCGTCTCATCGGGGCATCACCCATATCCAATTCCGGAGGTGGCGCAGCGTCGGTTACCATTTGGATGACGCCATCAGCTGGGCTAATCACCAGGCCGGTTTCTCTGGGCGTAACGCGATCAGGATCGCGGAAGAAATACATGCACCAACCAATTAGAATGACACCAATACAGCCCAGCCATTGGGCAACGGTGAACAAAATAATCGCTATGACAACGAAAATGGCGATAAAGGGGCGGCCCTCTGGCCTGATCTTGATGGGTGGTATCGTGGACACGTTCACTCCAGTGAAAGTAGCGGTTACTAGGGCGCCAAAATTGATATAGGTTCGCCGACGGCCAAACCGAGGTCGTCGGCTCGTCCCTGATTAATCGAGATTTCAGCAAGCCCGTTGGCGTTTTCGTACCAGAATGCGGCGCCGGATTCCACGCTAGAAAATGTTTTGGCATAGGAAAACTTATTTCCGCACCATTCGAGCCTGGTAGTGGCTGATAATGTTTTGGCCCGAATTCCTGTCATCGCGTTTCCAAAATGATCGATATAGATGATGGATTTCAGGTCGTCGGGCCAGTCTGGCTTTGCCAGCGTGTCCTTCGATATAGGTTCGCTGATGTCTGTTTTTCCGGTCGAGATCATTGCTGCGACTGGCGCGAAAAGATCCCTCCCGTGAAAACTTGCCGATAGATAATCTGGTTTCCAAGTTATTTTTTGTACTGATGCTGTCGAGGAACGTCGGGCCACAATTGAGAATAGCCCGTTGTCGGGTCCGATAAATACTTGATTTTTGGCTTTTACGATGAGCGGTAACCGATCACCACCGACACCGGGGTCGACGACACATAGAAATATCGCACCGTCGGGAAAATCCGGTGCGAGGGCGGCTAATAGATAGGCTGAGGCTTTGGGGTTGAATGCTGGGGCATCAGACAAGAGGTCTATTGCGATTTCACTGGGCGCGTATTTTGCGATGGCAGAGCGCATTTGGCCAACGTAAGGACCTGACGGACCGAAATCAGTGAAAAGTACAATCATGCTTACGCAATATTGTCCGTGGGGGCCGTACTTAGCAACTGAATGCGGTCATAACTAAGAGCGGCTTGCGGTTCGGCTATCTGGCTTTTTTGAACCCAAGCTGCGCCAAGGCAGCGCAGATACGGTTGCGACCTTCTTGTTTTGCTTTGTAAAGCAGCCCGTCGGCGCGTTCGATGAGTTCTTCCGTGGGTTTCACCGAAGATATATTCGGTGACACCCACGGACATTGTGACTTTTCCGTAGGTGTCATCAGTTCCCTTGTGGGCAAGTTTCTCGCGCAGGTGGTCGGCAACGATTGAAGCGCTTTTGAGCGGCGTTTCTGGTAAAATAATAACAAATTCCTCGCCGCCATAGCGCGCTGGAAGGTCACTGCCCTTAACGTTTTAGAAAAGGATTTTGCCGACGAGGCGCAGAACCTGATCGCCAACCTGATGCCCGTGAGTGTCGTTAAAATTCTTGAAATAGTCGACGTCGCATAGGGCGATCGACAGAGA
>Ga0302117_10001284_pt1 | contig 11965 bp, 9 predicted proteins | sample AG5_322_MG_FD_203112 | JGI IMG/M metagenome (GOLD analysis project Ga0302117, IMG submission 203112) | Marine microbial communities from Western Arctic Ocean, Canada - AG5_32.2 | ecosystem: Environmental > Aquatic > Marine > Oceanic | place: Canada: Western Arctic Ocean | collected 2017-10-01 | reverse complement strand
AATATTTATGGATGGTTTTAAAGGATTTCCCTCACTTAACTTTCTCAACACTTTTGAGTCGGTTGCTCGTCACTTGAGTTTCACCAACGCGGCTAAAGAACTCTTTGTAACACAAGCCGCGGTCAGTCATCAGATTAAAGCTTTGGAAGAATATTTAGGTGTGAAACTTTTCCACCGTGAAAAACGCAAAGTATTACTATCAGATGAAGGGCAAAAGTTATTACCTTCTGTGGTGAGCGGATTACAGGGAATTGCAGACAGTTTGGAGAATATCCACAATTACGAGACGGAAGATACGATAGTGGTCGGAGTTGGTTCATCTTTTTCCGCCAACTGGCTTGTGCACCGTTTAGGGGCAGTTTACCAGAAGTATCCTGAAGTAAATTTTCATCTGAAAATTTCTAATAATGATCCGGATTTTGGCGCAGATGGAACTGATTTAGCAGTTGTCTGGGGCAAAGGAGACTGGCAGGGCCTGATGTGCGAAAAATTAATGGCCGTGGAATTTACACCTGTTTGCAGTCCTGATTTATTAAAGAAAACACATCCGCTGAATACCCCGGAGGATTTGATTCACTATCCGCTGTTGGATGATCCGGATGACAACATATGGCAGGAATGGTTGGAAGAAGCGGGTATACCTGAGCGAAAATATAAACGTCGTACTATCATCCGAGATTCCAATGTACTCATCCACTCAACTTTGGAAGGCCACGGAATTGCGCTCTGCGCAGTGGGAATCGTGCAGGAATATTTGGATTCAGGACGGTTGATCCGTCCCTTTGATCTTTCTATTACCGGAGGTGGTTTTTACTATCTAGTCTATCCTGAAAAAGCATTGCGTAAACCGCTGGTACGTTTATTCAAAACATGGTTGCTTAAAGAAGTCTGGAAAGATGAATCCGGGGATCCTTTCCAGGAAACTCTATAATAATGCAAATCGAATTTCAAGAATGGTTCGGCCTCAGTCCGTTAATTTTACTATACGCACTACTCGCCATCGGAGTCGCGGCTTACATCCGCGGCTACAGCGGTTTTGGTTTTTCCGCATTGACAGTCACCAGTTTAGCACTAATCTTACCACCTTCAGAAGTAGTACCCACCGCATACATGCTGGAAATAGCGGCCAGTATTCACATGCTGCCTTTGGTTTGGCGTTCCATAAACTGGAAAATTCTACGCTGGCTGGTTTTTGGCGCAGTCATGGGAACGCCTTTAGGCATTATCTTTTTAGAAGAAGTTCCGCAGGAAATGATGCGACTGGTCATATCCGCAATTGTGCTGACGGCCAGTCTGTTACTCTGGAAAAACATTCGTATTAGAAGTTCAGCAAGCTGGTATTCGATGCTCGGAGTCGGATTTTTTTCTGGAGTAATCAATGGAGCAGCCGCAATTGGAGGCTTACCGGTAATTTTGTTTTTCCTTTCCATTTCTGCGGGTTCAGCATTATCCCGCGCCTCAATGGTGGCCTATATTTTCATCATTGATCTTTACGCGGTATCCCTACCGGGTAGCCAACAAATGATTTCAACTGAACTCCTCGGACGTACAGTACTGTTTTTAATCCCGTTACTGGTTGGAATTTACATCGGACACCGCAGTTTCATTAAAACCACTCCTGAATCCTTCCGAAAATTCGCATTGAGTTTGTTGATTATCTTGTCTGCCGCAGTCATCGTTCGTTCAGTCCTGGTTTAGTTTCGACTGTCGTATCTTTGATTTCCTCTTGACGTTTAAGTGGAATAGTACGCAGAATACACATTTGAAGTTTTCTCAACTGTCAACAATTTTTGCAGAACTGAGACATAATCCAGCAAAACTTTGCCTTAGGGCGAACAGCCAGGGCCAAGAAAAACATCTTCATCGTCGGACTGGCTGATTTTAATCTCGAAAGACTTCAGGGCATGACGCCTCATTCGGTAAAAGATGAAGATATCGAAATTGTTTAGGATTGAGATATGAAGAAAAAGACGAATTCAAAACGTCACACATTTAAATTTTACACACAATGAAAATCAAGACTGATTTTCCCTACAAAACCAGTACAGTCCCTCATACTTGGATCAACATGCCAGATGGATGCCGTCTTTCCGCACGTATCTGGCTTCCGGAAAATGCGGAACTTGAGCCAGTTCCGGCAATTCTGGAATACATTCCCTACCGCAAAAATGACGGTACGGCATTGCGGGATTCGCTCTATCATCCGTATTTCGCAGGACACGGCTATGCGGCAATACGTGTCGATATGCGCGGCAGCGGAGACTCTGAGGGAGTTATGCTTGACGAATATCTGCAGCAGGAACTGGACGATGCGGTTTCCGTCATTGCTTGGCTCGCAGAACAGCCTTGGTGCAGCGGTGCAGTCGGCATGATGGGCAAATCATGGGGCGGATTTAATTCACTGGAAGTCGCGGCACTACAGCCACCGGCACTGAAAGCGATTATTACGGTTTGCTCATCAGACGACCGTTATGCAGACGATATACATTATAAAGGCGGCTGTGTGCTGAGCACCGACATGCTCGGTTGGTCTACGACCATGCTTGCCTGGAACGCCCGTCCACCGGACCCCGCAGTGCTTGGAGATAGTTGGCGTGACCGCTGGCTTGAGCGCTTGGAGCAAACTCCGCTGCTGATACAGGAATGGATAAGTCATCAGCACCGCGACGATTATTGGAAACACGGTTCTATTTGTGAAGATTATTCAGCAGTACAGTGCGCTGTATATGCAGTCGGAGGCTGGGCTGATCCATACAGCAATGCAATTCAGCGAATGCTTTCAGGACTTTCCTGTCCACGAAAAGGATTGATTGGTCCATGGTCTCATGAGTATCCACAACGCGCCCTTCCTGGACCGCAAATTGGTTTTACGCAGGAATGTCTACGCTGGTGGGATTACTGGCTCAAAGGCTCAGAGACAGGGATTATGGAGGAGCCGATGCTGAGGGCGTGGATGCCGGAAAGTGTTGCTCCAAAAACACATCATGAATTCCGCCCGGGACGTTGGGTCGCAGAACCGCTATGTTCGCTGGAAAATTCCGAAGCACAAACTTGGTACCTCAACCGGAACGGCCTCAATCAAACACTGGAAACTGAAAAATCTCTGCTTTTCCCAACTTCACAAGTAGTCGGATTAAACGCCGGTGTCTGGTTTCCGATGGGAGCAGCCGGTGAGTTTCCAGGAGATCAGCGCTCCGCAGATTCCGGATCATTGTGTTTTACTTCCGAAGTCCTTGAAGCGGGTATGGAGATCTTAGGACAACCTGAAGTGACAGTCAGTCTGAACTGTGATAAAACTAAAGCCCTGCTCGCCGCACGTTTGTGTGATGTCGCGCCGGATGGCACGTCATTCTTAGTAAGCTGGGGCTTGCTTAACCTGACACACCATAACAGCCACGAACATCCAGAAGCGCTGATTCCAGGAAAAAAATTCAATGCGACGGTTCAGCTCAATGCCTGTGCCCATGCGCTCAGTCCGGGACATCGCTGGCGGATTTCACTTTCATCAGCGTATTTTCCACATGCCTGGCCCAGTCCGGAACTGACTGCAATACATATATTTCCAGGAAATGAAACTTATCTCAGCCTCCCGTTCAGAAAATCACTTCCGGAAGACGCACAACTTGTGGGTTTTTTAGAACCGGAATGTTCCCCCCCTTTGGTCACAGAAAAACTGAGAAAATCCAGCCGAAAACGCACGATTGAACATGACGTGATCCAAGACAGTTTCACTATTACCGACAGAGTAGATAACGGACTTTATCGATTTGTGGAAAATGGACTCGAAACTGAAGATCTCGGTTGCGATTCTCTGTCGCTGAAGGAAGGCGAACCGCTTTCTTTGAAGGTGAGTTGCGAACGTACAGCAGGGATAGGCCGCGCTGATTGGCAAACGCGTGTTGAAGCCAGTGGAACTATGTGCGCTACAGCTGACTCTTTTATCATTAGCTCCAAACTTGAAGTGTTCGAGGGTGGTCAACTTTTTTTTGAACGGAGTTGGAATTTCGAGGTACCACGGGATCAAGTTTGAAAGTTTTTCAGACTCTCCTTAAAAGCATTTTCAATAAGGATTCATACAAAAATACTGCTAATAATTTTAAAATAAACAGTTATTACAAATAGTTATAACTTCAACATATATCAAAACGTATTAGCACTGCATAAACTGAGTTTATAGGTTGACAATACCAATTAATCCATGTTAGTTTCTAGCAAGACGAACAATTATTCAAACTTAATTGAGTAGTTCTTCTGTATTGAAACGAATTAGGACACAGGCTTTGGAATCTTTGGAGCTTTTCTTTAGTTCAGAAAATTTCAATTGCAGGTTGCCGCTTTCGAAATTGTTGATTCTTCAACATAACCGAGTTGGTGAAACTGTCAAGGAACGGCATTGAGAACCAATTCCTCCTATTGGAGTAAATATGGATCGTAAAATAGACCACATCAAGGAACAATTGATGTCCGGCAATATCACCCGACGTGAATTCGCACAGCGCTTAATGGTACTAGGAATTGCCGGATCAAGTGCTGGAACTTTGCTAACGTGGGCGGAGAAAACTCAGGCTGCAGCCAAGCGAGGTGGACGTTTACGTGCAGGAATTGCTCATGGTTCGACCACAGATTCGCTGGATCCAGCAACTTATGAAAACGGTTTCATGAGTAAAATCAACTATGCCATTCAAAGTCATCTTGGTGAAGTAGATCATACTGGAAGCATGTCTCCGGAATTGGCGGAAAGCTGGGACCCTCAGAATGGTGCGAAAACCTGGGTCTTTAATCTTCGTAAAGGAGTGGAATTTCACAATGGAAAGTCGTTGGATTCTGACGACGTGATTGCTTCGTTTCAGCACCACATGGGCGAAACAAAGTCACCGGCGAAATCTCTGCTTAAGCAGGTCATCAGTATTCGTAAGGATGGGAAGCACACAGTTGTCTTTGAATTGACTGGAGGAAACGCTGACTTCCCTTTTGTTGCTTCTGATTATCACATTGCGATTAAACCTTCAAAAGACGGTAAGATCAATCCCACAGACGGTATCGGAACCGGTCCTTATGTACTGGATAAAATGGAAATGGGTGTGCGCTTTTTCGGAAAACGTAACCCCAATTATTTCAAGGCGGACCGTGGCTGGTTTAACGAACTGGAGATGCTCTCCATCGTTGATCCAACTGCAAGGAGCAATGCCCTGGCAACCGGTGAAGTTGATGTCATTGACCGTGTTGATTTGAAAACCGCCCACCTGCTTGCACGCAAGAGTGGAATCAAGGTTGAAGAAACGACAGGTACGAAGCACTACACATTTCCAATGCGCACGGACACTTCGCCGTATGACGACAATAACGTCCGTCTTGCACTCAAGCACGCTCTCAATCGAGATGAAATAGTGGAGAAAGTATTGTACGGACATGGGGTTGTCGGGAACGATCATCCAATTGCTCCCTCTCAACCGTTCCACGCAGCCACTTTGCCACAACGCACATACGATCCGGACAAAGCCCGTTTTTACGCAAAAAAAGCCGGTGGAGTTAAAGTTCAGCTCTCTGCGGCTGACGCGGCTTTTCCAGGCGCAGTTGATGCTGCTGTGCTGTACAAGGAACATGCAGCCGCTGCCGGAATCGAAATTGAAGTTGTGCGTGAACCGAGTGACGGTTACTGGTCAAACGTCTGGATGAAAAAACCTTGGGGCGCATGCTACTGGGGTGGACGACCCACAGAGGACTGGATGTTCTCAACTGCATATGAGGGCGGTGCGTCATGGAACGATACTTTCTGGAAAAATGACCGTTTCGATAAGATACTAATTGAAGCACGTGCGGAAACAAATCAGAACAAACGCCGCGAAATGTACTATGAAATGCAGCAGATTGTTCGTGATAAAGGTGGAGTAGTTGTTCCCATGTTTGCAAACTATGTCTTTGGTACTTCAGACAAAATAGCGCATGGAACGATGGCCGGAAACTGGGACTTGGATGGAGACAAGTTCCACGAACGCTGGTGGTATTCCTGATCAAGTTAGAAGCTGTAAGTAACAGGGTGTAAGGTATTTGTAATTTTGACCTTGCACCTTAAAACTTAAAACTTGACAGTCCGGAGACTTAATTGACCAATATCCTCAAGATTATTGTCCAGCGTATTGCGTTGGGTCTGCTCACCCTCTTTACCATTTCGCTGCTGATTACATTTGGAGTTGAACTCCTTCCCGGTGATTTAGCGGAGTCCATCCTCGGACAGGGTGCAACTCCTGAAACGGTGAAAGTTTTCCGCACAGAACTCGGTCTGGACAAACCTGCGCATTTGCGTTATCTAAGTTGGCTGGCCGGTATGGCAACTGGTGACATGGGAGTTTCACTGGCCAATAAGCGTGAAATTTCCGAACTGATTGGACTCCGTCTTTCGAACACCATTTTTCTCGGAGGATTTGCGGCAACCATTGCGGTTCCTTTGGCGTTGTTTCTCGGCATCCTCGCCGCCCTCTACCGCAATACTTTCTACGACCGTGCGGTCAACGTCTTTACCCTCACCTCAATTTCTTTTCCGGAATTCTTTGTAGCATACATTCTGATCCTCTTTTTCGCTATTAAACTCGGCTGGTTTCCTGGTATCTCAAATGTCAGTACCGAATTGTCTTTCGGTGACAAACTTTACCGTACTCTGCTTCCGGCGGCAACCTTGACTTTGGTGGTTGTGGCTCACATGATGCGCATGACACGTGCCGCCATTATCAATTTGTTGGCTAGCCCTTACATAGAAATGGCACGGCTCAAAGGAATTCGCCCCATGAAAATTATTATGCGGCACGCTCTTCCAAATGCGCTTGCTCCAATCGTGAATGTGATTGCGCTGAATTTGGCTTATCTGGTTGTTGGTGTGGTGATTGTGGAAGTAGTTTTCGTTTATCCTGGACTTGGACAATTGATGGTTGACAGCGTATCCAAACGTGATATTCCTGTTGTGCAGGCTTGTTCGATGATATTTGCAACAGTTTACATTCTGCTCAACCTGTCCGCTGACGTAATCTCCATCGTCACTAATCCCCGCTTGCTGCACCCCCGCTGATGTCGAACTTTTTCAAAATATTTTCTTCTGCACCATGGAGTGCTAAATTTGGAATGCTGACTATTTTGGCATATGCAATTATTTCGATTTTTGCTCCATTTATCGCACCTTACGGAGAGACTGAAATACTTGGAAGAGCCTACGAAGTATGGTCTGACAAGCACCTCCTTGGAACAGACAACCTTGGGCGTGACATGCTTTCGCGGTTGATATACGGAGCTCGTAATACCATTGGATTGGCCCTGACAATTACGCTGATAGCTTTTGTGCTTGGCAGTCTGACCGGCATGATTGCCGCTGCGCTTGGCGGTTGGGTTGATCAGCTTTTAAGCCGGATTGTTGATGTCCTGATGTCAATTCCATCGCTGATATTCGCACTGCTGATACTATCCATCTTTGGTACCGCAATGCCATATTTGATAGGAACCATCGCCATTCTTGATGCAACCCGTGTTTTCAGACTGGCCCGTGCCACAGCAATGAATGTCGCAGTCATGGATTATGTCGAGGTTGCACGGCTCCGCGGAGAAAAACTTGGTTGGGTTATCCGTAAAGAAATTTTACCAAATATCACCGCACCTCTGCTTGCGGAATTTGGACTGCGTTTTTGTTTTGTTTTTCTCTTTATTTCCGCTCTCAGTTTCCTCGGACTTGGTATTCAACCACCAACCGCAGATTGGGGTTCAATGGTCAGGGATAACGCTACACTGATTTCTTTTGAAGATATCACACCCCTCCTGCCAGCAGGCGCAATCGCACTCCTGACAATAGCAATGAATTTCGTTGTCGACTGGATGCTTCACAAATCAAGCGGTTTAAAAGATGTCAGTTGAAACAAATAAAATAAATGATGACCAACTGAACCGTCCTCTGTTGGAAGTGAAAGGGTTGCGTATCGAAGGGCTTTCCGAAAAAGGTTGGGAGGAAATCGTGTCCGGTGTGGATTTGCAACTCAAGCGTGGAGAAATTCTGGGTTTGATAGGTGAGTCTGGCGCAGGAAAATCAACCATAGGTTTAGCGTCAATGGGCTACGCTCGCGACGGTTGCCGCATTACAGCCGGAGAAATTATTTTCGATGGAATTAATTTGCGAACTGCTTCAGAAAATGAAAAACGAAAATTGCGCGGAACCCGAATTTCTTATGTTGCCCAAAGCGCTGCCGCTGCTTTTAATCCCGCTCACCGACTACTCGACCAGTTTGCCGAAGGACCGGTAGACCATGGAGTAATGTCACGGAGGGAAGCAAAAAAACAAGGCCGTGCCCTTTACCGGAGTCTAGACCTGCCTGATCCGGAAAACATCGGTGAACGCTGGCCGCATCAGGTTTCAGGTGGACAGCTTCAACGGATGATGGTGGCCATGGCGATGTCCTGTGGGCCGGACTTGATTGTCTTCGATGAACCAACAACCGCATTGGATGTTACAACTCAGATTGAAGTCCTGAAAACGATCAAGGAAATTGTGACTGACCGCAATGTAGCGGCCATTTACATCACTCATGATCTCGCGGTGGTCGCCCAGCTTGCAGACCAGTTAATGGTTCTGCGCTACGGAAATCTGGTTGAAGTGAACAATACTGGCCAGATTCTAGAGTCGCCAAAAGCAGATTACACCCGCGCATTACTTGACGCACGTACCCGCCACGAAAAAACAACAGCTGAAATTGAGAATCCGGTATCACTGCTCAGCATTGATTCAGTTACTGCAGGCTACGGTAAGGGGCAGGATGTTTTACAGGAGGTATCTTTTTCTGTGGAGCGTGGCAGAACCGTAGCGGTCGTCGGAGAGTCCGGCAGCGGGAAAAGTACTTTGGCGCGGGTTATCACCGGACTGCTGCCTCCGCGTTCCGGAGAAATTCGCTTTCAGGAAGAATTGCTTCCAGCCGCACTTGCCCAACGCACAAAACAGCACCTCCGGAAAACTCAGATGATTTACCAACTTCCGGATGTAGCCCTTAATCCCCGTCAGCGTGTCCGTGACATTGTGGGACGTCCCTTGAGTTTTTACCTCGGTTTAAGCGGCAAAGAACGTGAGAGACGGATCATTGAACTGCTGGAACAAATTGAACTTTCTGAAAAGTACATCAATCGTCTACCGGACGAACTTTCCGGAGGTGAAAAACAGCGTGTCTGCATTGCTCGCGCACTGGCCGCAGAACCGGAATTAATCATCTGCGATGAAGTAACGTCTGCACTGGACACCATTGTAGCTAAGGCTATTCTGGACTTACTTCAACGACTTCAACACGAACTTCAGTTGACCTATTTGTTCATCAGCCACGACCTTGATACCGTGGCCAGTATCGCCGATCAGGTGGTGGTACTTTATGCCGGAAGGGTTGCAGAGCAAGGTTCAAAATCCGCGGTTTTTCAACCACCATTTCATCCTTACACGCGGCTCCTGCTTTCTTCAGTACCTGAAATGAAACAAGGCTGGCTGGAGCAAACACTTGCCACACGTGAAGCAAAAGCCGGAATTGCACGGGAAGTGAAAATCACTGAAAGCGGTTGTCCTTTTGTGGAACGCTGTCCTGAAGCCATTCCGGAGCTTTGTGTCAAAGACCGGCCACCACTACAAACTCCTGCTTCAGGCCACTTTTTCGCTTGCCAACACAGCCCGAAAGAATTAGCTTAACAACGGAATTATCAGCATTTACTGAAGATAATACTGTCCTAATAAATTATCAAACATCTTCCTTTAGAGCGATGCGACAATTCTTATTCAAGTAATCTCACTAATACAATTAATGTTTTTCCCTATAGTCGAAATAACAAATAGAGTATTTCGGACTTTTTACGACTGCATCAACTATAAATCACAGAGTGTCGTTTTTATTTTTTACAAGTAAAAAACGATAGTCTGAGGATTTTTCAGTATCAACAATAATTATGTCTAACACAACTTTGCGGGTATTAAGTTATAACATTTACTGGGGCGGACATCAGCAGCCGCTTGAAGAAACTATTGAAGTGATCCGGAAATCCGGCGCAGATTTGGTAGGTATTCAGGAAAATGTCAACAGGGAATACGAAGACCAGACTCCGGAGATAGCAAAGGCCCTGGGATTCTCTTATGTGCGTCACGCTGTGCTGGACGCGCTGGAAGAATTTGGTGCAAGAGGTAATAAACTCCGTGCACGCTGGACTCAGCAAGCCGGACAATCCACTATGAGTCGATATCCAATTACAGCACAATCTCCAGGAGGTTCCGGAATTCAGGTTGAACTACCTTCCGGAGAGAAAGTCTGGATGTTCAACACACACCTCTGGCATTATCCTTATGTACCATATCAGTTGTTGAATGTTGATTTTTTCGAAGGCGAAGCGATTGATCCGAAAGCTCCGGATGCGGAAGAACAGGCTATACTATCCGCCCGCATTGGTCATGAAACGGAAGTCAACAAAGTACTGTGGGATATCAAAAATATTCTTCACTTTGAAGAAGCTGTCTTTTTTACCGGAGATTTCAACGAACCGTCTCATCTCGACTGGACTGAAGATGCAGCACAAGCTGGAATCTATCCCCTCAAGGTGGCATACCCAACCTCAATTCAAGTTAGCAAAATTGGTTTAAAAGATTCGTTTCGTGAATTATTTCCTGATCCAGTGAAAGTTCCGGGTTTTACCTGGCCGGCTGGGACTTATCCGGACCAACCGGATTCATCAGTTGCTGATCCGAATGACCGGATTGATTTTATTTACTTCGCCGGAAAAAAAGTGCGCGTAAAAAATGTTCAACGTCTTGGAGAGGCTGCAGAAACTTCGGACATTGCTTTTGCGAAATATCCTTCTGATCACAGAGCAGTGCTTGCGACCTTTGAACTTGACGTTGCTTGAAAAGCCAAATTGCTGGAAAAATTAAATTTTTACTTCACAGAATAAAAACTCTCCGTAAAAAATCTGCACTTTGTTCAAGAGCTTTTACAGCAGCATCCAACATGCGGCTGTAGTGCAAAAATCCGTGAAGTACGCCCGGATGCAAATACATTTCAACAGGAACTCCGGACTTCTCCAGTAATGCGGCAAGTGCCGTGCTGTCATCAAGCAATGGATCCATTTCTGAAACTATCAGACATGACGGAGGCAGACCACGTAAATCCGCGCTCAAGACATCCAGTTTCGGATCCAGCAAATCTTCCGGAGAACTCAGATAAGCATCATGGTAAAAAGCACGGTTTTCTTCACTCAAACCATCTTCTGTTCCTCCGAACAAACGTGAAGAACATGAATCACGCAAACCAAACCAACCATAAATCAACAATAATCCGCTCAATTTATTTTTGAAACTTAAGGCAGCACCCATGCTCAAGCTCGCTCCGGCAGAATCTCCGCCGAGTACAACACGTTCCGGATCAATGTTAAAAGCCGGATTATCTTTACGCGGCAAATTCTGTTTCAGCCATTTTAAAACTGCTAATGTTTCCTCAATTGCAACTGGAAATTTTTGTTCCGGAGATAAGGAGTATTCCACTCCAACTACCGCGCATCCGGAACGGAACGCCAGTTCACGCATGATACGGTCGTGTGTATCGTTGCTGCCAAGCACAAATCCACCTCCGTGCAGATACACCAACAGTGGTAAACATTGCTCCGGATCAGGATGATAAATCCGGATTTGAACAGCACCCACAGGACCTTGAATATGTGTGTCCAAAATCGCAGGAAGTTGCGGACCTCCACAATTCCAGAACTTTCGTTCCTTTGCATATAATTCCCGAATTTCCCGAAGCGGCGTTTCCTTAAACGAAAACGCTGGGATCAAGGAAGAACTCTTTTGCAGAACGGCACGCATTTGGGGTTGAAGTTCGGCCATTTTATTTCCAGTGTTAAAGTTGCTGATCAGATCAAGGATCCTCACATTAAAGACTTGCTTTAATAATTTTCATTGTTATAGTATAGTTTTTTA
>Ga0302117_10001282_pt1 | contig 11970 bp, 9 predicted proteins | sample AG5_322_MG_FD_203112 | JGI IMG/M metagenome (GOLD analysis project Ga0302117, IMG submission 203112) | Marine microbial communities from Western Arctic Ocean, Canada - AG5_32.2 | ecosystem: Environmental > Aquatic > Marine > Oceanic | place: Canada: Western Arctic Ocean | collected 2017-10-01 | reverse complement strand
AGGGATACCAATCAGCGCAATTCCCTGATTTTGAGGCCCAAACAGGTCCAGGTTATTAAACATAATGTCACCTAGCGTCACACCAAAAGTAGCATCGGTGCCTATTATTTCCTCGACCACATCTCGAATCACATAATCTACTTGTTGTTGGTTTGTCGGTTGCGGATCCGCAAACATAATCGCTTTGAAGTTATCTGGCTCGTCTTGTGGGTACAGCGGGAAATCAACCGACTTGGGCAGCGGACCTGTCGGTGACACGCCCTTGAACCGATATCCCGTCGGCGAGCCTGCTGGCTTGTGGATGTAATAAAACTGCGGAATTTGGTCCTCATTGACCGGCGTGCGCCAGCCTTGGGGTTTAATAACAAATAGTATGGTGTCCTCAGAGATTTCTAATTTATAGGACCCTGTGTTATCCGTGGTGACGATCGATTCTCCATTTGAAACCCGAATCCCTGACAACAAAGGCTCACCTTTGTCATATTGCTGGTTAAAGTTTTTGTCGTGGTAGACCCGGCCAACCGCTTGTTGATCATCTTGCGCCATTACATTAAAAGTCAACGAAAAAATCACGAGTACTAATACAAGCTTGTTGGGGGAGTTGTTAAATGGTTGATTGATCGGCATCTCTGTTAGTCCTTGATGTGGCTGGGTTTGTCGGGCTGAAATTCTCGTTGGATCTACATCTAATGTATAATAACAGATTATTATTGTGCTGTTTTAAGGGAACTCTATTCTTATGTCATATCGCCTACTGTTGTTGCTGATTGCCCTGCCGTCTGCTTTGCCCGCCGCTAAACAGCCAAATGTTGTTTTGGTAATGGCTGATGACATGGGGTGGGGACAAACAGGCTATTACGATCACCCCGCTCTAAAAACACCACACCTAGATGCGATGGCAAAAAACGGTCTTCGTTTTGATCGTTTCTATGCTGGTGCACCCAACTGTTCGCCAACGCGAGCAACTGTCCTGACTGGCCGCAGCAATGATCGAACCGGTGTCCTAAACCACGGGTACGCACTTAACCTGCAAGAAAAAACCCTTGGGGCTGCCTTTAAAAAAGCCGGGTATGCGACGGGACATTTTGGTAAGTGGCATCTCAATGGATTCACGGGACCCGGCGCTCCTATCTTTAAAAACGATGATCACAGCCCGTCGACTTTTGGCTTAGATACTTGGCTAAGCGTCACTAATTTCTTCGATCTAAACCCTATTCTTAGCCGCAATGGTGAATTTGAAGAACACAAGGGCGACTCTTCTGAAATCGTTGTTGAACAAGCGTTAAGGTTTATCCGTGGCACAGCAGCTAAAGACAAACCCTTTTTCACTGTCATCTGGTACGGCACTCCCCATAGTCCCTGGATGGCAAGTCCGAACGATCAACGTCCCTTTCCCAGCCTCGATGACCGCTCTAAAAAACACTATGGTGAGCTTGTCGCCATGGATCGTTCCATTGGCGCTTTACGAGCTGGCTTGCGAGAACTTAAAATCGCCGACAATACTATTCTCTGGTTTAACGGCGATAATGGTGGTTTATCAGGAATAAAACCCACAACCGTAGCTCATTTGCGCGGCTATAAAAACTCTATGTATGAAGGTGGTTTACGAGTACCAGCCATCCTTGAATGGCCCACCAAAATAACGCCTCGCATCACGGATTTTCCTAGTTGCACGATGGATATTTTCCCGACACTAATCGAACTTGCAGGGCTTGATGCTCGTGCTATCTCTGAAGTAACTGATGGCATCTCACTAAAAGGGCCTTTACTCGACGCCAGACAAAGCATCCGTGAAGAGCCTATTGGATTTCGTCACACTAAACGGGGCGCTATGATTTACAACAACCTAAAGCTTGTAACGCAGCAAATCGGTAATGACAAATATGAAATCTATGACCTCGACAACGATCCGTCGGAGACAAAAAACATCGTGGACTCTGAAGATCTCACTCATATGGAACTCATTCGCCGCTTTGAATCCTGGACCGCTTCAGTCGATCGTAGTGTAAAAGGGGTAGACTATCCCGAAGGCCATGTTATTCCGATGGGACGAAAACAACAGGTCTCTTGGCTTTCACTACCTAGATACCAAGCTTATTTTCCGCTGTGGAAAAATCGCCCTGAGTTTAAGCCCTATATTGATCGATATCAACGACAAAAGTAGCTTCTTCTGAGCTGCTTAAACATCGAGGTTTTGCACATCGAGTGCATATTTTTCAATGAATTCGCGACGTGGTTCTACCTTGTCACCCATGAGCACGCGGAACATTTCATCCACTGCTGCGACATCATCCATCGTCACGCGAATTAATGTTCGCTGATTTGGATCAAGCGTAGTGTCTCGCAATTCCTCAGCATTCATTTCGCCAAGGCCTTTGAAGCGAGTCAACTGCAGGCCCTTTTCACCCGCTGCTCGAACGGCGTTGAGTAGTCCTCGAAGCTCTTTCAGCGGTATTTCAGTATCGCCTCGTTTTAGAATATACCGCGGGTTTTCGACACCCGTTCGTTCCACTGGCAGCAGCGATTGTACGTCCAGTCCATACTGTTTTAGATCTTTCAGGCCGGCATTAATGGTGCGTACTTCATGCAGTTCCACTACATGGATACTCGAGGATAAATCTTCTACGACCTCTCCCTCCGTGCCTTCTTCTGTTGATTCCGTTGGGACTGGTTCATCGGGGGTTCGCTCATCGATGAACGTATCCACCGCATCCCGTTCGCTAAACCAATGATCGTTTGTTCCTTCAAACACGTGGAACATGGGTAGTTTACCCGTCTCTAAATTTTGGCGTTGCGCGTGTATCTTAAGGTTTATTCCACGGCGTTCGAGTGCGAGCAACGCTTCTTCCATGCCCGATAACGTACGGCACAACGAACCCATTTTCTCGCCATTCAGTTCATCCCCATTTTCCGTTATAAACACTGCGTCCGCCAATCCCTTATCCAAAAGCAGGTTTTTCATTTCATCTTCGCTTTGAATATAGACTATTTTCTTTCCTTGCTTCACTCGGAATAGCGGCGGTTGTGCGACATAGACATGCCCTCGTTCCATCAACGAATACATTTGGCGATAGAAAAAACAAAGCAATAGCGTTCTAATATGAGAGCCATCTACATCGGCATCGGTCATTATAATAATCTTGTTGTATCGCAACTTTTCTAAATTTTGGTCATCACCAAAACCACAACCGATGGCGTTGATCATCGCCTGGACTTCTTCATTGGCTAATACTTTATCAACCCGGGCTTTGTAGGCATTGATAATTTTACCTCGCAGCGGCAAGATCGCTTGATATTGTTTTAGGCGCCCTCCCTCCGCACTTCCACCAGCAGAGTCACCTTCTACAAGGTAGAGTTCGCACTTCTCCATATCCTTACTGATGCAGTCCCTCAGCTTGCCTGGTAGGCTTCCGCCTCCCAGCACATCTTTTCGCTTACGCATCAACTGGCGAGCCTTCTTGGCGGCTTCTCGAGCCTCCATTGCTATGATCCCCTTTTGAATGATGATGCGAGCGCTCTTAGGATTCTCTTCCAGATATTTTTCTAGGGCTTTGCCAAAGTTCGCTGAAATCACCGACTCCACTTCTCGGTTGCCTAGCTTTGTTTTAGTTTGTCCTTCGAATTGTGGATGGGATACTTTGGCAGACAAGATGACCGTCATCCCCTCACGGACGTCATCACCAGTGGGAACTTCCTTACTGTCTTTTAATATTTTCTGCTTGAGACCATATGTATTTAGCACGCGCGTCAAAGCTTTGCGGAAACCTGTTTCATGTGTGCCACCTTCGTGTGTGTGAATATTGTTAACGTATGAATGCAGGTGCTCGGTATAATCGTTTGTATATTGCAGCGCTATCTCGTAACCAACAACGTTCCCTTCTTCGATCGTCTCACTGCCTTCGATGTAAAACACATCTTCGTGCAATACATCACTAGCTCTATTTAAGTGATGTACAAAATCTATAATTCCATTTTCATAGCAATAAGTTTCTTTTTGATCCGACCGATCGTCACGGATTTCAATCGTTACGCCTTTGTTTAGAAACGCTAGGTCCTGCATCCTTTTCGCCAGAATGTCAAACTGGTATTTTGTTGTTTCAAAAATATCGCCATCTGGCTTAAACGTCGTTTTGGTCCCTGTTTTATTAGACTTTTCCCCTCGTTTAACTAGTCCAACCGGCTCACCATATTCGTATTCTTGGCGGTAAATATAGCCATCTCTACCAACTTCGACTTTACACCATTGGCTCAAAAAGTTTACCACCGTCACACCGACACCGTGCAATCCACCGGATGTTTGATACGCTCCTTTGTCAAACTTTCCACCAAACTTTAGTACTGTCATCACGCCTTCAAGCGTGGATACCTCTCTGTCAAATTCTTGCGAAAGTGCTTCATGTCTCTCGACAGGTATTCCTCGGCCATCATCTTCAGCCGTGATACTGCCATCAGGATTAATAACCACACTTATCAACGATGCGTAGTTCGCCATGGCCTCGTCGATTGAGTTATCAACGACTTCATAAACCAAGTGATGCAACCCTCGATTAAACGTATCACCGATATACATCCCTGGTCGTTTGCGCACGTGTTCTCGGTCAGAAAGATGCTGTAAATTATCAGCGTTGTATTCATTCTTTTTCTTCTCGTCACTCATCTAATATTCATCCCTTTTCTGTGCCAATTGTGTTTGGGCACTGTGGACGTTGTTCGATTCGTCCTGTTTCGTTTATCTATTCGTTTATTGGTATAATTATATTGCGGCTACTCGGAGTTTCAAATCCTTGATTTGTTGGTTTGCTTGACTACCCATTTTTTTATTTAGCTTGCTTACTAACGCATGTTTTTGGAAAGCTATCTCCTGCATTACTGCGGAGTTTTTACAAGTCACTTCTAACATGCCACGGCGAATCGTTCCTGCTGTCGTCATTCCCGCGATACGTTTTCCTACAACATCACCCCATATATCAGTTAGCTGCGAAGCTGCTTTGACCCGGGCATATCCGCGCCGTGTTAATAACTCGCTTACCAGTCGATCCATTTTTGCTGGAAGCGGTATATATCGCTGCTTGTTCTTTAAGTCTTCCAATAAAAACTGTTCTGCTTTTGCTTTATCTATCATCCTGTTTGCTTTTACCTGTCTGTCGCAAGCGGCATAATGATATACGAATAGCCGTCTGTGGTGGTAAATAACACCGCCGTTTGGGCATTTTCAATAATAATAGAGAACTGACTCGTCGCATCTAACGCTTTTAGGAAATCCGCGACATACCGATGATCCATCGTCACTGATATTTTTTCGCCCTCGTAAGCAATAGGCATTTCAGTATGAGATTGACCTCTTTCCGCTGCCTGGGCATCCATAGTTAGGGTGCCATCCGCAAACGTAAAATTGATCCCTCGGCTATCATCGTTGGCTACAATCGCTGCTTGTTTAAGCTTGGAAAGCATATCTCCAGCACCGATATCTATCGAATTAGTTCCTGCGGCATTTGGAAAAACATCTTTCCATTTTGGGTAGCGTCCCTCTACCAACCGAGAAGTTAGCGTTATTTTATCGCTGACAAATACTATTTGATTATCGCTGACTATGATTTTAACGATCGCATCTGGGTTCACAATAGCCCGTGAGATTAACGTCATCGATCGTGTCGGTACGATCGTCGAGGAACTCCCCAGTTCTACGCTACCATTAATTTTCACTGGGCCCTGCATCTTTGCCAATCTGCGGCCATCCGTTCCTACGGCGATCAAATTATCGCCATCGAGTTCAAGCAGCAACCCACCTAAAGCGTAGCGGCTACTTTCGCTGTCTGTTGCAAAAAAGGTTCGCTTGATCAGTTCTGACATTAACCGAGCTGGCAATTCCAAGTACGAATCATTATCTACGCTGGATACATCCGGAAACTCATCTGGGTTTTGAGATGGTATTTTGTACGAACTTGTATCACCATCAACCGATATCTCGGTATCTTTCATTTCGATGGTTAGCGACTCATCGGTGCATTCTCTCAAAATCTGGCCAAACAAATCTACTGGCAAGACAATACTCCCTGGCACTTCGACACTTATCCCCTCAACACTTATTCGCACCCCCACCTCTGTGTCGGTGGCCATCAAAACGCTTTCGCCCTCTGTGCAGATGAGCTTGACAGATTGCAAGATAGGCTTTGGACTGCGACTGGGTGCAACCGCTGCTGCTGGCTGGAAAGATGACAACATCATCTCGCGATCAAAAGTAAACTTCATGGCAAGTCCTTTGGTGTTCTATAGAGGGTTGGTTAATGAGCTGGTAGTTGTGATATATATAAATTAAATAAAAAGTAGTAGTAGAAGTGGCTAGCGATGAAGTGTAAACAAAGTGAAAAAGAAACGAGCTTCAAACTATTATTAGAGGCGAATAAGGAACTAAAGTGATGTATTTGGGTAGTGGAAAACGTGTCGAGACAGTGTTTATTCAACAACCAACAGCGGTCAGTGAATGGATTAAAAGGTCAATCACCGGCACGCCGACGTTCAAAATCGAAAACTAACAGCTCGGAGCAGACAGTCCATCGACATCTTTTCCACCACCAGTAAATTGAACATCGAAGTTCAGGTTTATTGTTTAGTGATTACCCAGGGTTTAATTTAGCCGAGAGCTTGATATTAATTTCTTCGACAACAAGCCGAATAGAAATATCGGACGCCAGAGCCATTTTTGTTTTGTTAAATGCATGCATGATGGTGGAGTGATCGCGGCGGCCAAAGTATTTACCAATATTGCCATAGCTTTTGTCCGTATGTAAGCGGCACAGGTATATGGCAATGCTACGAGCGCGAACGACGTATTGCCGTCGCGAGGAGCTTTTTATATCTAACAGCCGAATGTTTAGGTGACGAGAGACAACGGTGGCAATATCGCGCAGACTAAGCTCGGCATTATTCGAGTCATCAGCAAAAAACCGCGCAACATCACTGCGGCAAATATCTCGAGCCTCGAGATCGGCTTGGGCACGAAGCCGCAAAACAGCACTTCTCATTTCAGGAACCGTCTTTAGCTTAGGTCCAGTTGGGCCGACTTCGCTAAGGAGAGATCTTTGTGTTGCGTTATCTAATACAACGCCATGTTGATCGGATAATAAACGAACAAGCTCTTTGCGGGCAACTTCTCCGGGCGCAGCAATTCGTACCTGCAAACCACCCATCAAGCGACTTGCTAAACGGGCATCCAGACCAGATGACTCGAGCGGCAACTCGTTTGTGCACACGACCAACATGCGACCTTGTTCGCGGTAAGTATCAATAATCAAACTGAGCGTTTGTTGAGCCGAAGTCCTTTTTTTTAAGACTTGAGCATCATCAACTACGAGCAAATCAAACGAAAAGTATTTTTTACGGAAGCTGGGAAGCGAATGGGTGTGCACCGCCCGAGCGTGTTCGCGGGCAAAGTCGATTCCGTTAGTGTGAAGTGACTTTAAACCGAGGTGCTTCAGCCTCCACTGGAGCAATAAGGCCTGGCTGAGAGCCGTTTTGCCCGTCCCCGGATCACCATATAAAACTAGCGGACTATCGGTACACCGTTGTTCTAATACCGATTGCAGCACAGATTGTAATACAGCGTTCTCATTTCCAAAAACAAATGCGTCTAAGCCACTAGGGCTCAGAGATTTCTTAGCCTCGGCGGATGGATACTCCTGTTGAAATAACTCCAACTGCTCGCCCGTGGTGGAGGCGGTAGAAGAGGGGGAAACTGGAATAGAAAAGAGACCGTTTGCCAAAGCTAAAACCAACAAAAAAAGAATGATGAGAAACAAGCGAAAGACAGAAAACTAACACCACTGCCGCAGGCTTTATTGTAAGGTTTTTTGATAAAATTATCGAGCAGAGGCAAGGTGAAATTTAGTTGAATAGTACGAGATTGTTACTCCGACAAAAGGGGCAAAATATTGGCTAATATCTCGACGACGGAATCTACTTCCGCCGGCGTGTTGAAGATACTCAGACTGAACCGAATCGCCCCCTCGATGACTTCCTCTGGTAGCCCCATCGCGATTAATACGGGCGAGGGTTCACTAGACCCAGAAGCGCAGGCAGACCCGGTGCTGCAGCAGACCCCAGCAACATCTAGAGCCATCATTAACGCTTGCCGGTCTACTCCAGGAAAGGAAATACAACTGGTTTGCGGCAGTCGCGGGGACTCTTGTCCAACGACAACAGCGGCAGGAAACAATCCGAGAACACCATTTTCAAGCCGTAGTTGCAAATCAAGCAGCAGCGAGACATTGGCGTCTTGGTGATTAAGATAGAGCTCAAGCGATTTGCTAAATGCAATTGGCAGAGGACATGCTTCGGTGCCTGGACGCAGCCCATTTTGCTGAAATCCACCATGTAAAACGGGTGCAATGGGACAACCGTTTTTGATTAGTAGTGCGCCAACTCCAACTGGACCATGTATTTTATGAGCGGACAGAGACAAGGTATCCACCCCCAATTGCTGAAAATCAACGGACATTTTTCCAACTGCCTGAACGGCATCCGTGTGTACTAAGACGCCATGGTTTTTACATTGTGCCACAACATCAGTGATCGGCTGAATCACGCCGGTCTCGTTGTTGGCAAGCATCACTGACACAAGCCGTGTTTCATCATTAAAGAGAGAGTCTAGGTGCCCAAGGTTGATTTTACCGCTGGGCAGTGTGTTGACTACCTTTAAATCCCAACCATCTTTTTCCAACATCTCCGCCGCTGCTGTGACGCTGGGGTGTTCTATGCCAGAAATAATTAACCGACCACGCTGAGGAAAAGACGCACAGATACCCTGTAAAGCAAAGTTATTTGCTTCAGTGCCACCTGATGTAAAGACAATCGCGTCGTCGGATCCTTGTTGATTACCCCCCAACAAGCCCTCAACCTGTCTGCGGGTTAGCTCTAATTGCCTACGACTTTGTCGTCCTGCCCCATGTTGGCTAGCGGGGTTTTTGAGCCCCAGTTGTAATGTGCTGACCAGTATTTCGAAGACCTGATCAGCAATTGGGGTGGTGGCGTTGTTGTCAAAGTAAATAGTTTCCATACACATCAGTTTAGTCGGTTTGTTTGAAAACGTCACATACAAGGCACAGATATTTTACGGGATAAACAACTCGCCTTTCATCAATCACGACCTACAGGGTAATATCTGCAGAGACAACCACGTCTTCGAACCAAGTTTTTTAGATGAAACCAAAGCATAAAATAAATCGCTTAAGATTACCCCTTAACCCAATTATACGCAGGCGAAATATCCGTCTGCGCCAACAACAAGCTAAACCAACCTCTCAACCGCGCAGTGCAGAAGATGTACAGGGGCTAAGGCAAACTACCGAAGGGGTTATTTTCATAGCCCGCGAACCGATTACGACGACAAAACTTATGCAATATGCGCGATTGCGTAATGGAAAAGAGGCGCGACAATTAATAGAACAACTCAATATACAGTATGATAAAACTAACTGCGCGTATCGAATCGAGCAGGTAGCGGGTGGGTATCAATTGATGAGTCGCCCGGTGTTTGCTGGCTGGCTCAAGCGGTTAGAACACGCCACAGCACCGCAGCGATTCTCCGCGCCATCCATTGAAACACTAGCGGTTATTGCTTATCGACAACCAGTAATGCGAGCAGAAATTGAAGCGATTCGAGGAGTCGGGTGTGGCGAAGTGATTCGGCAACTTTTGGAACGGGACCTCGTTCGAATAGCAGGGCGTAGTAAAGAATTAGGACGGCCCTATTTATATGCGACAACTAGAACATTCCTGGAGTTGTTTGGCTTGGGATCCATCGAGGACCTACCACTGATGAATATCCCAGCACAGCTAGAAATACCGGAAGTTGTTCAATAGCGCATTAATCTTTGAGTTGAAAGAGTTTCTTTAGTGCGTCTAGCAAACCAGCACCAGTGTCTGGAGAAATATCTTCACGCAGAGACTCTAGTGGTGGGTGCAACAGCTTATTAACCAGGCGATCGAGAGTAATTTCAATTTCTTTGGCGACAGCGGGGTCGGCGGCTAAATTACCAAGTTTGTTTTGTAAACGCTGTAGCTCAGCCTCTTTGATCTCATTTGCTTGTTGTTTTAGCCGTCCAATCCAGGGTCCAGTGATTCGCTGAAACAAAACCTTCATAAACAACTCGGTTTCCTCAGCGATGATATTCTCAGCCTTGGGCCATTCCAACTGGCGTGCCGCAAGGTTAGCATCACAAACCGTTTGGATATCATCAATGGAATAAAGATAGACGTTAATAAATTCAGAAATAGTGCTGTCAAAATCACGGGGAACAGCTAGGTCCAATATGAAGATGGGACGCTGATATCGCTTTTCAACGACTTGGTGAAACATGTCGCTAGTAACAACAGGTTGGGTGGCCGCAGTAGCGCTGACGACCAAATCGGCTTTCGCTAACAAACTCTCCAATTGATCCCAGTCAGCGGCCTCACTGCCAGTTTGTTTGGCCAATTGATCTGCTCGGGCGCGGCTACGATTAACAATAACTGTTCTGCCAACATTTTTATCAACGAGGTAGGTCAGAGTTTCTTGGGCCATTTCACCAGCGCCAATAATCAAGACAACCTTATCATCAAACCGTTCGAAAAACTGACTGGCATAATCAGCGACTGCAATTGAGGGAATACTAACCCGTTTTTCATGCAGGCCAGTCTCGTTTTGCACTCGTTTTGCAACTCGAATAGCTGCTTGAAATGTACTGTGTGTGAGGGGTCCGGTGCTATCGCCGGCATTAGCCAAATCATAGGCTTGCTTAATTTGGGAGAGGATCTGGGCTTCACCAACAACCATACTATTGAGGCTTGCCGCAGTTGAAAACAAATGTCGGACAGCCTCTTCACCATTGAGGTTGTGTAATTCCACGGCAATATCTTGCGGAACCAAACCATGAAACTCGGCAACAAAATTAATCAACTGTTCCGTTGTGGGGCAGTCCGATTCATCTTCAGCGGCGGTATAGAGCTCCATGCGGTTACAAGTCGATAATAAAACGGCTTCAGTCCGAGGAAAAAGATTGCGCATTTGCGCCAAAGCCGCAGCCACTTGGGTAGGCTGGAAGGCGAGTTTTTCTCGGAAGGTAACATCGGTGTTGTGGTGGCTACAACCAATCATTTGCACTTTCATCCACCACCTCCTGACCATAACATAGTGACCGCAGGTGTTTCAGCGTGTTGTCCGAAAATCACAAAGTACAAAACCATGATTAAGAAAAGAAAGCTGGCGATGGTTAAATAAGCGATTTTTCTGCCTTGTCGAGCAGGACGATAAAGCATTTCAAAAACGGAGACGACGATTAGCCACAATAACAAGATCGACGAGGAAATCACAACCATGTCATCCCAGGGAACAATACTCTTAAGCTCGTTTTGAAATCGCACGTTCATGATGATGCCAGAGAATAAACCGATCATAATGAGCCCGGTTGCTAAAAACAGACTGCGGCGATTACAGACCTGAAGCCATTCGAGCGAAGGTAATCGAAAACCGGCACGTGGTGGTAATTTGCGCTTAAGACGGGAAGCTTGAACCAAGTACATCAACCCCGTCGTAAACGCGATTGCCATGGAGACAGTGCCAGCCAATAAACTAATGCCATGAGTCATGCCCCACAGGTCTCCACGTTCTTGGGCGGAAAACGGTTGGCGTCCCTCAATCGAAACAGCAAACAGAATCAAACCCAAAATCACCGGTAAAAAGAATATCCCGACGGAATGGCGTACTCGTTGTAAAGCGACAATTGTATAAGTGACTGCGAGTGCTAGTGAGATAACGAGGCACCAGTCATACCAGCTTGCCAAAGGCGTGCCGCCAGAAAAATCAGATTGGAATTTATCCCACAGAAAAATCGTATGCGCAAAAATGCCGAGGAGCATCATCGCAAAAATAATGACGCTGCGAACCGAGACTCGGTAAAACAACCGAGATATTTCAAGCAGCAATGCAATTAGATA
>Ga0302117_10001279_pt1 | contig 11993 bp, 6 predicted proteins | sample AG5_322_MG_FD_203112 | JGI IMG/M metagenome (GOLD analysis project Ga0302117, IMG submission 203112) | Marine microbial communities from Western Arctic Ocean, Canada - AG5_32.2 | ecosystem: Environmental > Aquatic > Marine > Oceanic | place: Canada: Western Arctic Ocean | collected 2017-10-01 | reverse complement strand
GCTTACGCATCCCCTCAAGAACCAGCGGCATGTCGCCAAATTGAATTTTATGAATCTGTGTGCATCTGTGTCCATCTGTGGTTTTTCAGGTTTCAGAGATTGAATTAAAGATGAACGATGTCATGACATCCCACCTTTCCCGCCGCCGGCTGATCGGCCGCATGGGCGCCGGACTTGGCTCGCTTGGCCTGGTGTCCGCGCTTCGTGCCGAGGGCTCCGCCGCCCGCCGGCTCGCCCCGCATTTCGCGCCGCGCGCAAAACGCGTCATTCACCTTTTCATGAATGGCGGCCCCTTCGGCCCTGACTTTCTCGATCCCAAGCCCGCGCTCACCAAATACGCCGGACAGCGTCCCGAAGGCGCCGACCTTCGCACCGAGCGTCCCACCGGCGGTCTGCTTGCCTCGCCCTACGAATACACAAACTGCGGCCAAAGCGGGCTCCCGGTCAGCTCGCTGCTCCCGCACACCGCCCAGCACGCCGACGAACTTTGTGTTCTTCGCTCCTGCTACACCGACAATCCCAATCACGGCCCCGCCCTGCTGTTGATGAACAACGGCACCATGACGCCGAAAGTCCCCAGCATGGGAGCCTGGACCTCCTACGGCCTCGGCACGGAAAACGAAAACCTTCCCGCCTACATCGTGCTTTGCCCCGGACGTCCGGTGCGATTTTCAATTCTCTGGAACAGCGCCTTTCTTCCGGCCAAACACCAGGGCGTTTACATCAACCACTCCAAGCTTGATCCCAAACAGATGATTCCGTGGCTGACCAACAGCCGCCTCAATCCCTCTGAGCAACAACGCCAACTCGATCTTTTTTCCGCGTTGAATCACGAGCACCTCGCCGCGCGCGGCGGCGCCGACAACGCTCTCGAAGGCCGCATCGAATCCATGGAGACCGCCTATCGCATGCAGTTCGAGGCCACCGACGCTTTCGACCTCAGCCGCGAACCGAAGGCCATGCGCGAACTCTACGGCGAGGGGCATTTCGCCAACGGCTGCCTCCTCGCCCGCCGACTTTCCGAGCGCGGCGTCCGCTTTATCCAGGTCTATTACGGCAACGGCCAACCCTGGGACACCCACAGCAATCACGACAAGACCACGCCCGTTCTCGCAAAGAACATCGACCGCCCCATCGCGGCGTTGATTGGCGATCTCAAGCAACGCGGCATGTTGGAAGACACCTTGATCGTCTGGGGCGGTGAATTCGGGCGCACTCCGGTCAGCGAGAACGGCAGCGGCCGCGACCACAATCCGCACGGCTTCATGATGTTCATGGCCGGCGGCGGAACACGCGGCGGCTACGCCCACGGGTCGAGCGACGAATGGGGATTCAAGGCCGCCGAGAAGCGGATGCACAATCACGACTTTCACGCGACCCTGATGCATCTCATGGGCATCGATCACGAACAACTCACCTACCGCTATGCCGGACGCGACTTCCGCCTCACCGATGTCTACGGCAAAGTCGCCCACGACATCCTCGCCTAGCATGTGCGCTGGAATCGCATTCAGGCCGCGCTTTTTTGGCGTCCTTCTCGGCGGCATTCTGATCGCTTCGAACTGTTTCGCCGCGCAGAAGCCAAAGCCCGAGGACCACTGGTCGTTTCAGCCGCTCTCAAGCCCCTCCGTCCCGAATCTCAAATCTGAAATTTCAAATCCAATCGACGCGTTCCTCCGCCAAAAGCTCAACGCCGCAGGATTAAAACAGTCGCCCCGCGCTGATCGCCGCACGTTGATCCGCCGCCTCTACTTCGACCTGCACGGCCTCCCACCAACGCTCGAACAAATCAGGGCCTTCAAAACCTCATCCGATCCCCTCGCCTGGGAGACTCTCATCGACGAAACGCTCACCAGCCCGCGCTACGGAGAACGCTGGGCCCAGCGCTGGCTCGACATCGTTCGCTACGCCGACACCCACGGCTACGAAGTCAACACGCCACGCGAGAACGCCTGGCCCTTTCGCGACTACGTCATCCGCGCCTTCAACCAGGACAAGCCTTACGATCGCTTCGTCTATGAGCAACTCGCCGGCGACACGGTCGGTGAAGACGCGGCCACTGGATTTCTCGTGGCCGCCGCCGTCCTGCTACCCGGCCAGATCGGCAAGGACGACGCCTCCAAACGCCTTGCCCGCCACGATTCTCTCGACGAAATGATCGTCGCAACCGGCGAGACATTCCTCGGGCTCAGCGTCGGTTGCGCGCGCTGCCACGACCACAAATTCGATCCCATTTCCCAGAAAGATTACTACGGCATGCAGGCCTTCTTCGCGGGCGTCGCCTACGGCGATCGGAAAATGCATACGCCCGAATACGAGGCGCGCCTGCAAGCAGCAAAAACTCTCGAACCCGAGTTCAGCGCCTTGCGCGCCAAGGCCAACGCCATCGAACCACCCGCCTTTGCCGGTCGCACCATTCTCCTCGACGACGAAGATCTTGATCGCGTTTCCCTGCTCAAGGAAAAGCGCGGCCATGGCGCGAATCCCGCGGGAACCAAACGCGGCTACAAGGACGACAAGGGAGACTCCCAACGCCTGCCCAATCTGAGCAAATCCCGCTACACCTGGTGGACGAATAAACCCGGCGAAGACGTGTTCACCTACAATCCCAAAGTTGCAGGGCAATTCCGCGTTTGGCTTTCCTGGGGAGCCCACGGCAGCGGCGTCCATACACGCGACGCGCGCTACATCCTGGATCTCGACGGCAATCTCGAAACACGCAGCGACCAGAAACAAATCGCAAAAATCGATCAGTATTACCCGGCCGGCGTGACCGAAGGAGAAACCGAGAATAAACCGCTCTGGAGCGGGTTCCACGACGCGGGCGAACACACGTTGCGTGAAACAAGCCGCATCATCATCCGCGGCGGCGAAACCAAAACAGGCGTCACCGCCGACGTGATTCTCCTTCAGGAGTCCGCGGGAAACGTTCCAGCCCATCGAGCGCCCCGCCTGCGCGAACCCGTCAACGCGCAACGCAACGTCGAAAAATTCTCTCCAACCAAGGCCAAGTTCATCCGCTTCACCTCGCTGGCGACCATCGACGCCGACAAACACGAGCCTTGCATCGACGAATTGGAAATTTTCTCCGCAGGGAAAACGCCCAAAAACATCGCCCTGGCTTCCGCCGGATCCAAGGCGACTTCCTCGGGAAACCGATCCAACACCGGCAAGCATCAGCTCAAGCACATCAACGACGGTCTCTACGGCAACAGCCAAAGCTGGATCTCCAACGAAAAAGGACGCGGCTGGGTTCAACTCGAACTGCCCGAGCCGACCCTCATCGACCGCATCATCTGGGGGCGTGATCGCGACAGCAAATTTAAGGATCGTCTCCCCATCCGCTACCGCATCGAGGTGGCGACCGAGCCGGACAAATGGACAATCGTCGCGCGATCCGACGATCGCGCGCCGATGGAGACTCCGACGGACAGGCTCAATTTCAAATTCCGAAATTTGGCAGGCGAGGAGCACGCCGCCGCCAACGGCATTTTCAAGCGGCTCAACGCGCTCGAAGCCCAGGTGAGCAAACTCAAGAAACCCGACATGGTCTACGCCGGCATTTTTCGCAAACCCGATGAAACCCGTCTCCTGGCGCGCGGCGATTCCGAACAGCCCAAACAGATCATCGCGCCCCGCAGCCTGACCGCGCTAAAGCCCATCGAGCTCAAACCCGATTCACCCGACCGGGATCGCCGCATCTCACTCGCGAACTGGATCGCCAGCGCCGACCACCCCCTCACCGCGCGAGTGATGGTGAATCGACTCTGGCAATATCACTTCGGCGTCGGACTGGTGGCAACGCCAAGCGACTTCGGCATGAATGGAGTCAAGCCCTCGCACCCGGAGCTGCTCGACTGGCTGGCGGGCGAGTTCATCCGCAGCGGCTGGTCGATAAAACACATCCACAAACTCATCCTGACCTCCGAAGCCTTTCAGCAATCCAGTCGCATCGATCCCGCCGCGCAAACGATCGACGCCGATTGCCGTCTGCTTTGGCGTTTCCCCTCGCGCCGCCTCGAAGCCGAGGCCATTCGCGATTCCCTGCTCGCAGCCAGCGGCGCGCTCAACCTCAGCATGGGCGGCCCCGGTTACAGTTTCTTCAAGACACGCGGCGGACTCAGCGGTTTTCCTCCCATTAAAAAATTTGGCCCGAAGGAACTGCGCCGCATGATCTACTCCCACAAGATCCGCATGGAAAGCGTCCCGGTCTTTGGCGCCTTCGACTGCCCGGACGCCGGCCAGCCCCAGCCCAAACGAAGCGAATCCACCACCGCCATTCAGGCGCTCAATCTCTTCAACAGCCCCTTCGTCCTTGAAGAATCCGCGCGCCTAGCCAACCGCGTGAAGAAGGAAGCCGGCGAAAGCCCCGAAGCGCAGATTCGACGCGCCTTCGAGATCGTCCTTGGCAGACAGCCCAGCGAGAAGGAAACGCAAGCCTCCCTCGCAGCGGCAAAACAACACGGCCTCGCCACGCTCTGCCGAGCCTTGTTCAACTCCAGCGAGTTTCTGTTCCTGCCATGAAGCGAACGACACCGATTGACCCAGTAGGGACGCGTTCCACCGCGTCCTATTTCAAAACCCCGAAGCGGGCGAAAGAATCTCGCAGTCCCTCCGGGACGTTGATTTGGGACGCGGTGGAACGCATCCCTACCGCGCTACGATGACTCCTTCCGCACACCACACCTCTCCCGACCTGACCCACGCCGGGCGTCAATTCCTCGACCGCAGGGAATTCCTCGGCCGCACCGGGACCGGCCTCGGCGCCATTGCCCTCGCGGATCTCCTCGGCGGGCAGAACTTGCTCGCGCCGAATGCCTCCGCAAAACATTCTCCCGAACGCCCCCTCGTCGACCCCTCCCGCCCGCACTGGCCGCGCAAGCCGCACTACTCGCCCAAGGCCAAGAACGTCGTCGTCATTTTCTGCGCGGGCGCGTGCAGCAATCTCGAAACCTTCGACTACAAGCCCGAGTTGATCAAACGCGACGGCCAGCCCCTCGAAGGCGGTCCGCCTGTCACCTTTCAGGGCCCCGCCGGAAACCTTGCCCGTCCGCAATACGAGTTCCGCCCCCGCGGCCAGACCGGCAAGATGATCTCCGACATGCTGCCGCACATCGGCGGACTGGCCGACGAAATCAGTTTCGTGCATTCGCTCACCAGCAAGTCCAACACTCACGGGCCGGCTGAAAACTTTTTATCGACCGGTTTCGTGCTCGACGGCTTTCCCAGCATCGGCGCCTGGGCCAGCTACGCGCTTGGCACAGAGAATCAGGAATTGCCGGCCTTTGTTGCCATCCCGGATCCGCGCGGTGTGCCCCAGGCGAGCGTCAACAACTGGGGGCCGGGCTTTCTTCCCGCCGTCTTTCAGGGCACGCCCTTCAACGCGCAAAAGCCCATCAGCAATCTCGCGGCTCCGACGGGCATCAGCGCCGCAGCCGATCGATCCGCGCGCGACCTGCTCAAGTTGATCAACGAGGAGCACCTCAAGCAAAATCCCGGCGATGGCAATCTCGCCGCGCGCATCGCCAGCTACGAACTCGCCGCTCGCATGCAACTCTCCGTGCCGCGCATCAGCGACCTTTCCACCGAGCCCGCGCACATTCTAAAAATGTACGGAGCCGACGATACGAAGAACACGATCAAAGCCTCCTTCGCGCGCAATGCCATCCTCGCGCGCCGCCTGATTGAGAACGGCGTGCGCTTCGTGCAACTCTTCAACGGCGCCTACGCCACCGCCGGACGCCTCAACTGGGACGGCCATCAGAAACTTCGCGAACAGTACGACGTGCACGGCCCCATCCTCGACCAACCCGCCGCCGCGCTCGTCTGGGATCTCAAACAGCGCGGACTGCTCGAAGACACGCTGGTCGTCTGGTGCACCGAGTTTGGCCGCATGCCCATGTTTCAGAAAGGCGCGCAAGGGCGCGATCACAACCCCGCCGGCTTCACCGCCTGGCTCGCCGGCGCGGGAGTCAAACCCGGCGTCAGCTTTGGCGCGACCGACGAAATCGGCTTCAAGGCAGTGCAGGACGTCCTCTCTGTCCACGACCTCAACGCCACCGTGCTCCACCTCCTCGGCCTCGACCACGAACGCCTGACTTTCAAACACAACGGCATCGAACGCCGCCTTACCGACGTCCACGGACACGTCATCGACGCGCTTCTGGCCTGAGAGCCGAACGGTTAAATCCAAGAGTCCGCGAATATTAACCAGTTAGAACGCCATGGGACTTGACGCCTTAGTATTCTGCGACTGCTACGCAAAAGACCGACTAATCAAGCTGCCGCCGCACAACATCGCGCTCAAAGTTGAGCCCGATGGCGGCTTGGCGCCCAAATCAGAATCTGAATTACCTCTGGAGGCGGTTTTAGATTTCGACCAGTGGCTCGAGAATGAAGCTTGCGAACATCCCGGAGGAATCTTGCTCCATCACCGAATCGGGAACATCGCCCAGGTCGCCCGATTGCGGGGCGAAATTTCACGAGAATCGAGCCGATTTCAGTTTATCCTCAGCAAGGTCATTCACAACGGAGTGCACTGTGGAGACTCCATCGCTCTCGAAGTGATTCCCAAATTAGAGAACGAGCTTGCCGCGCTTGAAGAATTCACGGTCACCGATCAGCTTCCAGAATCCTCTCCGCGTTGGCTAAACGTCGTCCGACGATGGTTTCAGAAGCCGTGGGAACGCTTGAAATTTCGCCGCGATGCAATCGACGATTTTCGCACTCAGCTCACAGAGCTCGTCGCAGCAGCGAAAGAAATGAACAAACCGATCGTGTTTTGACGGGAAAGAGCAGATAGGCAAATCGTCGTCCAAAGCGCGAGAGGACACGGGCGCTCCAGGACGCTGCCGCGACTCCCTGGCTTCCGATCTACGCGATAGCGTCCTGGACTGCGGCCGTCCTCCGCCGCTTTCTTCCGGCATCGCAATCAAGCCTTCGTAGTTCACGAGATTCCCGAGGCGCCCTGATCGACCTCGTTCTTGCGTGTTTCCCGCAATTGCCCAAGAACAGCGCGGGATGACGCAGGCGCTCCAGGGCGTTGCCGCGACTCCCTGACTTCCAATCCCCGCGATAGCGTCCTGGACTGCGGCCGTCCTCCGCCGCTTTTCCTAAAAGCCATTCCCGGCGGCGCTGGTTTCCACCGCTTGCCCCGACACCACGACTAGTTTGCTTGCCTTCGTCGCCGAAACTTTCAAACTCCATAAATGACCCAATCCAGTCACTATCATCCACTGCTCACCCTCATCCTCGTCGCTCTGTTCTGCATGTGCGCGACAACCCACGCCGCGCCCAGCTTTGCCAAGGCGCCCATCATCACTGAATTCGACGTCGACGAATCCTGGCCGAAGTATCCCGACCACATCAAACAAACTGGCTGGGTCTCCGGCATGGCTATCGACAAGCATCAGCACATCTGGCTGTTCAAGAAGGGCGACGATCCCGTTCAGGTCTATAAAACCAACGGGGAATTCGTCCGCTCCTGGGGCAAGGGTCTGTTCAAGAGCCCCCATCAATTACGCATCGGACCGGACGGAGCCATTTGGGTCGCGGATTTCGATCAGCACATTATCCAGAAATACACGCCGGAAGGGAAACTGCTGCAAACCGTCGGGACCATCGGCGTTTCCGGCGAGGACGAAACCCACTTCAATCGACCCACCGACATGGCGATTCTCCCCAATGGCGAAATCTTCGTCACCGACGGCTATGGCAACCGCCGCGTCGTGCATCTCGACAAGAACGGCAAGTTCATCAAGACCTGGGGAAAATACGGATCCGGCCCGGGCGAGTTCGTCCTGCCCCACGCGATTGTCTACGACTCCAAAGGACGGCTCTATGTCGCGGATCGAAACAGCGGCCGCGTGCAGATCTTCAATCAGGACGGCTCATTCATCGACCAATGGTCCGGCCTCATCATGCCCTGGGGCCTGCACATCACGGAGGACGACGAAGTCTGGGTCTGCGGCTCCTCGCCGCATTGGTGGCGTCGTCATGAAAAATACCAGGAATACAAAGACCAGATGTTCATGCGCTTTTCGACCGACGGCCGCGCCCGTCTGACCTGGACGCTCCCGCTGGGAGATCCAGAAAACAAGAAGACCGGCGAAACGGTCGGCGCGCATTGCCTCGTCAAGGATGCCAAAGGGAACATCTACATCGGCGACATCTACACCGAACGCGCTCAAAAGTTCGTGCCCGTGACGACTCGCCCCAAAGCCCCGACAAAGTGAAATCAAACCGCCTTTCGGTCGTTCGCAACAGGACATCGCAAGAGACGCCTCAGGAGCCCGACCTCTCGGAGCGTTACCCTAAGACAGTCCCCCTCGGCCAGGTTTTGCCTGGTCCCGCAGAGCGGGAGGTCAGGGGTGGGTTCGCCCGATTTCTCCTGTGCGCTTCAATCACTGTCGTCGCCCTCACCCAGCCCTTTTCCTCATCCGCCCACGCCGCCCAACTGCTTCCCCGCAACACCGAAGTCCCATTCTCCTATGTGGCTGGCGGCGAACGGTCATGGCCCATTCTCGATGCGCCGCTCATTCCGGATGACGCCCTCTCTTTCACGGCGTCGGCGGACGGCAAGCCCCTGGGGAGCGGCATCTCACTCGCTTTCAATGGAATCCGAATCGCGTTGTCGGACGAAGGCCGAATGACGATCTCCGCGGACTCGAACGCAACCGCTCAGTTCCAACTTCTGCTCTCCCTCTCCGACAGCAAGGGAGCCAAAAGGGAACAACGACTCACCATCCGCCCGGCTCCGCCCAATCGCCCCATCTCCTACCTGTCCGATCAGGTCGACGACCTGATTCGCATTTTCTGGGACAATCCCGCAGGCAAATGGCGGCCCATCGAGAAAAGCGCATTCGATCAATACTTCCGCCGGCTCCAGGCGCACGGCGTCCAACGCCTGATCGTCTGGCAGAGCGCCTTCCCACTCATCAACGATCCGGCAAACTACCGTCCTGAAGATTGGGATCGATTCGAAAAACAGGCGCGCGCCATTCTGGACGACAAGGAGTTGAATCAGATTCTCTACAGCGGTTCGAAACGAAAGAGCTACCAGTGGCAAGGATTCCTCATGCGCTTTCGTCTTACGCCCGAATGGGGCCGCATGTACGCCCAAAGCGCGGCCGATCACGGCATCTCCCTGACCGCCAGCTATCGTCCGTTTGAAGCGGCGTTAAAGAAGTATTACGTCGTGCCCTCCTTCGATCACGACGGCCGGTTTCTCTGGAACTTCCTGCCCGGCGCGACGCCGACAACCAACTATCGCGCCAAAGAAACCGGCTTTGCCCACTACCGTAAAATCCTCCAACGCGCCGGCCGCGACGATGAAGCCACAATGGAAAGCGTGACGTTCGAAAGTGTGCCCGAGTCAGAGAAGCAGGCCGCAAGCTCTGAGAATCTAAGAATTTTCGCGGCCGCCGCGCCCCCCATCGACCAACGCTCCTTCGTTCTCGCGCGGAACCAGCGCGGTCAATTCCAGCTCAAGCGTTTCGAAGCCATCGCAGCCAAAGTTGAATCCCATCGAATCGAGCTCAAGGGATGGACGCTCAAGTCGGACGCGTCGGGATCCCTTCAGATCACCGGGTTGAAACGCCCGAGCGACAAACGTTACCTGATCTTCAAAACCGCCGGACAAGGCCCAAATACGCTACAGCTCCCAGTCGAACTGCCCGTCACCGTCCGCTCCCGCGCCGGCGCTCGTCTCGGCCGTGTGAACGCCTACTGGGCGCTCGGCGGCGACGACGCCGAGTCCGCTTCGTCGCGAATTGCCGGGATCGCCGAGGACGGCGGCTATCGCACGGACTTCCAGGCGATCGAGAACAGCTCTCGCCTGGTCCGCAAATCCGGCAAGGCCCTGCGCTCGCTTGACCGCGACGAGATCGTCATCGATTTTGGCGACGACTGGTCGCAGGAGATGATCGACTTCAATCGCGCCGCCGCCCGAACCGCGGCCGTGAAGGAATTGAAAACGATCATCAAGGCGCCCGCCTTCGACGAGATCATCATCAACACGCGATCACACACCCAACTCGCCGGTTCATCCGGCGACGGCGACCTGGGAATCCAGACCATCGGCCATCATCGACGCCATCGGAAAAACTACTTTCACCTCGGCATTGACCGCGCCTACGCCCCCGTCTCCGTCGCCGAATCCGATCCGGTTCGATCATTTATTCAGGCAAATACAATCGCGGAACTCGAGAAGATCACGACCTGGCAGCCAGGCGAATGGCAGGGAACGTGTCAATCGAAGGACACTCCTTATCCATGGCGTTACGCGCGCAACGCCGCGGTCGCCTCCGGTGTGCGCCGGCTCCTCGGCGATCTGGAAAACGAGTTTCCCGAAACCCGCATCCGGGTCGTCATTCCTCCCCGCGCCCGGGTGGAAGCGGCCGTCACGACGCAACTCCCCGGTCTGAAAAAGCCGACGGGTGGAAACTACGACGCGAAATACTACCGCTACCTCTCGACACGGCTGAATCACATCCCCGCGATCGGCGAAGGCATGGCCATGATCGACCTGACAGGTCTCCGTGCCGAACCTGTATTCCTTGGGCTCCGGCACATGCCCGATCCCGAACCTGTGAAAGTTCACCTCGACGCCTTCGTCTCCGACCAGTCCGACAATCACGGCTCCAACTTCCGGGGAGCAAAGAGTTTCTTCTACGAAGCCCAGGAGACGCTCCGCGCGAAGGACAAGCAAGCCGCCCAAAAACGACGCGAGGAAATCATCCGCGAACTTCTGGCGCGGGAGGCCATCAATGAAGTGATTCTCTACGAAGCGGCCGACTGGACCTACTACCTGCCAATCGACGATCCCCACAAGCATCTCGACACGCCTTCGCCAAATCCACACTGATTGGCCTTGAACGCCGCGCGAGGATTTCCGGTCAATGTGGGGCCGGATCGCGATCCACCCTGACGAAGCCGCCAATCTGGAGCGACCGGGAAAGCGGGCGCAAGGGCCTCAGGAGTCCGTCGCCGCCAGGACCGATTCCAATGGCGCGGGACAAATCTTAAGATAATCGGCGTAGAGCGCCTCGACCTCCGACAAGGCGACATCGTCGGCCTTGCTGATTTGCCTGATCCCGGCCTGACCGGCCAGATCTTCCATGACATGGGCTTCATCCCAGATATTTTCGCCGTGGAAGGTCCTCACGTAAAACATCGGACCGAGCGATTCATGCGGTCCATTGTCGACGACGGACTTGGAGTTGAACTGTCCCAGGAACATGGTGTCTTCTCCGGCGTTCAGCCGGGGATAACGATAAGGCACGTTCCGCCGATGAAGTATCGCGTTGTGCTGACCGCCGTCCCGCCGGGAATAATAGGCGGCCCGGGATTGAATATTGATGCGGACCTGCCATCCAAGCGTGACAACCTCGCCCCGATCCCTGAACTCCATCAGGGTTTCGATGCGTTTGGGGTGATGCCAATCGTCATCGTCCCACTGAACCACATATTCGCCGGTCGCGTGCTCCAGGCTCAGATTGCGCATCTCGCCAAGCGTCATTCCCTCCGGCCGTTCGATCATCATTTCCCGTATCCGCGGGTCGCCGTTGGCCAGGGGCGTCCCGCCGTGATTGACGATGACCAATTCCCGATTCTCCCAACTCTGCGCCCGCCAACAATCCACCGCGACCCGGGCGAGCGCGTAGCGTTCGGAAGACTTGCCCGTCAGCATCAGCGATGAAACCTTGGGAGCTTCCTCCGAGATCGTTTCGACGCCCATCCCTCGCGACTCCAGAATCACACGAAGCGCCTCAATGTTCTCCTCCCGTTTTTCCTGATCCACCGGGTTTGATGTGGAACCCAGGCGATAGTGATAGCGGTGCACCATCGGCCCCGGGGCGGGAACGATTTCAACCCCCTCCGCGGTCCATCGATCCCAAAGCTCGCAGTCGGAATTCGCGCGCATATCCTCGCGAAACAGAACTCCGTCCCGCGGTATCAGCGAAGCGTGAAACAGCGTCATGGGCGGGCCGAAA
>Ga0302117_10001277_pt1 | contig 12011 bp, 8 predicted proteins | sample AG5_322_MG_FD_203112 | JGI IMG/M metagenome (GOLD analysis project Ga0302117, IMG submission 203112) | Marine microbial communities from Western Arctic Ocean, Canada - AG5_32.2 | ecosystem: Environmental > Aquatic > Marine > Oceanic | place: Canada: Western Arctic Ocean | collected 2017-10-01 | reverse complement strand
CTGCTGAACCAGGATGGCGAAGTCGTCCAATCCCAGACTCAAGTCGCGCCTGAGTCCGACCAGACCGCCGTGTTTCGCTTTCGGATTCGGCCCAAGACCGCCGATCTGGCTTTCTACCGCGTCCAGATCGCCATTGAGGAAGAGGAGGAACTGTCCGAGGAACCGGAGAAATCCTCGGAAGCGACCCTGGCCAACAACGCCCGCGTGATCGTCGCTGATCGAGACCGGGGCCCCTACCGCGTTCTCTACGTCTGCGGCCGCCCCAACTGGGAATATAAATTCCTCGGACGCTCGCTGGCGGAGGACGATCAGATCGAAATGTCCGCCCTCCAGCGCGTCGCACGCCGCGAGCCCAAGTTTGAGTTTAAAGGCCGCAGCGGCGAGTCCACCAACCCGCTCTTCCGCGGCTTCGACAAAACCAACGAAGAGACCGAACGCTACGATCAACCCGTCCTCATTCGTCTCAAGGTCCGTGACGAAACCGAATTACGGGACGGCTTCCCCGACACCCGTGAGGAACTGTTCGTCTACGACGCCATCATCGTCGACGACCTGGAAGCCAAGTTTTTCACCTACGATCAGATGAGCCTCATCAAGGCCTTCGTCTCCGAGCGCGGCGGCGGTTTTCTCATGCTCGGCGGTCAGGAGTCCTTCCAACAGGGCGAATACGCCCGCACGCCGATTGGCGATGTCCTGCCCGTCTACCTCGATTTCATCAAGGACACCAGCCCGCTGGATCGGCTTAAGTTTTCGCTCACGCGCGAAGGTTGGCTGCAACCCTGGGCCCGCCTTTACGAAACGGAATCCGAGGAACGACAACGATTTGAGCGCATGGATAGAGCGCCCTTTCGCGTGATTAACCGCGTGCGCGACGTGAAACCCGGCTCCAGCGTGATCGGCGAGGTGCGAGATCAGGACGATGAGGTCTATCCCGCGCTCGTGGTGCAGCGATTCGGACGCGGACGCGCGGGCGCGATGCTGGTGGGCGATCTTTGGCGCTGGAGCATGCATCGCGAGGAAGGCGATCCCGACGACCTCGGCAAGATGTGGCGTCAGCTCATCCGCTGGATGGTGGCGGACATTCCCAAACGCATCGAGCTGGAGGCCGAGCCCAGGAGCGGCGATCCCAATCACGCCATCCAGCTCAACGTCCGGGCGCGCAACATGAAATTCGAATCGTTGGACAACGGAACTGTGAAGCTGAAGGTCGAGCCCGTCACCATCGCCTCGCAACCGGGGAAAGAGCCCAACGCGAACGGCTCCAGCACAAACGCCGCAGTCAAGCTGACGCCCGAACCCTCGCTCAGTGAAGCCGGGCTCTATCAGGACACCTACATTCCGCGAGCAACCGGCGGCTATCGCGCCGAGGCAATCGTCATGGATGAAAACGGAATTGAAGCCGGCCGCGCCGAAATCGGCTGGACGGTGGATTTCGCAGCCGATGAATTCCGCTCCCTCAAACCCAATCGCGCCCTACTTGAAACCATCGCGAAGCAAACCGGGGGAGAAATGATTGAACCCGGCGCCCTTCAAACATTTGTCGCCTCGCTTCCCAACCGCAAGGCGCCGATCACCGAAAGCTGGTCAAAGCCCATCTGGCAACATCCGATCGTCTTCCTCTTCGCGCTCTGCTGCTTCGTGGCTGAATGGGGCCTGCGTCGTTGGAAGGGAATGGCCTGACACCGGATCGCCGCTCACTTCTTTCCGCTTCCCGCCTTCCCTTGTTTCGCCAACCATTTCAGCGCCGCCTCGTGAATAATTTCGTGGCCGCCCTCGAAGATCGTCACGCGCGCGGCTCCCGACTGACGACGAAACAACACTTTCTTCGCGCCGTAGGTCCAGTCCATTTCAACCTCTGATTGCAACGCATCCGGGACATTCCTTTGCTTCGTAAAATACTCGACCTGTTCGTCGCTCAGCCGATCCGGTTTTCGCGCGACCAGATTAAAAGCGTTCAAGGCGTGGCTGACCGGCACGCTGCCCGTGTAGCCGTCATGAATGCCGGCATTGATGTCCAGTCGGACGCCGCGCGCCTTCTTCAGGTAGGTCGCCGCAGATCTCAATCGACAGTGCTCCGCGGCCGCCGTTCCGTCTTCGGGGACGCCGCCCGTCGCTTTCACAATGTGGTCCGCGTATCCCAGCTTCCGTTCGCGCGTTTCAAAATACCAGGCCTGCAAATCGTTGATGGGAACCCAGGCCGAGACTCCGGCCCAGATTTCCGGAGCCCGGCCGGCCATCAAGAGGGACGCGTAGCCGCCGCCCGACGCACCGACCAGGTAGATGCGCGACTCATCGACCGCCGCGTTGGCCTTCGCGTGGTCAACCGCGCTGAGTATGTCCGCCACCGCAAGCTCAGATCCCATCGCCTCGGGGCGTGTATTCGACCCGCGGAAATTGGGATGAATCATGATCCAGTCATGCTCGATGCACCATTTGGCGTACGGAACGCTCGTCTTCTGGCGATAGTCTCCCGACCAGGTGTGAAGGGCGACCAGCAAGGGGCGTTTCTTCTTCGAGCCCGAATCATAGTACTTCGCGGGCTGCTTTGAATCGTCGGCGGCGCTGTGGTAACGGATTTCGCGAACCTCCGCCGGCCAGACCTTCAGTGTCGGCTTTGGTTGGGGAGCTTTGGCCTTCGGCTTCGCGTCAGCCGCCAAGCCCTCCGTGAGCAACAAGCCAACGAACACCAGCGCCAGTCGCTGAAAAACGGGAAACGGCATCGTTCGGTTTGGGCGGTTTGGAGAATTCATTTCATGGTTGAACATGGATCGAAACTATGGCCTGAGGCGCTGCCTCGGAAAACACTTTTCGAGGAGGTTCCGCGAATCGTTCTTTCGCGCCCTTGTCAGAGAAACAGAAGCGCCGGACAATCCCGCGCATGCCGCGAATTCGCCTCGCCTCGGAAACCGACCTCACGGACGGCCAAAGCCTCAAGTTCAGCTTTCGACGCGGCTCCGAAACCGTCGACGGTTTCCTGGCGCGCTTCGGCGGCAAGATCGTCGCCTATGAAAACCTCTGCCGTCATCTCCCGCTCACGCTCGACTACGACGACAATCGATTCTTCGACAGCGAGGGGAAATTCATCATCTGTCAGACTCACGGCGCCATGTACCACCCGGCGAACGGACGCTGCATCGAAGGGCCCTGCGGGGGCGAGAGCCTCTACCCGATTGAAATCAGCCTGGAAGACGGAGTTGTGTGGCTGACGGAAGCCGACGCCGAAGCGCAGGAATGATTCGTTCGACTGGCGCGCTTCAAACGGCTGGCGTCGCTGTTTTCTGGAAGCTTAACCATTTGGAGGTCGGCACGAAGCAAAGCGAGATAATCACGAGTTGGCTTATGTCGAACGCGACCAGCCAGAACATCGCCTTGTCCATAAAACCGTAGGAGTGCAGGCCGACACCGAGCATGTTCACGCCGAACCAGGAAAAACTGGTGACAATGTTCCCGAACACCGCCATGGCCATCAAGCCTCGATCCTTGATCAGGCCGCCCATGCGGGCATGCAGCATGATCCCGCACCAAATGACAATCATCAGCGCGCCATTTTCCTTGGGATCCCAGCCCCAGAATCGTCCCCACGATTGATCGGCCCAAATACCGCCCAGAACCGTGCCCACAAAACTGAACAAAGTCGCAAAGCAGAGAATCCCGTAGACCATGCGCTTCAACGCATTTGCCGTCACCTTGTCAAGACCCTTGGTAAACAGGCCGCGAACGATATAAATGATCGCTAGGAATCCCGCGACGAACATTGAGGCGTAACCGATGGTGATCGCGACCACATGGGTCGCCAGCCAGAAATTCGTGTCCAGGACAGCTTCCAGCATCTCCATCGTATCTCCGGTGAGCGAGAGGTGATGCGCGATAATCAACGTTGAAAAGCCAATGGTGGACGCGACCACAATCCCGATGCCGTCCCGGAAAATTCGCTCCAGAACCATGCACAGCCCGACAGATCCCCAACCGATGAACACCGCCGAGGAATAGAGATTGGTGACCGGCGGGCGGCCTTCGAGCTGCATGCGAAAAATCAATCCCATCGTGTGCACAACCACCGCGAGGGCAATCAGCCAAAATCCGGTCTGGCGCATCCAGGGGGTAAAATTGAGCCAATAAAAAACGCCCAGCAACAAGGCCACGACATAGATCACCATGCACTTGTAAAAGGGCCCAAAGGAATTAAAGAGGAATTCCTGGCGTCCTTTTTTCTGCTCGGTCACCAGATTCCTGCCGGTCAGCCAGGTGCGGTAGTTGGCCACTTCCTGATTGAACGCCGCAGGTTTCCCCTCCCGATAAGCCAGACTTATTTTTGCATAGGCGAGCGCCGCCGGATGAACTTCACCAGCGAACATGGACTCCAACAGAGCCTTCCCCATCTTGGTCCAATCCTCCGACGCTCCCTCGGCGCCCGACGGCGGCATCGTATGAATCTTGGCATAGTTATCGATATGCTCGTAGCGATCCTTGAACATGCCCAGCATCTGAATCGCGCGATTTTGTTCCGGCGTCAGATTGGAAAAATCCCGCGTCCGCGCAACCGAGACAAACACCGGAATCGCCGAGCCGTAGATATCCAGTTCCTCGACCCAGGTCGGCGCAATCCGCCCCACCGCATCGGGGGGGCGCAAATTGGCCTTCAACGAGAGGTACATTCCCAAGCCGTTGTGAAGGGCCAGGAATCGCTTATCCAGCGGCGTGCGCAGCTGCGCGTCGATGTCGCCAATGCGTGACGCCTGCTTCTGCAGAACCTGAAAATTCACCGGCTCCTCCTGCGCTCGCCCGGTGCTGGGATTCATGATCGACGTGGTCCTGCTCGTAATCTCGTTATAGGAGAAAAATTTCCGCTCCTGCCCCTCGGGCGTGCGCAGATTCTCAAGGCCCAGCTCACTCTTTACCTCCGGGTGGTGGATCAGGAACAACGGCCGATCATCCGCGGCTTCCGGCTTGAACAGGACCTCCATCATCCAGGGCGTGGCCGCGAGCTTTTCAGGGCGTCGCCCCAGGAAACGCTCCCACCACTTGACCTCGCTGAGCGCGACCGCCGACTTGCCGCGAATCGACAACAGGCTGTTCCGAGCGATGGATTGCATCGGCTGTATGCGCCCTCCCAGCAGAACCGGCAACGAACCGAATTCCTTCACTTCAAATCCATCCACCGCTTTCACCGGCCGGAACAGGCTGGCCAGCATCCAGAGAGCGAAAATCCCGACGATAATCGACGCCGTCCGACACGGCTTGGCGTGGCGGAATTCGAGATAGCACAGATAAACGAACGCGGCGGCCAGAGGGACCAGCACGACCCACATCACATCGACAAAGGTAATATTCATGACTCCTTATCTCCCGTCGCAACCCGCGGCACGGCAACCGACTCACGGCTCTTGGCGGGTTTCTGATTCAGGGACTTGTCCGCTCGCCGCAGCCCCGACGACTTGCCCTTGTCTCCCGTTCCCTTCCCCGTTTTGGAATTCTCCGACTTGGATTTGGTCCGCCGTTTGAAAAAGGTAAAGAGGTGCATGCAGAAATGGGTCAACAGACCGGCCCAGACGAAAAAGCAGGAAAAATAGGGCGTCAACCAAACCGGATTGCGCACGACCTGAAGAACGGTGACCCTGTCGCCCGGCTCAAAGCTGCTTTGATAATAAGTCTCTCCCCCGTAGCGCAACGGGTGATTCATCTTGATAATGATGTTCTTTCTCTCCTCTCCCGTCTCGGGATTCGTCAGATGAATCGTGCTGGAGAAATTCATCGCCTTCTCCGTGCCCTGGTATTTGTCATGCTCGAAATCGATCAACTCGATCGTGTGCGGCTTGTACTGGCGCACGGAACGCAACGCGATCTCGTAGGACTTGCCGCCGTGCTCAATGGTTTGGGGCGCGTCCAGATTGGCGTAGCGATCGCCGACCACCCGATGCGCAAATGCGGCCATGGCGTCGTCGGCCGCCCAATTCGTCACGAGCCATTCACCCTTGGATTCGCCTCCCGCGACGACTTCGATCAGCGCGGCGGGAATATTGCGATCGTCCATCCTGGCCGTGGCCGACCGTTTAACCACTGTCAATCGCCGCCCGACGCCGTTGGGCGCGTTCATCTTTTGATCGACGGTCGCCTGCAACGCCGCCAGATCCATGCGCCCATTATCCACCTGCAACAACACGTAGTGCCGCAATTCGGAATCACAATTCTTGAAATATTTCTTCACCCGAAACGCGAACGGCGTTCCCTCCACGGAGAGCTCCGACCCTTCGACCAGCTTCGACTCGGGAATCGAATGCACGACGTCCTGCTGATTACTCGACTTTTCAATCAGGACGAATTCGTTGTCGAGGTGGCTGTTGCTGTAGTTCTTGGAACTGCCCTCCTCGATTCGCATGCTGCCCTCGACCTGAAACATCTCGGTCAGAAACTGGCCCAGCAATAACAGCACAATCCCGATATGCGTCAGAAAGATGCCCGACTTCGCCCAGCTGAGTTTGAAGCGCTTGATATGCGCGGCGACCAGATTCACGAACAGAAACCAACCGATCAAATAGCCGCCCGGAAACGGGTATCTTATATCGGGCAATGAGGCGTGCAAATCGCTCATCGGACGAAACAGGATATACTGTCGGAAATACTCCGACTGCACGTCGTAGAGCCCGACGTGAACCTGAGCGAGCGTGCCGACGAACACCAGCACGAGCCCGCAGGACAGGCACGCAACCGTCAGCTTCAACGACGTAAAAAAATCGATAATCTTGTTCATCCCGCGCTATTGGGCCGACTTCGCGAATTCGATCAGGTTTTTTTCCTCCTGACCGACCAGCTCCGTATCCCCGGTGAGTTTGAAAAACCACTTATATCCGTCCTTCGAAACGATCACAGTCAAAATTCGTTGGCTTGAGGGGTCGCGTTCCCCTTCCCGCACACCGCTGGTGTCGACCAAGGTCGCGTCAACTCCCTCCCAGTCAAGGCTTCGGGAATAACGTCCGACATCGCCGGGATCGATCGAACCCAGGCCCACCTGTCCGCGCCACCGCTCAATATTGCCATGCATGGTTCCGACATCGCCGGGAAATTTCGTCACTGCGACTTCGCCGGATCCGCCGCCCTCGCGCTTCACCAGAAAGGTCGCGATGCGCATTGAGTTGCCGGGCGATTCGACCCAGCCCTCGGGAGTCGTCCAGGCCGGCGTCGCCTGGGGGGGCGGCGGGCTCACCGCGCCCATGGGTTGCATCATGGACGGAGCCATCGCCTTGCGCACCGCGGAGGGCTCGGGCTCCTCGATCTCCAGGGATTTGAGAAATTCCAGAAAGGCGGGTTTCTGCTCGCCCACGGTTTCGGCGACGCCTGACATCTTGAAATACCAGGTGCGGCCCGGCTTGGGCAGCGACGCCGCAAGGATGCGCTGATGATGCGATCCGTGAATAACCGGGGTCTCACTGGTCATGTCAAACACCCGGCCTTGAAAGGGCCCGATCGGCGCCTCTTGGGCCTGTTGGTCCAATTCCGTCCCCGTGATCGGCCCCAGTCCAACCTGCCCGCGCCAACGGTTTACATTGTCGAGTTCGCCCGCCCGCATTTCCGGGATGGGCACAATCGAAATATCAACGTCATGCCCATGCAGGCCGGCCACCAGAAAAGAGGCAAATCGCATGCCGCTGCTGCCGGTGGATGTCTCGGTCCAACCTTTTGGCAGGCGCCACGTTACGATCGGCGCGCCCGGCGTGGTCGGCGTGTAGGATTCGCTGGGAATGGGGTAGCTGCGAGCCTGGTCGTCCTTGCATCCGGTGAGCAGGACGGCAAAGGCCGCGCCAACCAGGACCGCCAGGCGAACTACGCCGCGCGGGGAGAACAGCCGACAGGCGACTGGAGATTTGTAGAGATTACACATGCCAATTTGGAGCAGTTGAGACACAGCCCAAGCAATGCTTATTCAAAATTCACAAGCAGGGAAAGAAACGAATTCAGGCCGCCGCGCTCGCGTAGACCCCTTTTTTGTCCAGCCAATCTCGTCCTCAGATATCGAGCGACAAAATAAACTCGATGTTATTTTGAGTGTCTTTGAGTTTTCCGAGCAACAGCTCCATTGCTTCCACCGGAGGAACACCAGTCAATGCGCGCCGAAGGAGAACCACCTTGTCCAGCTCCTGAGGGTGATACAACAACTCCTCACGCCGGGTGCCGGACAAGCCCACGTTGATCGACGGGAAAATGCGACGCTCGACCAAGTGACGGTCCAGGTGCACCTCCATATTGCCGGTGCCCTTGAATTCCTCGAAGATGACCTCGTCCATGCGTGAACCGGTGTCGACCAGCGCCGTGGCGATGATCGTCAACGATCCGCCCTCTTCAATATTGCGCGCCGCGCCAAAGAAGCGCTTGGGCTTGTGCAGTGCGTTGGCGTCGACGCCGCCAGAGAGAATTTTCCCAGAATGCGGCTGAATCGTATTGTAGGCCCGCGCCAGTCGGGTGATTGAGTCGAGCAAAATGACGACATTCTTCTTGTGCTCGACCATGCGACGGGCCTTTTCGATGACCATCTCCGCAACCTGAACGTGCCTCTCGGGCGGTTCGTCGAAGGTCGAGCTGATCACCTCGGCGGGGCGACAAGAACGCACCATGTCGGTAACTTCCTCGGGCCGCTCGTCAATCAACAGAATGAAAAGATAGGCTTCCTTGTTGTTCTTGAGCAGCGCGTTGGCCAGCTTCTGCATCAACACGGTCTTGCCCGTGCGCGGCGGAGCCACAATCAGGCCGCGAGTGCCCTTGCCGATCGGGCACACCAGATCCAAAACGCGGGTTGAAAACTCATCGGGCTCGGTTTCGAGGATGAACCGATCGTCCGGGAAAAGCGGGGTGAGATTGTCGAAATGAGTTTTGTCCTTGGCAATTTCCGGATTCTCATGCCCCACGGCCTCAACCTTCAACAGCGCGAAGAATCGTTCCTTCTCCTTCGGCGGACGAATCTGTCCCGTGATGGTGTCGCCAGTCTGAAGATCAAAGCGGCGAATCTGCGAAGGCGAAACGTAAATATCCTCGGGACAAGGAAGATAACTAAAACTCTGCGAGCGCAAGAATCCGAATCCTTCGGGCAGGATCTCCAGCACGCCCTCCGCGAACAGTTGTCCGCTTTCTTCGGAGTTTTTCTGCAAGATGTGAAAAATGACCTCATGCTTGCGCATGGTGCCGAAGTTCTCGACGCCCAGCTCCTTGGCCATCTTGTTCAGTTCGGTGATCGGCATCTCCTGCAACTGGGCGATATTCACCTTCTTGCCGTCGGACGCCGCCTCGAGCCCGGCCGCTTCCTCTTGCTCGTCAATACTGGGGTCGTCAACCGGCAACTCGGAAGGATCGTATGTCTGCTCAGGCATGCGCCCTCCGCTGAGGGACGAGGCGCTGGCGGCGCCTCGGCTGCGCTTGGGCTTGGGCTTGGCCGAGGACTTCGTCGTTCTGGGTTTTCTTGCTCTTGGCATATGAGTATTAGCTTAAATATGCGCCATCGCGCTTTTGTCAATCAGCCGGGAATAATTCTTTTCAAAGGCTGGCGAAATCGAAATTACGATTCCGTGAAAGCTTGCGCTTTTCTTGGGGGTTTCTGCGGGCAATTCTTTCGCGCTCAATACGGCAATGGGTACCGAGCCGTCAAATCGCGGACACGTTGTCGCACGGTTTTGGCAGCGTCAAGGTTTTTAATATCGCCCAAAATAACTCCGATCAGGTCAGCAATTTCGGCCATTTCAGGCTCTTTCATTCCCCGAGTGGTAACCGCCGGAGCGCCCAATCGAATGCCGCTCGCTTGAAAGGGAGAACGAGTCTCGAACGGGATGGTGTTCTTGTTCACCGTGATGCCGGCTTCATCCAACGCGATCTGACATTCCTTGCCCGTGACGTCCCGTTCGCCCACGTCGACGAGCATCAAGTGGTTGTCCGTGCCGCCGCTTACCAGCCGAAATCCCCGGCTCATAATGCCCTCAGCCAGGGCCTTCGCGTTGGTCACGATCTGAGCCTGATATTCCGCGAATTCCGGCTGCAATGCCTCTTGAAAACATACCGCTTTGGCCGCGATGACATGCATCAAGGGTCCGCCCTGAATACCCGGAAACACCTGTGAATTCACGGCCTTGGCGTACTTCTCGCGGCACATGATCAATCCCCCGCGCGGACCGCGCAGCGTCTTGTGCGTCGTCGTCGTCACGAAGTCGGCGTGCTCCATCGGGCTGGGGTGCGCGCCCGTGGCGACCAAACCCGCGATATGCGCGATGTCGGCCAGCAGATAGGCGTCGATCTCTCGCGCAATTTCTCCCATGCGTTTGAAATCGATGATTCGAGGGTAGGCGCTAGCGCCCACCGTAATCATTTTCGGACGATGTTCGCGGGCCATTTCGGCGAGTTGATCGTAGTCTATCAACTCGTCCTCCTTGCGCACGCCGTAGTGGACCACCTCAAAGAACTTGCCCGAGAAATTGGCGGCGTTGCCGTGGGTGAGATGGCCGCCGTGACTCAAGTCCATGGTAAGGATCTTGTCGCCTGGCTTGAGGACGGAAAAATAGGCGCCCATGTTGGCGCCGCTGCCGGAGTGGGGCTGCACATTGGCATGCTCAGCTCCGAACAACTTCTTCGCCCGCTCGATCGCCAGCTCCTCGACGATGTCCACATGCTCGCAACCGCCGTACCATCGTTTCGCCGGATAGCCCTCGGCGTACTTATTGGTCAGACAGGAGCCGGTCGCCTCCATCACCGCGCGGCTGGTGAAGTTCTCGCTCGCAATCAGTTCGATATTTTCATTCTGCCGACGAAGCTCCGCGTTGATGACTTCCGCCACCGCAGGATCGACCGTCTGCAAATCACTTTCTTTTTCCATCGTTGCTGTTTCCATTTTCAAGTTTGCTGATGCGCCGTTGGTGCCGCCCGCCTTCGAAATGGGATTCGAAGAAGGCGTTGATCATTTTGATCGCAAGTTCTGGAGTGGTCCGGCGCGCGCCCAGACACAAAACGTTAGCATTGTTATGTTGCCGCGCCAGCCGCGCGGTTTGCTCGTCGTGAACCAGTCCCGCGCGAACGCCCGGCTGCTTGTTCGCCGCAATGCTCATCCCGATGCCCGTCCCGCAGACCAAGATGCCGATCTCGAACTGGCCGCTCGCCACACTCTGGCTCACGGTTTTCGCAAAATCCGGATAGTCCGCAGAATACGTCGAATCAGGGCCGAAATCCTTAGTTCGGATGCGTTTATTTTGCAAATGCCGTTTGAGAAACTCTTTCAATTCGTAACCCGCGTGATCCGAACCCAGCGCGACCGATTCCACGATCTTCTGCTCGTCGTCGTCGGTCGTGATCACATCCCATCGCTCCAGGTATCCGATCAGAAACTTGACGGCCTGTTCGATCTGATTTCGACAATGAATGTGGATGCCGAGAGACCCGCCGATGGGATCCGCGATTTCATTTTCATCCGGCTCCAACGCATCTTCAAACTCGCGCAGCAAAAAGACTTTGTCCTCGGCGCGCGGAAACTCTTTTACCACGCGGTCGATATGCGGGCGCGTCATGCCGAAGATATAGTCGGCCTCTTCGACCATGCGCGAAGTAAGCGCTGTGCTTCGCAGATGCGAGATATCGACGCCGATCTCGTCCATCGCCTCGATGCTCAACTCGTTGGGCGACTGGCCATTGACGGTTTCCACCCCCGCCGAGGCGATTCGGTATTCCTGTCGCGCGCAGACAGCGCGACGGAAAAGGGCCTCCGCCATTGGGCTGCGACAAAAATTTGCCGTGCAAATAAAAAGAAAGGATTTCATCTCAGCGAGAAAAGCCCGTTTGTTAGGGCGGGAAGGACGAATCGTCAACCGAGAATGTTCAAAAAGGATGGATCTTGCGGACGACTGCCAGCGCCTTGAGCACGTCCAGGGCGCGACTTAATGCGGGATCGCGAATCTCCGACTCCAACGGAGCTTCGACATCTTCAAATTTCTCCTCTATCACCGACTCCTCGCCCTGCTCCAGCTTGTGACGGCGAACAATCTCCGCCT
>Ga0302117_10001276_pt1 | contig 12014 bp, 22 predicted proteins | sample AG5_322_MG_FD_203112 | JGI IMG/M metagenome (GOLD analysis project Ga0302117, IMG submission 203112) | Marine microbial communities from Western Arctic Ocean, Canada - AG5_32.2 | ecosystem: Environmental > Aquatic > Marine > Oceanic | place: Canada: Western Arctic Ocean | collected 2017-10-01 | reverse complement strand
TTAAAATATTAATATGAAGTATAAAGTATTCGATTATACAAGTATAATAACAGAACAAGACCGTAAAAATATTTGCAAGGATGTTAAAGCATCAGTTAATGAAGGTAAGTATTATACAAATAGTCCGCGATACCAAACAAATTTCGATGTCTTTGCCCTCCCAGGATTACATTGGTTAAAACTAAGAATGAGCTTTTATAGTGCTTGTTTTTTCTATTTAGAAAAAGAAGCACAAATCAGTAAAGTTCAATCTTGGAGTTACATGACATCATTAGAATATCCCGAAGATAGAAAAAATCTTTGGCATAATCATGATCATAAAAGAGAACGAAAATTATTAAGTGGTATATATTATGTACACATACCAGAAGATGTAGATGATTTTAAAAAAACAGGAACAGAATTTGCGCCGAATGGCGTAGAAAAAAAGAAACGAATGTGGATCGAACCATGTATAGGCAAGTGGGCAATTTACGATAGTTATTATTGGCATAGGCCAGGCATATTACAAAGTTACGATAATAGATTTATTGTGGCGGCTGATATGGAATACGTATTGCCCCGATAGCTCAATGGATAGAGCAATGGCCTTCTAAGCCATTGATCTAGGTTCGATTCCTAGTCGGGGTACCACAAAAGAATTATGAAAACACATAAATTAGAATTTTATCCGAACAGAGGTACTAGTACCGAAGAAAAGAACCTTTATAAATTGTTAGGACAAGCCTGGCCTATACGACCAGCAGTAGATTTTAAACCTAGTTGGCATACTAATTTAAATAAAACATATCAACATGACCCTGAATCTATGCCTCAGGCTACAGCAAAAGCATGTCCTGGCATCTTTGATCATATGAGAGCAGGGTATATTCTGCCTATGTGGACCGATATGTGTTTTAGATTTCATGACGATGGCAGGAGTGAAAGTAATCGAGGATGGGATTCAATGTTACCAGATATAATTAATAATACTATAAGTAAACCTGTGGAAATGCACGACTATCAACAAGTTGAAGGCGTACCGTTTTTAGAAGATGGCTGTCCCAATTTAATAAAATTAAATACGCCTTGGTATGCTAATGTACCTAAAGGTGTTAGTTTATTTTATACAACCCCATTTTATCATATTAATAGTGATTTTACAGTTGTGCCTGGTATAATTGATGTAGATATAGATCATTTACCAAATAAAGAAGTTAATTGTTTTATTAAATTAAATAAACCAAATGTAACAATTAAATTAAAGCAAGGTCAGCCTTTAATGCAAATAATCCCGTTTGTGCGAGCAGATTATGAATTTGAAAATAATGTATCAATTGAACTAGAAGGCGAGCAAGCATTAGATATAATGAACATAAAACATAGGACAGAAATAACAGATGCTTTTGCAGATGATCATGTGAAAAAATTACAACAAAATAGAATTCCAAAAAAATACAATGTCTAGAGATAGTGAAAAAAAATTAAGAGTAAACGAAACGCCTGTGTTTTTTCATCGGGCGCCTATTATATTTCAATTAGAACAAATAGGCATAGGTATGTCAGTAACTTGTTTACCTGCAATATTAAGTATCAAAGAAAGATATCAAGACGTTTTTATTAAATGTCACGAACATCATGTACCTATATTAAAGTATTTTATAGACGAATCTAACATTTATCCGTATTATGATTCTAATACAGATAAATTAGAAACAGATCCTGTTTTTGTGGGTGCAATGGCTAATCAAGCAATATCGTACAATACTTCTGTGACAATTCATGCACCACATCAATGTCATCCAGTTGATCATTATTTTCATTTATTAGATGGTAGAATAAATGTGCCTATGGAAGAAAGAAACTATCCTAAGTTTCCAGTAGAAAAAATAGATTTATCTAAATTTAATTTACCTAAAAAATTTGTTGCTATAGGACCAGGAACTACTAAATCTATTTGCCAATTACCTGCACATACAATAAATGATATAATAACATACTGTAAAAATAACGGGTATGAAGTAATAATACTAGGCGGAAAATACTTTTTTAATATTCAAATAGGCCAAAAGAAAATGTCAATTGGACCTAATTTTCATGAGGAATTGGATTTAACCGAATGTATCGATCTTATACACAAAACAACATTAGACGAAGCTATAGCAATATTAGATAAAGCTCATTGTTATATAGGACCAGAAGGCGGATTAATGCAATTTTGCGGTCTAACAGATACACCCATGGTTATTGGTATTAACGGATGGACACCTGAAATGCGGATGCCATATAGACATAATAAATTGGGATGGGAAGCATATCCTGTGGTGCCCGATGAAACGCTAGAATGCCGATTTTGCATAGAAAATACAATACATGCTAGAACAGTTAATATAATGATGGAATGTTTATATGATGATTTTAAATGTGTTACTGAACACATGTCATTTAAAAATTTTAAAACACAATTAGATAAAATACTTTAAAAGGAAACACAATGGATGATACAAAGAAAATATTAAAAGAAACTCTACCTGAATACACCGTCGAAAATAAAGAGTACACACAAATGCCAAAAAAATGGACAATCGATGGTAAAGATCGTTATATCGGAGAACAAGATAAATCTAAAAAAGAATGGTATGAACATATATATCAATTCGATGATATCGTTGATGCAGAAATGCAAGAAGAACTCTCAAAGATGATTACAGCGCCAGGTTGGCAATTTGGCCATATTGGTAATCATAGATATAACGAATGGACATATAATACAAAAGAAGGCGAGAACGATACCAAAGAACATGGAGTAAAATATTTAGATCAGCATTGGGAAATGTCATTTAATGGTGATATAATGTATTCATGGCAGGAAAATAACTTTAGACTACATGATTTATGGAAATTAATTCGAAGTAAAATATCAGATACTTTTATTGATATGAATTTAGATATATTAGATTGCACAGCACACGGCATTACAGAAAGTAGATTTGGGTTACCACACTCCGATGATCAGGATGGTCAAATATGGAATGTATTATATTATGTTAATCCTAGTTGGAAACCAGAATGGGATGGTGCAACTATATTTTATAAAGGCGTCGATACATTACAAGATGAAGAACCAGAAATTATTAAATCTGTGTATCCTAAACCAGGTAGATTTTTATTTTTTAGCTCTATGATACCTAGAGCAGGTATGCAACCGAATAAATTCTTTCCTGGATTACGCACAACATTGTTATTTAAATGTATTAATACAACAACTACTAATGTTTAATTTTTTAAAAAAAGAAAAAAATATTATTTTTAATATAGATCCTAAGTGGAAATACATTTATGATAGATATCCTGTGCAACCGGCAGTAAACTATAAACATGAATATATTAAACATCCGCCTCCAGCACGATGTCCGGGATTTCAAGATTTATATAAACATGGTTATATTATACCTATGTGGTTTGATTTACAAATTGCTCTAAGTCCTGCAGAACGCTGGGAAGACCAAGAAGTTACCCTTAATTCAAATGTTATCAAAGAATTTTGCTCATGGCATTATCCAGAAGTAGCAACAGTTCGTCCACACATGCCTGATAACTTTTTTCATAGCATATTAAAATTACATTGTCCGTGGCAATGTAAAACCCAAAAAGATTATGCTATTATACAAACTCCTATGTGGTTTGAATATGACAAGGATTATGAAATTATACCAGGGGCATTAAATACAAACTATCATCATGACTTAATATTTCCATTATTTTTAAAACGAACAAAACCACTTACAGAGTTTAGTTATATAACAATAAAAGCAGGAGATCCATTAATGTGTATTATACCTGTAGAACGAGAAGAACAAACAGTTGAGCTTAGATTAGGTGATCCGACTATGCAAGCAAGTAAAGAATATTATGATCAAGCAGTGAATCTTAGAAAAGATTCACATATAATGTATCGAGAATTTGATGAATAATTTAAGTGATATTTTTACAGATTGTTTTTTGGCATCCGCAACCTATCCTGATCACGAAAAACACAAAGATCAATTAATAACTTTTATTAAAGAATATGATGCACAAAATAAAGTAAACGAACAGGATATTGTATCGCCTCATATAAAATATAATCTAGCAGAATCTTCTCCTACTTTGGCATTTTTTGAAGAAGCAGATAACATTATAATTAATGATTTACAAGTTTTTTTGGAAACAACAATATATGATTTATATAAAACCAAATGTTCTAAATTAAAATATCACAAGTATCAACGAGGGAACTGTAAAATTACCGAAAGTTGGTATCACATAACAAAAACCGGAGGATACCATGACATACATGATCATACTCATTCTTCTTTTTCTGCTATTTATTTTTTAGATGTTGCAGACTGCGGACATAAAAATGGCGGCATAAGATTTTATAAACCATTTAAAACTACAAAGCCTATAAATGATATAGGATTAAATTGGATTCAAAATGATATGGTGGATTTTGTTCCTAAAGGCGGTCAAGTAATAATATTTCCTGGGTTCCTAGAACATGCGGCAATTCCATATCATGGTAAATCAGATAGATATGCTATAGCAGTTAACGCAAAGATAGCACCATGAAAATATCTTATACAGATTCTTTCCAAAGAACACAGCAACCGGAAGTATGTTGTACACAAAATTTTCTTGATGCGGGATGTTTAGAATACATTAATCATCTCAAAGACACAGAAAAATGGACTGATGCTTTTGCAGGTGGGGCTATCATAAGACCAACAATACGAGTCACACAAAATATTATTATAGAAGAGCACAATGATTCACATTATTTGTATAAATCATTGGAGCAAGCATTTAAAACTATTAATGATAAGTCCTTTCATTATCACATTTCATCTATTCATGATGTGTCCATTTTAAAATACGAAGCAGGTTGTTTTTACAAACCCCATCTTGATATAGGTGGTTGGGCATCTGATAGGAAAATATCTTTAATTGTACAATTGTCTAACCCCGATAGTTACACAGGATGTGACACAATTTTACATTGTAGTCCGGCAACCAAACTTGACAAAACCTTTAACGCAGGCACATTTTTCCCCTCGTATCTTTTACACGAAGCCACTCAATTACTTACAGGAACTAGATATGCGTTGGTTACATGGGCCAACGGAGAGCCTTTTAGATAAAAAAAGGTTGACTTTTACTGCCCTAGGTAGTATAATATATGTATAGGTTAAATTAGTTAATCCTTTCATAGGAGACTCCATGCTAAAGCAACTTCAAAAATACCACATCAGTTTTGTTGAAAAAGAAGTAGGGCTTCGTCATTATTGCATTTACGGTGCACCAAATGGTTGGGCTAAAGAGCGTGGAGCAACACACACCTTAGAAACCATTGACGGTCCTCGTCCAGCACAAGTTTACAAAACATTTGCACTTATTGGTGTAGACGAATCCGACATGGGAAACATTGTTTGGTCACGTTGGCAAATAAATAGAATACATCCTGAACAATATTTTCCACCATGTTAAAATATATTCTATTAGGATTTTTGCTTGGTTATGCATTTAGTTTTGTTAGTGCAGAATGGTATTATTTTTTTAATAGTAACTTTATCGATTTGTGTAGGTGGGCAGAATTACCAGATGTAATTTGGCTTTGGATGGATGAATGGATTTTTTTCGGAGCATTATAGAGAGGTACTTATGAATGAAAATAAACTAGGAAGAAAGTTTGCTACTTGTTGGGGCAAGCCAAGAAACAAAATTGCAAAGCGAATGTCAAATAAGGGCCTCCGTAAAAGGGCTAAACTCTTAATATTAACCGGATGAGAGAAAATTATGAGTAATTATATAAGAGCAACGGAAGAAGACTTTGGAGAAAATACTGAAGTAACGAGTGCGATAAAAATTGATATGAGTTTAAATAGGAGTTTGGGAGAATTGTGTGATTCCTTTTGGGAGTTTACAGACTCTGTTGAACCCAAAACTAAAGAAGAAGAAAGTGAATTTGGAGCTCTTGTAGAGTGCCTTGAAGGAATGGGATTCGTTACGCATTTACTGTGAATAAGCCATATAACCGGTTGACTTTTACTGCCCTAGGTAGTATAATATATGTATAGGTTAAATTAGTTAACATTAACTAAGGAGATAAGATGGCTAAAAATGTATATAAAGACAGGTTGGGTGAGCAATTGAAGCACTTAGAAAAAGTGTTAACAACTAAGGAAACCCAACCAATGTCAACGTTGGGTAAAGAGGTAATAGAACTAGACGGTGTTAAGTACCGAACTGTTATATTTGAATCCAAATAAGGAGATAAAATGGCAGACTTGACTTATATGCAATATGTAAGAACTCAGCAAAACCGTAATAACCGAGTTGATGAGATTATGGCATCCGGGCTAGGTGATAAAAAGACCCATGAGCTTGATTATGCCCAAAACAAATTCCTTGATACGCATATGCGAAACATTATAAGGCTAGGAGGAATGTTAGATCAAAATCATAAGCATTGGGATCAATGGTATAAAGAATATAAGTAGGATATTAATGGAAACAATTATAAAAGAAACCGCTGAATATTTACAAACTATTCGGCGGTCTACTCTCGAAGATATACCAGATAATTTTGCAGAACGTATGAGGGCAGGTGCAGGAAAAGACGGAGCAGTTAAAAGGGAAAAAAGAGAAGTAAAGATTCCAGAAGGATTTACAGTGGCTCTTAATTATAACAAAGGCGGTTATCAAGTTATACCAACCAAGGATGTATGAAATTTTACGAAATTAAATTTTTAGTAGACACAATAATAGATACTACTTTTATTAAGGCTGTGGATTTTGGTAAGGCAGTTAAACAAGCAAATTACTTTGCAGGGTTATGCGAAGGTTGCTCAGTTAATTCAGTTAAAGAGGTAGTATGGCAGGACTAGAATTGTTAGGCGGCGTGGCCGTTTTTATTACATTTATTTTAATTGTATGGGCCTGGACTTGGGTCGTATTGTCATAAATAATTTTAAAGGAATCATTATGTTAGTTTTACACACATTACCAATTTATTATTGGCGACAGGTATTGTTTTATTGCAATAACTATCCCAATACGTCTGTGGTGTCAAAGGTAGCACAAGTGTCTCCAAAACACTAAGTCAGGGTTCAAATCCTTGCAGGCGTGCCAAACATGGGTAGGCTGAGCAAGAGTGAGCTCAACGGACTGTAAATCCGCCGCATATGCTGTGAGGGTGCAAATTCCTTCCCTGCCCACCAAACTTATGTCATCAAATAAATACAGTATGGCGGTATTTTAGATGGCACATACTTTTCACCTAGCAATTCCTGCGGGCGATTTACATAATGCAATTCATTTTTATTGTAGTGTATTAGGTTGCACAAAAGGCAACTCAGAAACTAATCCGCCCGATTCATGGTGTGATATAAATTTCTGGGGCAACGAACTTACATTACATTCTTCAAGTTGCAAACAAACAAGTGAAGGGCACAATGTTGATATGGGCAATGTGCAAGTTCCGCATTTTGGTGTACATTTAACAGCAGATGAATTTAAAGATCTTAAAGAAAAAATAATACAAAATAATATAAAATTTGTCGAGGAACCGTTTATAAGATTTCAAGGCAACGTCTTAGAACAAGAAACAATGTTTATCAAAGATCCAAATGGCAATGTTTTGGAAATCAAAACAATGGTCAACCCCGGCGAATTATTTAATCAATAAAACCATGCATAGATATACAGTAGAAATTCTTTATCATTTTGAATGCGATTTATGTCATAAATGGTGGAGCTATGCAACATCCCCAACTAAATTAACAAATTATAATTTAACCCTTCTAAGCAATGAAAAAGTACATTGTATGCATTGTGGACAAACAAAAGAAGTAGAGATTAAACCCAATAGTATTATAAATGATGACCTGCGGGACGAGGATAGAGTTAGCGGAATATGAAGTATGCATTTTTGATACCTATGGGGCAACAAATGGTCCCAAGTTTGTTGTTTAACCAATGGGTTCCTTTTCAAGAATGGCTTACCAAAAACGAAGATGGTAAAATTATGAATATGGTTGCTTCAAATCAAACTGAAGGCCGAAACAAATTATTAACACACGGTAATCAATCTAACCCACACGAATTTGCAAAAACAGTAGAATGGTTTATCTTTATAGATGCAGATATTAAATTTTCTTTGTCTCAAATGCAAGAATTAATGTATTCGGAAGAAAAGTTTGTAAGCGGGTGGTATATTTTTAATCCTAACAACCAAACAAGTTTGGTAGGTTACTGGAAAGACGAACCAACATTATTATCGCCAGAAGAAGTTTTAAGTCATAAAGAAATATTTGAAGTAGATCATGTTGCAGGTGGTTTTATGAAAATACATAGTAGTTTAATTCAACAGTTAGAATTTCCTTTTTATTATGTACCTAAAATAGAACGATCAAATGGCGACCCTACCTGGATAGCCGAAGATTTAATATTTGCAAGAAATGTGTACGAACAAACTGGCATTAAGCCAAAAGTAATACCAACACTTAAAGTAGGACATGTTAAATGGGTAACTATATAACTTTAAAATATGGATGTAATCCGCATCAAGGAGGCGCATCAGTACAGAGTGCAAAACGCATTTTGCCTTTTACTGAATTAAACGGTCAACCGGGATATATTAATCTATTAGATGCAATAAATGCATGGCAGTTAGTAACAGAATTAGATGGAGCATTAGGAGCATCTGCGGCAACATCTTTTAAGCATGTTAGTCCTGCAGGCGCCGCAATAGGCAAAACAATAACAGAGGCATATAAAAAAGCTAGAGGAGCAGATCCCAAATCATCATTTGGTGACTTTATAGCCCTCAGTCAAAAAGTTGATTTAGAATGTGCAGAATATATTAAAACAGTAGTATCAGATGGTATCGTGGCACCTGCATATGATGACGATGCGTTAGAACTATTAAAACAAAAAAAATCTGGAAAATATATAATTTTAGCAATGGATCCCGGATACCAACCACCTCCTATTGAAACTAGAGAAATATATGGTGTAGTTTTTACACAACAACGAAATGACATTAAACTAAACAGAGAAACATTATTAACTAAAATTGTAACAAATAATAAGGAATTATCTTCAACTGCACAAGATGATTTAGTATTAGCCTCTATTACCCTAAAATATACTCAGTCAAACTCAGTAGGCTATGCATTGGATGGACAAATGATTGGCATAGGAGCAGGACAGCAAAGCCGTATCGATTGTACAGAGTTAGCAGGAAACAAAGCAATAGCTTGGGCAGACCAACATGGTACGTATAAGAACGTGTCGTTAGCATCTGATGCATTCTTTCCATTTAGAGATAATATAGATTATGCCGCCAAGTGTGGAGTAAAATATGTAGTACAAGCAGGCGGTAGTGTTAAAGATGAAGAAGTAATTGCAGCCGCCAATGAACATAATATGGTTATGATTTTTTCAGGTATTAGACTTTTTCATCATTAAATTATGATTGATAAAAATCCTGTTATATGTGTAGTAGAAGGCAAGTTATGCATAAACGGCATAGTCTTTGAGCATAATGAACTACGAGAATCAAAAGAATATTTACAAAGTATAGGTTCAGAAGAAGCACATTTTTATCCTGACGATGAAGATGAAGCCGATGAGTTACATGAAATAATTATGAAAATGGCAGAAATGTCACCAGAGGCCTCCGGTGAAGAGATAGGATCTTATTACTTAAATTAAGAGAACTGAATGAGAATTATTATTGGTTGTGACCATGCAGGTTTTGAGATTAAACAATTACTCAAAGAAGCAATGCACAAAATTTTATTAAAACGTAATCCTGATACTACATTCCAAGATATAGGATGTCATTCAACAGATAGTGTACATTATCCCGAAATTGCAAAAAAAGTTGCTAACGGGGTAGTAGAAAAAGAGGCAGACTATGGGGTACTTATATGTGGTACCGGTATTGGTATGTGCATGGTTGCTAACAAAGTTACCGGTATAAGGGCGGCATTATGCCACGACCCGTATACATCGATGATGGCTAGACAACACAATGATGCAAATATATTATGTATGGGAGCAAGAGTGCTAACACCATATCAAGCAATTAATATTGCACAAACATTTTTTGAAACAGACTTTTTAGGTGGCAGACACGAAGTCAGAGTCAAGATGATAGATTAAGGAGACAATGAAATATAGATACAATGAAGGAGATATTCTTAAAGAATTAACCGAATACATTAATAATACATACGGCGAACATTATGCAACAGAAGGATTTCAAATACAAGACGTCTTTAATCATTTGGATATTGCCGAACCCTTTTGCAGAGCAAATGCTATAAAATATCTTTATAGGTTCGGAGATAAAGAAGGAAAAAACAAAAAAGACTTGCTAAAAGCGTTACATTATAGTATACTATTATATCACTTTAGCGGAATGGATAAATGAAAAAACTTTGGACAGAAAAATATAGGCCTAAGACTGCAAAAGAATACGTATTTAAAGATTCGGCACAAAAACGACAAATCGAAACGTGGATTAAAGACAAGTCTATTCCACATTTGTTGTTTAGTGGGGGTCCGGGCACAGGTAAGACTACTCTTGCAAAAATGTTGTGTAATGAGTTAGAAGTACAGGATGCAGATGTATTACAAATAAATGCATCTAGACAAAATTCAGTTGATGACGTACGAAATATTATAACAAACTTTTCAAGCACGATGCCTTGGGGAGATTTTAAAGTTATTTTATTAGACGAAGGCGATTATCTATCACCTAATGCCCAAGGCGCTTTGCGTGGAGTAATGGAACAATATCATGAAGTAGTTAGATTTATAATAACATGTAATTATCCTAATAAAATTATACCCGCAGTACATTCTAGATGTCAGGGATTTCATATACATAGTTTAGATCAAACAGAATTTATTGTACGTGTAGGCGAAATACTTGCAAAAGAAAACATAGAGTTTGACATAGGCGTATTAGAAACGTATGTAAAAGCAACATATCCTGATTTACGTAAAACTATAAACAATGTACAATTACATTGCATAGACGGTAAGTTAATAATGCCTGTGCAATCAGATAGCTCAGAAGATTATAAACTGGCTATGGTTGCATTATTTAGAGAAGGCAAGGTAAAAGAAGCAAGAAAACTTATTTGTGAACAAGTAAGTTTAGAAGAGTACGAGGATGTGTACAGGTTTTTGTACAGGAATTTAGAATTTTGGGGCGAGGAAGACAAACAAGATGAAGCAATTCTTATAATTCGTAACGGATTAGTTAAGCATGGCATGATAGCAGATCCGGAAATTAATCTTTCTGCAACTTTAATCGAATTAGAAAAAATAAAAACAGGCTAAATATAGTAACGGCTTAGGGAGTATTATGCCTCAAGAATTTGACGCAATTAATAATAATATAAATTCTATACATGGTAGTGAAACATTACTTGATCTTCTATTAGAATGGGAAGATGTTTTAGATAGTTTAGACATTTATGCATTTAAAAATTGGAAAAAAGGCGAGCTAGTTGATGGACCGCAGATAGAAAAATACTGGATCACAGGTACATTAATGTATCCATTTAAGTTAATGCCCGATCCTGATGCAACAAAACGACTTACTAAACATGGTATTAAGGTTAGTTATAAAGAAGATCATTACCTTAAACCTGCAACACTTGTACATCCCGAAGATTCCGAACCTAGAGCAAATGAAGAGGCGTATAGCGAAGGTGGCCATAAGAAACCATCTGAAGGAAAACGCAGAGCAAAACTTATTAAACTTCCTTGTTGGTTAGTTAAAATAGAAATCCCTAGACATTTTATTGATGAATTTTTAGCAGATACTGCAGGCACCACCGGTGACGATGACGTTGATCTCGAAGATGTCAAAGATGCATATGATGAAGGAGCAGGCGGTGAAGAACAATATAAATCGGCGCCAGATCCTAATATGCAAGCACAAATTCCTGAATCAGTTGTGCGTGAAGGATTAG